>ERZ773050.2204-NODE-2204-length-10417-cov-5.997587_pt1 | contig 10417 bp, 10 predicted proteins | sample MGYA00580632_ERZ773050 | MGnify/ENA primary metagenome ERZ773050 (study PRJEB29015, sample SAMEA2738123) | human oral metagenome | biome: human oral; feature: human-associated habitat; material: saliva | place: China | collected 2166 ... | reverse complement strand
GGTGAGGCCGGTCAGGCCGAAAGGATCATGTGTAGCGAGTTCTCCCATGGGCCAAGTTTAGGCGTCGGCGCCCCGGCCCCCCGAATCGTGCGCCCGGGGCCTCTGGGGCGTGGGGCAACTCACGGACGGGCGGGGCGGGGGCGCTCCCGTGCCGGGTCCGGCCCCGGCGCCCCTGAGAACCCCGTGCCGTGTCAGCTCCGGCGCACCGACCGGGGCGGGCGCTCACACGTCGAGGCGCAGCAGGGCGGCGGCCGCGGCGTAGGCGTCCGGGCGACCCTCCCACACGCGGGTGGACACCGACCCGTCGGGCGCGAGCTCGTGGATCCAGCGCCCCTGCCCCGCCCGCAGGCGTTCGTCGGTCCACGCGACGGTGCGCGCGTAGTCGGTCGCCAGACGGGCCGCGGTGGCGCCGTCACCGCGCGAGGAGGCCCACTGGCCGAGGCCGTGGGCGGCCCGCAGCGCCTCGCACGCGACCCACCACATGCGCGACTCCACGGAGGGACGGCCCGCGCCGTCCACACTGAGCAGGAAACCGCCCCCCTGCGCCCATCCGTCGGACTGCGAGCGGTCGTAGACGGCCACGGCCGTGTCGTACATCCACGGGCTGGGCGGTTCGCCGAGGCCGTCGAGGATCCGTGCGAGGCGGGCGATGAGGCGCACTGCCCGCAGGCCGAGGCCGGGCAGGGAGTCCCCGGGGACCACGAGGTCCCACGTGCGGGCGGCGACCGCTCCCCCGTCGGACGCGACGAGGGAACCGGCCCGCGCCTCGTCGGCGTCGAGGGCGGCCCCGGAGGGCAGCGGGCGCCAGTGGGCGTCGAACAGGTCCGGCAGCACCCAGCCGCTGCGGGCCGCCGCCTCGCCGGTGAAACGCATGATCGAGCGCGCCCGGTCCAGCCACGCGCGGTCGCCGCACACCCGCCACGCGCTCATGTAGGCGTCGGCCGTGCTCAGCGCGTCGCCGAGGCGGCGCAGGGCGCCCGGGCGCGAGTAGCCGGGGTCCCAGGAGTGGCGGGGCATTCCGGAACCCGGGTCCCACCAGTGGGCCTCCTGGTCCGCGAGCGTCCGCGCGAGCAGCTCCCGCCCCCGGTCGTGGCCGGCGCGCGCGGCCCCGCAGGCCGCGACGATGAGGGCGGCCAGCGAGCCCTGGTCCGTGCGCGCGCCCGGCAGGGGAGCCGGGCCGGACTCCGTGGCCGGGACGAGGGCGCCGTACCAGCCGCCCCGGGGGCTCGCGAAGGGGCCGGACAGGGCCTCGAGGCCGTGCTGAACCAGGTGGGCCGCGCCCTCCGTGCCGCGCTCCTGGGCGAGGGCGAAGGTGGCCGTCATGCGCGCGTTGATCCACAACGAGGCGGGCCGCCCCACGTCGACGCTGCCGTCGGCGCGCAAGAAGCCGTAGCCGATGGGGGCCTTCGCGCGCGAGGCGAAGGCGACGAGCGCGTCGAAGTCTTGTCCGAACGCGCCTGCCAGCGCGGCATCGTTCCACGGGGCGTTCATCGAGTGCTCCTGAATGATGGGATCTGTGCATGGCCACGGTATCCCATCGGCCCTCCTCCCGCAGGAGGTCGCACCCTGTTCCCGGCCGTGCTGTGCCGGGAGGGCGGTCGGCGCCGGGAGGAGCGGGAGCAGGAGCGGCGCGCCAGGAGGGCGGTCGGCGCCGGCCGGCCCGGGAGCGGTGCGCCGGGCGGCCACTGCCGGGCCCGGGTGTCAGAGGCGCCCGACCGCTCCGGGTTCCGCGCCCGGCGCGAGCATCGCGATGGCCTCCTCGACGCACGCCGCCGGAGTGCGCACGCGCTGGACGTTCTGGGAGAGGATCTCCGGGGTGTCCGCCCCGACCAGGAGGATGTTCACATCGGACCGGTCGGCGATCGTGGTGACGAACTCCTCGCAGGTGCCGCCCCGGCCCATGACGACGACCAGGTCGACCTCGTGGGAGGCGGAGTGGGCGGTGAAGCGCTCGGCGGCGCACACCCCGCCGTACCGCTCGGAGCTGAGGATGCGCACGTCGAAGCCGTACCAGCACAGCGCGACGCCGACCACCTGCGCCCCCAACTCGTGGATGGCGTCGCTCATCACCACGATCCGGGCGGGGGCCTGGGCGGGGCGGGGCGGGCGCGACCGGTGGACCGCCTGGAGGACGTGCTCGAAGGCGCACATCAGGACGTGGGACGGGGAACCGCCGGGGACCTCGCCGTCCGAGCCGGAGCGGATCTGCTGCAGCGCCGGGGCGACGAAACGGCTCCACGTGTGGACGAGGCCGTACTCGGACACCGCCGACTCGAGGGCTTCCTGGAGGGCGGGCGCCTCCCCCGACTCGGCCATGACCCGCAGCTCCGCTGGGCGCACGGGCGCACCGCGGTCCGGGCGCGCGCGGTCCGCGTGGACGGCGGCAGCCGCCTGCCCGGTCGGCATCCCGTTGCGCACCAGGCCGATCATCGCGCGCAGCCGCTCGACGTCGTCGGGCAGGTACCGCCGGTGCGCCCCCGCGGCGCGCTCCTCGGGGCCGACGCCGTACCTGCGCTCCCAGGTCCGCAGGGTCGAGGCGGACACCCCGAGGCGCTTGGACACCTCGGTGACGGAGAGGGCGGCTTCGGGCACGGACTGCGCGCTGAGCACTGCACGCGGCATGGCCCCTCCTCGGCTGTCGGTCACTCTTCCTGCTCCGATTCTCACGCTCACCGCGGGGGCGCGCCACTCGAAACGGGAACGGGTGCCCAACGCCCCAAATTATTCACCTAGTTGTTCACCGCTTATTCGTTCAGAAATCGCAATACTTTTCAGACTTTTCTCAGGTAGGGCCGGGTACGCTGAGAACTGGCTCATAGTTTGCGAAGGGTCCTTGAATAACTACCGCGCAAGTGTCTATCCTTTTCACGTTCACGCGCGCAGGGACTCCCCGTGCGCCCCCACCAAGACACCGAGGAGGCACCCCTTGACCGACGTCTCCCGCCTGCCCGGACCCATGATCGACGCATGGGAGTGGCAGTACAGGGCCGCTTGCCGCGACCTCGACACCGAGCTCTTCTTCCACCCGGAGGGGGAGCGCGGCTCCACGCGCCGGCGCCGCGCCGCCAACGCCAAGGCCATCTGCGCCTCGTGCCCGGTCATCGAGCAGTGCCGCGCGTACGCGCTCGCCTCCCAGGAGCCCTACGGCATCTGGGGCGGCATGACCGAGGAGGAGCGGCGGGAGGAGATCCGCGCCTCGGGGCGAACCCGGCGCGCCTCGTAGCGCACTCCGCTAATCGACCGCGGTGGCAGCATCACACGATGTTGCCACCGTTTTCCACGCCGCGCCCCGCCCCCGGCCCGCGCCGCCCGCGGGATGACGGCACCGGGGCGTGAGACAATACGCGCATCCACCACCCCCCCCCAGGGGCCGCACACGAGGGACACATATGAGCGACACCGACAAGGAAACGACCACCACCGCGCCCCAGGGGCGCGCACCCGCGGGCTCGCCCCTGGTCATCGTGCTCGTCGCGGTCATCGCGGTACTCGCCGTCGTCGTCGGGTACCTGGTGTGGGAGCGCGGTGACTCCCCCGAGTCCGGGGCCTCCTCGGCCCCCTCCGCCCCCGCCTCGGAATCGGCCAGCCCCGAGCCCACATCCGCCCCCGCTGTGACGGACCCGAAGATCCTCGAGCTCGTCCGCTCCCTGCCCAAGCGCGACCCCGCCGACGCCCAGGCCAAGGGGAGGACGGACGCCGCCGTCGTCATGGTGCTCTACTCCGACTTCGCGTGCCCCTACTGCACGCGCCTCGCGCAGCAGGTCGAGCCCCAGTTGGCCGACCTGGTCGCGGACGGGACCCTGCGGATCGAGTGGAGGGACCTCGCCCAGATCAGCGAGACCTCGCCACTGGCCGCGCAGGCCGGCCTCGCCGCGGCGGAGCAGGGCAGGTTCTGGGAGTTCCACGACGCCGTCTACGCGGCTGCGGATCCCTCCGAGCACCCCGCGTACACGACCGATTCGCTCGTGGAGTTCGCCAAGGCCGCGGGCGTGCCCGACATCGACCAGTTCACGGCGACGATGAACGACGCCCACACCGCGGAGAAGGTCGCCAAGGCAGCGGACGACGCCCACGGCATGGGGATCTCCTCAACGCCCTTCATGATCATCGGGAACGCCGTGATCCCCGGGTACCGCGACGCGGCGTTCGTGCGCCAGACCGTCATCGACCAGGCGGCGGAGTCCGCACAGTAGGCACCTCCGCGGCCCGCGCCGGGCCCGTTGAGCGCACTGCGGGCCCGGACCCCGGGAAGGGGTTCGGGCCCGCGGGCTCCCGCGGCCCTTCCGGGCGCGCGGACGGCCCCGCGAGGCGGGACCGGCTGGGCTCAGCGCTCGACGACGGCCAGGACGTCGCGCGCGGAGAGGATGAGATACTCCTCACCCTGGTACTTGATCTCGGTGCCGCCGTACTTGGAGTAGATGACCACGTCGCCCTCGGCGACGTCGACCGGAATGCGCTTGCCGGAGTCGTCCACGCGGCCGGGGCCCACGGCCAGGACCTTGCCCTCCTGCGGCTTCTCCTTGGCGGTGTCCGGAATGACCAGGCCGGAGGCGGTGGTCTGCTCGGCCTCGAGCGTCTGGACGACGATGCGGTCCTCGAGCGGCTTGATGGAGATCGCCATGGTGTCTCCCCTTCTCGCTTCTTCAGCGTACGAGTGGTAACTGGATCCGCGTCCTGACGGTGCCGGTCCGCCGTCGCGGGGGTCGGTCCGTCAGCGCCGAGGGCGCGTGCCGCGGGGCCGCACGGGCTCCGCGTCTGACGAGGAATGTACGCGCGCCGTTAGCACTCAGTCAACGCGAGTGCCAGATCTGGTCCCCGGGTTCGCCGACGGCGTGCACGGGCCCCTCCCCGGCCGCCGCGAGCGCGGTGCGCGCCGCCATGGCGCACCGGCCGTCACGACGTCCGGTGCGCCCGTGTCCAGGCGATCGCATCCGTCACGCTCGTCTCGCGGCGGCCCAGGAGCGGCTCGCGTCCGCTCAGCACGTCCCAGGCCGCCTTGACCGCCGCCGCCCGCTCCCGCAGCCAGCTGAACGTCCAGGTGCCCCGGTTGTTCCTCGCCAGGGTGTCGGCCACCCCGCGGACCTCGACCCCCGCCGCCCGGCACACCGACACGGCCCGCGGCTCGTGGAAGTCCTGGGTGACGATGATCGCCTGCGTCACGCCGAAGATCCGGCGCGCCCGCACGCAGGTGTCGTAGGTGTCGAAGCCCGCGTAGTCCAGGGCGATCGCCTCGTCGGGGATCCCCGCGGCCACCAGGTAGCGGCGCATGGCGACCGGTTCGTTGTAGTTCTCCCGCCCGTTGTCCCCGGACACGAGAATGGCCTCCACCCGTCCGGAGCGGTACAGCCGGGCGGCGGTGTCGAGTCGGTAGCGCAGCCACGGCGAGGGCTCGCCGGAGGGGTAGACGGCGGCCCCCAGGACGATGGCCACCGGGGCGGCGGCGGTGTCGTCCGGCGCCCCCAGCTCCTTGATCCGGTCGGCGCTGGCGCCCCAGATCCAGACGTTGGCCGAGACGACGACGAGCACGACCAGGGAGACGACGACACCGATCACCGCCCTCACCCTCCGCTGTCGGAACCACCGGGCCCGCTGCCGGAGCCACTGGGCCCCCGGCCGGAGCCGCCGGGCCCGCTGCCGGAGCCACTGGGACCATGCAACCACGAGTACCGCCTTCCTGCCGGGCGCGCCGCCGCGGCGGATCCTCGCGGGGCGCCCGGGCGCCGCCACTGTAGCCGCCGCACGGCGCGCGCCGGATGGCGGCGGGTCCCGCTCCCCACGCCGACCGCCTTCGGCGCCGCGCCCGCGGGCCGTGCCATGATCGAGCCGATGGATGACTCGACACCCGCCGACCACCTCGCTCAACTGCTCACCCCGCAGGGCTGGGCCCTGCTGCGCTCCCTGCCCGACTACGACGAGGCCGCCGCCCCGGCCCTGGGGGAGGAGCTGCGCGCCCGGGGGAATCCGGGTGATCTCGTGGCCGCCGCCCTGACCCAGCAGCGCCTGCGCGCCCGCGCCGCCGCCAAGCTCGGGCCCTTCGCCTCCCAGATGCTCTTCACCCCCGACGGCCTGGAGCAGGCCAGTCGCCTGTCGGTGGCCGCGCACCACGCCGCCCGCTACGCGCGCGCCGGCGTCCGCCGCGTGGCCGACCTGGGCTGCGGCATCGGGGGCGACGCCATCGCCCTGGCCGGGCTGGGCCTGAGGGTGCTCGCCGTCGAGCGCGATGAGACGACGGCGGCCCTGGCCACGGTCAATCTCATGACCTTCGAGGACGTCGAGGTCCGCTGCGCCGACGCGCTCGCCGTCGACCTGGAGGCCGAGGGCGTCGACGCCGTCTTCGCCGACCCCTCTCGGCGCCGTGCCGGGCGGCGCATCGCCGACCCCGGGGGGTGGTCGCCGCCGCTGGGCTCCGTCCTGGCGCTGCGCGAGCGGGTGGACGCCGTGGGCGTCAAGGTCGCCCCGGGCATTGACCACGCGATTCTGCCCTCCGACTCGCACGTGCAGTGGGTGAGCGTGGCCGGGGACGTCGTCGAGGCCGCCATCTGGTGCGGGCCGCTGGCCCCCGAGGGGCCCGGCCGCTCCGCGCTCGTGCTGCGTCCCGACCCGCATCGGGACGGCGAGGTGCGCACCCACCTCCTGGTCGATCCCGACTGCTCCGACCCCTCCTCCCCGCCCGTCCAGCTCGAGCCGATCGCGGCGCCGTCGGACCTGGGGGCCTACCTGCACGAGCCCGACGGCGCCGCCATTCGCGCCGGGCTCGTGGCCGAGTTGGCGCGGCGGACGGGGGCGGCGCCCGTGGCCCGGCGCATCGCCTACCTCACCGGTGACGGACTCCCGCCGCCGGTCCTGGCCCCCTTCATGCGCTCCTGGCGCGTGAAGGAGGTCCTGCCGCTGCATCTCAAGGCCCTCAAGGCCCGGGTCCGCGAGCGCGGCATCGGCCGTCTGGAGATCCGCAAGCGCGGCGTCGACGTCTCCCCCGACGCGCTGCGCCTGGCCGTGCGCCCGCGCGGCCAGGCGGGCGAGAGCTGGGTGCTCACGCGCCTGGGCGAGCGCGCGGGCGGGGCGAAGGGCGCCGTCATCGTCGTCGAGCCCGCCGAGGCGGGCCCGGAGCGGGAGCCGGATCCCGCCCCGGCCGCCGACCCGTCCCCCGCCGACTCCCGACTCTAAGAGGAATCCCCATGCCGCTCACTCCCCCCGCCCACCGCGTCCCCCTGACCTTCGCCGACTCGCCGCGCTCGACGCTCGGCATCGAGTGGGAGCTCCAGCTCGTGGACCGCGACAGCCTCGACCTGCGCCAGTGCGCGGCGGAGATCCTGACCCTTGTGGGCGACGACCCCCATATCCACGGGGAGATGATGCTCAACACCGTCGAGCTCGTCTCGGGCGCCCGGCGCACCGTGGCCGAGTGCATCGAGGACATCGCCCTGGCCTACGACCGGCTCCTGCCGGTGACCGTGCCGCTGCGGGTGGACCTGGCCAGCGCCGGCACCCACCCCTTCGCCGACCCCCTGGTGCAGAAGGTGACCGACGCCGAGCGCTACGCCCGGCTGGTGGACCGCACCCGGCTGTGGGGCCACCAGATGCTCATCTTCGGCACCCACGTCCACGTCGGGGTGGAGCACCGCGCCAAGGTCCTGCCGATCCTGCGGGCCCTGCTCACCCGCACCGCCCACCTGCAGTGCCTGAGCGCCTCCTCCCCCTTCTGGGCCGGGGCGGACACGGGCTACGCGGACAACCGGGCGATGATGTTCCAGCAGCTGCCCACCGCGGGCGCGCCCCACCAGTTCGACTCCTGGGAGGAGCTGGAGGCCTACGCGGGGGACATGGTCCACACCGGCGTCATCGAGGACTTCACCGAGGTGCGCTGGGACGTGCGCCCCTCCCCGCGCCTGGGCACCATCGAGGTGCGCGCCTGCGACGCGGCGACCAACCTCACCGAGCTGGCCGGCGTCGCCGCCCTCACCCAGTGCCTCGTGGAGGACTTCTCCCGGCGCCTGGACCGCGGCGAGGAGCTCGACGTCCTGCCCGACTGGTACGTGGCGGAGAACAAGTGGCGCTCGGCGCGCTACGGCATGGAGGCCATTCTCATCGTGGACTCCGGCGGCCGCGAGGAGCCCGTGACCGAGACCGTGGCGCGCATGCTCGCCGACCTCGAGCCGGTGGCCCGCGATCTGGGGTGCTCGGCCGAGCTGGCCGGCGTGCAGGCCACGCTCGACGTCGGCGCCTCCTACCAGCGCCAGCTGGCGGCGGTGGGGGCGGCCGGGGGCGCCCACGAGGCGGCCGTGCGCCTCATGCAGGCCGAGCTGCGCGCCGGGCGGCCCCTGCTGCCCACCGAGGTGCTCGCCCAGTCCCGCTGAGCCCGGGGCCGCCCCGCGCCGCACCGGGGAGGCGGGCCCATGGACGCCCCCGCAGACGCCGCCTACGGTGGCGGCATGACCCTTGCGCATCCCGCTCCCGCGCCCGTCCCGTCGGGCAGGCTCGTGCTGCGCTCCCGGGCGGACGTGTGGCGGTACGGCTGCGGCACCGCCGTCGTGATCGTCCTGGCCCCCGTCGCCGTACCCCTGGGCATCATCATTCTGGCCCCCGCCATCAGCGAGCACTTCCTGCTGGGGCTCATCTGCATAATGCTTCTGTGCCTCGTCGTCATGATCGTCGCGAGGGGGTTCATGGTCATCGGCACGCGCACCGTCGTCGACGCGCGCGGCCTGGAGCTGCGCCAGTCCGGGCAGCTCTCCCGCTTCATCCCCTGGGAGGAGGCCCACGGGCGGATCACGGTCAAGACGGTCACCGAGTACTCCCCCAGGGACTCGGCCACCATGGGCATGGTGGCCGTGAGCCTCGATCACGAGCAGGTCGTCCTGCCCGGAACCCTCATGAGCGTGCGCGGCCAGAACTTCATCGAGCGGGAGGTCCGCAGGATCGCCGCGCAGATCCTCGTCTTCGACCCCTGGGGGCAGACGAGCCCCCTCATGGACCAGGACCAGTCCTTCCACCCCCTGGGCCGTCCGCCGCGACTGTAGCGCCGGCCCCGCACCGGGCGGGCCTCAGCGGGCGACGACGAGGTCCAGGGGCATGCCCGAGTCGGGGGCGAAGCCCAGGGGGCTGGGGGCGAGCCCCGCGCGCACGGCGGCGGCGCCCAGCGCCGCGATCTGGGCGCCGTTGTCCGTGCAGTAGCGCAGCGGCGGCACCCTGAGCCTCAGGCCGGCCGCGTCGCAGCGCTCGGCGGCCAGGCAGCGGAGGCGGGAGTTGGCGGAGAAGCCGCCGCCGATGACGAGGGTGTCGCAGCCGGTGTCCAGGCAGGCCCGCACGGCCTTGGCGGTCAGCGAGTCGTTGACGGCCTCGCAGAAGGCGGCGCACACGTCGGCCCGGGGGACCTGGCGCCCGGCCTCCTCCAGGGACTCCACGTAGCGGGCGACCGCCGTCTTGAGGCCGGAGAAGGAGAAGTCGTAGCGGTGGCGATCCCGGTCCTTGCCGGCGGCCAGACCGCGCGGGAAGCGGATCGCCCCCCGGTCGCCGGCCTGCGAGAGGCGGTCCACGTGCGGCCCGCCGGGGTAGGGCAGGCCCAGCAGCCGGCCGACCTTGTCGAAGGCCTCCCCGGCGGCGTCGTCGAGCGTGGCGCCGAGCTCGACGACGTCGTCGGCGATATCGCCGACGCTCAGGATGCTGGAGTGCCCGCCGGAGACGACCAGGCCGATGAAGCGCTCGGGCAGCGGCCCGTCCACGAGCTCGTCGACGGCCAGGTGCCCGATGACGTGGTTGACGCCGTAGATGGGCGCGCCCAGGCAGGCGGCCAGGGCCTTGGCCGCCGAGACGCCGACCGTGAGGGAGCCGATGAGGCCGGGGCCCGCGCTCACGGCGACGGCGTCGACGTCCTCCAGGCCGACGCCGGCGCGCTCCAGGGCGGCGTCGAGCACGGGGACGAGGGACTCCAGGTGGGCGCGGGAGGCGATTTCGGGGATGATGCCGCCGAAGCGCGCGTGGGTGTCCATGGATGTGGCCACGGCGTCGCCCAGCAGCTCGCGCCCGCGCACCAGCGCCGCGCCGGTCTCGTCGCAGGTGGACTCAATGCCCAGGATCAGTGGCTCGCTCACGCGCACAGCCTAGCCCTCGACCGGGTCCGCCCCGAAGGCGTGCGGGACTCAGGCGTGCGCCCTCTGCCCCTTCCACAGGGCGTGACCCAGGTCGCGATTGAGCCGGGTAATGACCTCCAGGGGCACCGACTTGGGGCACACGGCCGCGCACTCGCCAATGTTCGTGCAGCCGCCGAAGCCCTCGGCGTCGTGCTGACTGAGCATACCCACCACGCGCGCCAGGCGCTCGGGCTGACCCTGCGGCAGCAGCCCCAGGTGGGAGATCTTCGCCCCCGTGAACAGCATGGCCGAGGCGTTGGGGCAGGCGGCCACGCAGGCGCCGCAGCCGA
>ERZ773050.2198-NODE-2198-length-10448-cov-10.056865_pt1 | contig 10448 bp, 9 predicted proteins | sample MGYA00580632_ERZ773050 | MGnify/ENA primary metagenome ERZ773050 (study PRJEB29015, sample SAMEA2738123) | human oral metagenome | biome: human oral; feature: human-associated habitat; material: saliva | place: China | collected 2166 ... | reverse complement strand
TTCAATATTGTTTTTGTTGTATTTGCCTCCAGCATGCCCAACCCCAAGTTTGCTATTGCTGTGGCTAATTTTATTGTCCTGGTTCCGACCTTCTTTACTATTTTCGTCGGCATCAAAGCAGATAAGACCATCCATAAAGCTCGCTGGCTGATTCATTTCGGTTATGTGCAAGCCCTGCTCTTTGTCCTTGTTGCCTTCATGACTCGCTCCAGCTCTTATCTAGCCTTTTCAGTGGTCTGCTTCATGAATATTCTTTCTGATATTATCAGCGACTATAGAAGTGGTCTGCAAATGCCAATTTTGAAAAATAATATTCCCGAGCAAGATCTAATGGAGGCCTTCTCCTTTACCCAGCTTATCAGTTTTCTTTGTAGTCTAGCTGGTCAGGCTTTAGGAGTTTGGCTCTTAGCGATCAGCCAGCAAAACTTTTTCCTAGTAGCTTTAGTCAATTCTTTAACCTTCTTGCTCTCCTCTACCACCCTCTATCTCGTCCGACGTCGATTGACCCATGATCCAGTAACCATTTCTGAGAATAAACCTCCCCTCAAGGAAGAACTGAAAAAAATGTATACATCTTCCAAACTCATCTTTGAGCAGGAGGGATCTAACAACTTTCTCAAGTTGCTGGCTCAAATCTTGGTCATTAACGCTATGGCAGGTTCACTTATAGCACTTTATAATCTCTATTTGCTAGACAATCCCATCTTTCATCTATCTTTTAGCCAGTCACTCTTGATTCTTCAGACGACGCTTGTCCTAGCTATGGTCATTGCTAGTTTGACTCCCAACGATTACTTCAGCCGTCTATCACTAAATCAGCTCATCATCTGGGCCGCTGTTATGATGATTCTGCTTGCTATCAGTAACTTCTTACATCTGCCCGTTTTCGTCGGTATTACTTTTGGATTTTTTCTTGCTTATGCTTCCGGCAAGATCAATCCCAAAATCAACACCCTCTTGCTAAGTAAGCTACCTTCCGATGTTCTCGCTCAGACTTCTAGCTTTCTAAGTTTGCTCTTTTCCTTCTCCGTTCCTCTGGGAACTATGATTTTCTCCAGTCTAGCTCTTTGGAATATGAATGCTAGTTGGCTAATCTTCAGCTTTATCGGCGTAATTGCTCTGCTCCTATCTATTGAAAAAAAGAAAGAGATAAAATAAGTCTGATCAATGCAATTCTATTGACTTTGAGTTAAAAGCACTCTTATTTTAGACAGTAAAAAACGACAACTTCCAAATAAGGAGTTATCGTTTTTTTGAGTCTTGGAAAGCTAAAAGATCAAATGCCATTTAGCTTATGCTCTTTCGTGATTAGTTTCTGCCAAAGCGTCTGCCTCTACCATTTCGGTCAAAGTACATCCAGGTTCCGTCTTCTAGACGAATCCATTTGTTGCGAACCATATCACCTGACTTCGGATCAAAGTATCGTTCAGCACCATTAACATAGACAACTTGGCCCTTGACCTGCTTGCCATCTTGGCCAAAGTAGAGAACTTGATTGTTAATTGTCTTAAGACCCGTTACAGCTTTGCCGTCTTGGTCAAAGTAATACCATTCATTCTTTGCACCTTCTGCAAATTTGTTGACGGCCATCTCTCCTGAATTGGCATCGAAGTAACGGATACTCTTATCTGCTAATGTCACTACTTGACCTTTAACCTGCTTGCCATCTTGGTCGAAATAAAGAGTTTGCTGACCAATCTTCTGAAGGCCCGTTAGAGCGACACCATCTGCACCGAAATAGTACCAATCACTTGGGTTGTCACCCTGAGCAAAACGATTGATAACAGCATTTCCTGAATCCTTATCAAAGTATCGAAGTTTGCCATCCTTAGCACGTACAACCTTGCCCTTGACTTGATAACCATTTTGGTCAAAGTATTGCTGGCCATCTCCTATCTTGACGAGACCTCGAGCCATAACACCCTTGTCGTCAAAATAACGCCAGTTTTGGCCATCAGAAGTGTAGTAACGGTTGAGAACCTTGGCACCAGTCTTATCATAGTAATACTGATTGCCATTTTCATCTTCTTGTAAAGCATCACGCAACTGAACCCCATTTTTCATGAAGTAAAGCTGCTTGCCATCAATCTCACGAGCCCCTGTCACTAGATAGCCTTGATTGTCAAAGTAATACCAATTGCCGTTTTCATCTTGGATAAAAGTGTCTTTAGCTTGATTACCACTAGTTGAATAGAACTTAAAGCCATTTGTGTCTTTTACAAATCCAGTAGAAGATTCTTTATTGACCAGCTGTTTAGGTAATGCTGTCTCTCCATTCTTGTTAGACAGGTATTCTTTGCTTCCCCAGTCTTTAAGAACATAGTAAGCACCACGGCCCAAGATATTTGTTCCGTTGAAGTACTTAGCCGACCACTTAGTAATCTTCTCGTCCGTTGTCATCTTTTGACCATTAGAAATCTGTACTCGTTCAAAAATTTCTGGATATTTAGCTTTAAGCTCATCTAGGAAGGCCCCACCATACTTGCCTTGGTAATCTGTCCCATTGGTCTTACTATTAGCCACATAAAGTTTTTCTTTGATTTCTGCGCCTTCCCGGTAGGTTCCGTAGTTATTGACACGAGTTGCCGTTACCACTTCTTTACCTGGCAGGTTGTAGATTTGGTCTGGCACCCAGTCCGCAATGGCTTGGATATTGACACTGTGAAGAGCACGGAGAGCATTGAGCAGGTCATCTAAAGAACCATATTTATTGTTCTTGCTCATTGCCATATCATAGCGGTCTTCAAAGGCATAACCATTCTGGATGATAGAATCTAGGAAAGTCCCGTCCTGGCTAGATACATACTGCGGCGGCAGCTCAAATGAAGTCACTCCCCATTCTTTAAAAAGGTAGCCCTGATTACAATGGTATTTAACTTGTAATTCTTTTTTTCTGGAAATTCTTGAGCCATGGCTTCAGAACTAGCTAAAATACTTTCTAATTTGACGATATTATTCTCACGTTGAGCCTCAGAAAGTTTTTGAGACAATACAACATCATCAGCTTCCCTATAATTATGATAAACATACTGAAATTCAGCCAAAGAGACTGACATATTTCTAAGGCAACTATAAAAAGAATCAACTGTAAGGCTACTAATACCTCGTTCATATCGAGACAGCTGGGCAACAGAAATATCACCAGCCGCCACTTCTTTGAGGGACATATTCTTTGATGCTCTAATGATTTTTAAAATTTTTCCCGACGACTTTACGATAAGCATACCTCACTTGCATATATGTAATAAAAATCTATTTTTAATATACTAGTCCTATTTTACAGTTATGTTAAGGGCTGGCAACAAAAGATTTCTCAGTGATTCCATCCTATTAAATTCGATACTAAAACATCTGAAAATACGATGTTTTGAAAGACTTACTGCTTAACTCCGCCAAATAAAAGATATCTAATCTTTTTATCTTCCTTGGCCAAAGAAAAGAACTGTACATACTCGGTATTTAACTCCTACACTGTTCATAAGCGAATCTCATCCTTTTTTGTTACGACAAGTATTTTTGTCTGTAACACTGACCATATAATCAACAAATAACTCCTCCCCAACTTTGAAACATTGTCAAAATAAAAAAACTGAGAAAAATCCCAGTTTTTACATTTTTCTTAATCTTTCTACCCGCTCAGAGATTGGTGGGTGAGTGTAGAAAAGTTTTTGCAGGCCACCTTTTTTCTTCGGATCGCTAATATACAAGGCCGCACTAGCATCATCTACATGGTGCTCCATAGGCTGGCTATTGTCTAACTTCAGCAGGGCATTGATCATGCCCTTAGGATTGCGAGTCAACTCAACACTTGAAGCGTCTGCCAAATACTCACGTTGACGGGAAATAGCCAACTGCACCAATGTTGCAGCAAGCGGCGCCAAGAGAAGAGCCAGTAGAGAGACAATCATCAAAATAATTCCTAAACCATTGTCATTGTCCCGATCGTTTCTTCGACGACCACCACCGCTATACCACATCATGCGCCCAGCCATGCTGGACAGCATTGTAACAGCACTTGTAAGTGCCACTGCAATCGTCGAAATGCGAATATCATAATTGCGAATGTGACTGACTTCATGCCCCATTACACCTTCAAGCTCTTCACGATTCATGAGGGCAAGCAAGCCAGTTGTAGCAGCCACAGCCGCATTCTCAGGCTTTGAGCCAGTCGCAAAGGCATTGGGTGAGGCATCTTCTACGATGAAGACCCGAGGCATAGGAATCTGAGCCACCATGGCCATATCCTGTACAACGTGATAGAGTTCAGGCGCCTCCTCCTCGGAAACTTCCCTCGCACCGTTCATCGACATGACAATCTCTGTGGACTGAAAAATCATACTGACAGCATAAATACCACCGATGATAAAGGCGATGGCCATCCCACCAAAGGGAGAATCGAGCCAAAGATAGCCGACAGCTGCCCCAATCAAAGCTAAAAGTGCAAAGAAGGCGACGAGGAGAACCCAAGTACGCCTTTTATTGCTGGCAATTTGGTCAAACAACATAGTGGCCACCTACCCCAAATCGCTAAAATCTACTTTAGGAACAGCCTTTTCTTCCTCTGGTGTCTTCAAGAAGTCTGCTGCTTTGAAGCCAAACATACCTGCAATGACATTGCTTGGGAAAGTTTCCATTTTGACATTGTAGTTGCTGGTTACTGAATTGTAAAGCTGGCGAGAATAAGCAATCTTATTTTCTGTATTTGTCAACTCTTCCTGAAGTTTCAAGTAGTTTGTATTTGCCTTAAGATCTGGGTAATTTTCAGCAACTGCAAAGATACCAGAAATCGAACGAGTCAGGGCATCACTAGCCTCCATAGCCTGGGCAGGTGATGAGGCAGCAGCTACTTGGTTACGCAATCGAGTAACATTTTCCAAGGTTGATTTCTCATATTTCCCATAACCTTTAACCGTCTCTAAAAGGTTGGGAATCAGGTCATTTCTGCGCTTGAGCTGGACATCAATCTGACTCCAAGCTTCCTGAGTCTGCATGCGGCTCTTAACAAGCCCATTGTAAACAGAAATCACGAAAATAGCTACAACTGCCACAACTGCAATAATAATTAAAAACATGGACATAATAAAGATACTCCTTATGATTTGGTTGCACCTATTATAACAAAAAAAGCTCAACCTGTCTTTCTTGACATGTCATCTAGTAAAAGAGCTTTAGCTTGAGTAATATCCAAACGCTAAAATGTCAGAAATCTAGAAAAAGCTTCTTCACTTTTCTAGAAATCAGAGCAAGTCAGTATCTAATCCTTGGGTACCCAAGAAGCTGATAGGCAGCAGCACCTTGCCTCTTTTTATGGTATAATGGTGTGAATACTGAAAACAAGGATGAAACTATGACACCGCAAGAATTTTACCAGCTACTAAGCCAGCAGGGAATTGAGCTGACCGACCGCCAGAAAGACCAGTTTGAGCGTTATTTTGAACTCTTGGTCGAATGGAACGAAAAAATCAATCTGACGGCTATTACAGAGAAAAACGAAGTCTATCTCAAGCACTTCTATGATTCAATTGCGCCCGTTTTGCAAGGCCTGATTGATAATCAAGAGCTTAAGCTATTAGATATCGGAGCCGGTGCCGGCTTTCCTAGCCTCCCTATGAAAATCATCTGTCCCCAGCTGGATGTGACTATCATTGATTCCCTCAACAAACGAATCAACTTCCTAAAACTACTTGCAGAGGAGCTCGAGCTGGACAAGGTTCACTTCTACCACGGCCGCGCAGAAGACTTTGCTCAGGACAAGGCCTTTCGAGCTCAATTTGACTTAGTGACTGCCCGTGCAGTCGCTCGGATGCAGGTCCTATCTGAACTGACTATCCCTTACCTAAAAGTGGGGGGCAAGCTGCTGGCACTCAAGGCTTCCAATGCTCCAGAAGAACTGGACGAAGCAAAAAATGCCTTGAACCTACTCTTTAGTAAAGTTCAAGACAACCTCAGTTATGCCCTACCAAACGGCGATCCCCGCTTTATCACAGTGGTTGAAAAGAAGAAAGAAACGCCCAACAAATACCCCCGCAAGGCCGGTATGCCAAATAAAAGACCATTATAAAAAGAAAAATCAGGCAATCCTTGCCTGATTTTTTATGTTTGTTAAACCATATCATTTTTCCACAGCTTCATTATAGATTCGAATCCAAGGAGCAACTTGATTTATCACATCTAAAAACTGTAATAAGTCAATATATTTTTGATCCGTATAAGGTCCAAAAGCCAGACGAATATCTTTGTTAGAACTCATTGGATTGTAATACAGATACAGGTGATGAACTTTTGCATACTTTGTTTCTTGCACTTCCTCAATCTTAATGGTCACATCAACTAAATCAGAAAGCATGAGAAATTGGAAATAAGCATCCACCCGTATGATGGCATCCTTGTAGAGATAGAGAGATAAGCTTTCACGCGCATAACGAGAGTCGCTATAAATCAGTTGAAGATCCTTTTCCAGCTCTGGAAAGTGAGAATAAAGTTCTTGACAGCGTCGCAAACTCTTTTCCCTATTGACTATAGCAAGGCAAGTAAAGAGACCGCTCATTGCCATTAGCAAGATGATTAAAATCAGGGTCATTCTCCCCCCGACTTCATCTGTCTGTGACAAAGCCAAGAGCAAAACGAAAGCCCCTAGACCACAAAAAACAGGAAAAACTAATTCCTTATAAAATTTAAAATTTATTTTTTCTTGCACCAATTGATCCTCTCAATCCAAACATGGCTAGTTTTCCACCTCGATCCTAGGCCCAAGGATTATAAAAACGTCCTTGATTGACAACGAAAAGAAGAAGGCTGAGGGCTAGTAGAAGGACGGACACCACGATTACAAGTTTGTCTAGTTTTCTGAAGGCTTTCTGGGTGTACCAGGTCCGCTTTTTGTTTTTCCCAAAGCGGCGCAGCTCCATGGCCGTCGCGATAGTATTGATTCGCTCGAGCGAGCTGAAAATCAAGGGAATGACGATTTGCAGATTGCCCTTGACCCGCTTGCTGAGGGGAGCCTTTTTGGATAATTCTTGTCCACGCGCCTCTTGAGACATCTTGATGAGGTAAAATTCCTCCTGTAAATCTGGAATATATCGCAGGGTCAGACTGACCGCATAAGCAATCTTATAGGAAAGGCCGATTTGATTCAGACTGGAAGCAAATTGACTGGGATGGGTGGTCATGAGAAAAATCACCGCTAGGGGAATCGTTGAGAAATACTTGAGCAAAAGATTCAAGAGATAAAAGAGCTCCTGAAGCGTGAGATTATAAGCTCCCCAGCCTGTCCAAAGCAGATTCTTGGCTCCATAAATCTCCACCCCATACTGAGGGGCAAAGAGATAGACCATGAGAATATTCAGCGCTGCAAAGGTTCCCGCAAAAGCCAGAACGAAAGAAATATCTTTCAGCCGAATCTCAGACACCCGAAATAACATCAGGGAAGCCAGAGCCACAAGAAGGAGGAAACGCGTATCGTAGCTCATCATGGCTGCCACCGAAACTAGAATAAAAAAGATGAGCTTGCTGGCACCAGACAGACCATGGAGAAAAGTCTTTCCGGCATGGTAACCAGTCAATTTTTGTTGATTAAACATGACTTTCCTCCTTTTTTTGCATGTAAAATTGAGTTAGAGCTAGCGGATCCACTCCCAGCTTCTCAGCCAAGCTAAAAATCGAGGTTTCCTTTAGATTGGCCGCTGCAATCAACTCATGATTGGACAAAACCTGAGCAGGCGACTGGTCTGCTAAAATCTGGCCGTCCACCACCACGATGGCCCGATCCGAATAATCCAACATAAGCTGCATATCATGGGTAATCATGATAATCGTGTGTCCCTGCTGGTTTAGCTCATCGAGAAAGTCCATCATCTCTGTATAGTGGCGCTGATCCTGACCAGCTGTCGGCTCATCCAAAAGGATAATCTCTGGATTTAGCACCAAGATAGAAGCAATGGTCACCCGCTTCTTCTGACCAAAAGACAGGGCTGAAATTGGCCAACTGCGGAATTCATAGAGACCGCAAGTTTTGAGAACAGCATGAACTCTTTCTTCAATCTCTGCTTCTGCCAAACCACGCAACCGCAGTCCCAGCGCTACTTCATCAAAGATCATTGTGGTTGAAATCATCTGATTGGGATTTTGCAGGACATAGCCAATCCGCTCCGCTCGCTCCTTGATAGAGTCTCCCTTGATATCCTGTCCCTGCCAATGATACTCCCCTTCTGTATCAACAAAACGACAGAGAGCCTTGGCTAGAGTAGACTTGCCAGCACCATTTTTCCCAACAATCGCGATCCGCTCACCCTTGAAAATCTTCAGACTGATATCCCGCAAAATAGGTCTGTCGTTCTGATAAGCAAAGGAAACATGATCGAGTTCTAAAAGGGCTTCAGAATAACTGTCAACTAGCTCTGCTTTTTGCTCGGTCAGATTCTGCGAAAGGCCTGTAAGTTCCAGCTTGGTTAAATCAGCCAGATGAGCCGCACTTGCCACATCAAAACCAAGCTGCCGCAAGGCTGTGATATAGAGAGGTTCTCGAATCCCGTTTTCTGCTAAGAGGTTCGTCTTGAGCAGATCATCCGGCGCGCCGTTAAAGAGGATTTGCCCATCATTGACGAGGACAACTCGGTCAACAGGTCGATAAAGCACATCTTCCAAGCGGTGCTCGATGATGATGGTCGTAGTTTCTGCTTCTCTATGAATCTGATCAATCAGGTCAATCGTATCCTGACCAGACTTGGGATCGAGATTGGCCAAAGGCTCATCAAACAGCAAAATCGGGCTCTCATCAATCAAGACACCCGCCAGACTAACCCGCTGCTTCTGCCCGCCAGATAAGTCTTGAGGACGATGGTCCAAAAGCTGCTCTAGGTCTAGCTGCTTGGCCCAACCCAGGACTTTCTCCCGCATCAAGGGCAAGTCCACCATATCATTTTCCAGAGCAAAGGCCAGATCCTCTGCTACACTGAGCCCGATAAACTGACCATCCGTGTCCTGCAAGACCGTGCTGACAAGATTGGACTTGTCATAAATACTGCTATCAAAGGCTGGCTGCCCTTTAATCAAGAGTTGGCCACTTGCCTGACCCTTGTAAATATTGGGAATAATGCCGTTGAGACACTGACCTAGGGTTGACTTACCAGAGCCAGACGGCCCAATAAGCAGCACCTTTTCTCCTTCATAAATAGTCAGATTGATATGCTTCAAAGTCGGCTCCGACTGAGCCTGATATTGAAAACTAAAATCTTCAAATTGAATAATTGGTTTTTTCATGTTTTTCTATAAGGCCAGAGCGATCTGAATCGCCAGATTGGCCACCTTGTCTTTCTCGTCTAAGTCCGCATGATTAGCCAGATTGCGCATGTCCCAAGCCTCCTCAGACAGATGATCCGCCGCATAAAAGAACTGGCAAACTTGAATGTCACGAAAGGCCGCCAAAGCCGCTACAACCGAGCACTCCATATCCACACAGATAGCTCCCGCCTCTTTTCGCCTGCGCAGCTTGTCCGCAGTCTCTCGGAAAATGCCATCGGTCGTCCAAACTTTTCCCAAGCTATGAGAAATCCCTCGCTGTTCAAGGAAATTCAAGAGAAAATCCTGCAAGCCGACATTGACCGCTATCTCCAAACTAGCCGGCTGATAATGATAGCTAGTCCCCTCATCGCGTAAGGCTGCTGTCGGAATAATGACGGATGTTGCTTTGATATCCTCGTCCAGCACACCACAAGTCCCAAAGAGAACCAGCTTCTTCATACCAAAAGCAATCAAATCCTCCAGAATAGCCACACAAGCGGAAGCTCCAACTGGTGCATTGAAAAGAGCTAACTCCTGCCCATCCGCAAAGACTCGATAGATAGGAATTTCAATGTTGGCCATAGATGTCGTCGTAATCAACTCATGATCAAAATCCGCCAGCATTCGGGCAAAGGTCTCCCGAGCAAAGCAGGACACTGCTGTCTGCGGAAATCCTTCAATAGGCTCTATCAAATCCTCTGGATTGATGATGGCCTTACGATTTTGGTCAAACTCTTCAAGAATCATCGACTTGTTTTGTCCCTTTCTTTAGCATGAAATAGCCAGCTAGCGTCCACTGACTCTATTCTACTATTGTATCATAAAAAGGCTGTCTACTGACTATCACCAGCATATTTTCTAGCTAGCCAAGGATATAGGCAGGCTCTATAGCAAGGATGGGCTCAAGCGCATTTCAAAACTGCGCCTTTCCTAGATTATCGCAAAATAAAAACTTTAGACACTATCCGTCTAAAGTTTTTTATCTTCACGATTAAATTACTGGGCTACCAGCGTTTCCAAGCTTTCTCCAATCGCAGCCAAACGTTCCATCACTTCTGCTTGGCTCAGGCCATTTTCAGCCACATAGCGGTTGCGAGGGTGAACGCGGCATTCATGAGAACAGCCACGGAGGTACTTGTCTTCATTTTCTTCTGAAGTCAAGATGCGGC
>ERZ773050.2195-NODE-2195-length-10457-cov-9.135551_pt1 | contig 10457 bp, 10 predicted proteins | sample MGYA00580632_ERZ773050 | MGnify/ENA primary metagenome ERZ773050 (study PRJEB29015, sample SAMEA2738123) | human oral metagenome | biome: human oral; feature: human-associated habitat; material: saliva | place: China | collected 2166 ... | reverse complement strand
CAGCGTTCGTCCTGAGCCAGGATCAAACTCTCCAAGATATCTTGAAGCTATTTGATAGCTCATTCATTTTCGTTGTTGCCAATTACTTGGCTAGAATTTTTTGGTTGGTTTCAACTATGTGAAACCCGCACTCTGGCTTATGTTTACTTCTTTCGAAGTAATTACCTTTTATTGTTCAGTTTTCAAAGATCAACTTCGCCTTTACAACACTGTGTTGTGGCGACTAGATTATAATAACAGATTCACAATATCATGTCAACAGTTATTTTTAATCTTTTTAATTTTCTTAGTTACTAATCTGTAAGAAAATTAAAAGTGCTTGTGTCTCAAGCACTGAATGTATTATATGATATTTTTAAACATTTTGCAACCCTTTTTCTAATATTTTTTTGAACGTTTTGCCACGTCGTCCTTACCTGAATGTTGAATACGCAGAAACGAGCAACATGCTCCAGAGCAAACCTAACCACTGTATCAGTTCGGGAAGGAATATGTTACTTGTTTCCAATGACGCCACCAAGGAATGCCATCTTTGCGTAGAACGTTTTGCTATATCCTTATTACCTAAATGCCGAAATGCAGAAACGAGCAACATGTTCCTGAACAAGCATAACCACTGTATAGCTTGAGAAGGAATATGTTGCTCGTTTCCCTTTCACCAATCAAGCATTCTAGCAAAACAGAATAGCTTTATTAGAGACGATTTCGTGCATCTTTTTTATTATTGGATTTCCAAATTGCCCACAAAGATGTAGCTACGCAAATGGATGAGTACGCACCACTGACGAAACCTACGATCATACATAGAGCAAAGTTCTTTGTTGTGTCCCCACCAAAGAAGTATAAGGAACAACATGCGAACAATACTGTGGATAATGTATAGCAGGAACGATGGATACTTTGATGGATACTTGCATTCGCAAGATCTGCAAATGTATCTGTACGCTTATGGGTATGTGTATTTTCACGAATACGGTCAAAGATTACGACAGATTCGTTCATAGAGTAACCGATAACTGTCAAAATCGCCGCCAAAAAGGAGGAATCAATTTCTAAATGGAAGAAAGAGAATATCCCCAATACCATGATAAGGTCATGGAAGATAGCCGACAAACATGACAAGGCCACACGATACTCAAAACGATATGTAATATACAAAGCTAACGCTACGAAAGCAATTAATAAATTCGTCAATGCATGTTCTGTTACTTCGGATCCAATAACAGCGCCTACTGATTCAATACGCTTTACTGTTCCTTCCGCTAGATTTTTATTCAATGCTGCTACCACAGCTTGACTTTCACTAGCCTCAAGGTTACGAGTACGAATCATTACTGTTTTACCTTCTGATTCAGTAGCATCTGCACCAGATAATTGGATAACTGCATTTTCTAATTCAAAGGCTTTCAAATTTTCCCGTACAGCAGACACCTGTACTGGTTTGCTAAATTCCACTTCTACAATGGTACCGCCTGTAAAATCGATACCAAAGTTAAATCCATACATAAACATGGAAATAATACTTAGAATAACCGCAATGGAGGAGATACTAAACCACCAACGATGACGTTTTATTACATCAAATGTCATTTTTTCTTATCTCCTTTCTTAAATGCTTCAATTGTAACAGATGGAGATACGTTAGAACCATACCAGAATGGTCGGTTCGTAATTTGTGCTGCAATAAGCATATGCATCAAGGTACGACTCATAGATACGGCTGTAAACATGGATACGATAACACCTAATGCCAAGTTGATGGCGAAACCTTTTACAGGGCCACTACCAAGAACAATGAGGATCACTGCTGTAATCATAACGGATGTATTCGCATCAAAGATCGTATCAAAAGCACGACGGAAACCAGATTCCATGGACATACGTAATGTTTTACCTTCCACCACTTCTTCTTTGAACCGTTCAAAGATTAGGATATTCGCATCCACGGCAACCCCCATACTGAGGATAATACCAGCTACCCCCGGCAAGGTCATGGTCGCATTCAAAGCATGCGGCCCTAAGATTGCTACCAAAATTAACACAAACACCAATAAAGCGATCGTCGCTACGAATCCAGACAATCTGTATAAAACAAGCATAAATACAATGATTAAGGCAATACCAACACCAAAAGCTACGACAGATTTATCTTTAGAGTCTTGACCCAAGGTAGGACCAACGGTACGCACTTCCATAACTTCTACTTTTACAGGCAATGCACCAGAACGTAGTAAAATAGCTAAGCTTTTCGCTTCTTCCAAGTCACGGCTACCAGTAATACGAGCACTACCACCAGTAATTGGTTCGTTGACCACTGGATTTGTCAATTGCTCACCATCCAAATAAATGCCGATGTGACGACCAATATTTGCTGTTGTTAAGGCGCCGAATTTTTTCGCCCCTTCATCTGTTAATTGGATGTTAACGGATGCTTGTTTACCTTCTAATTGTTCTTTTGCGTCTTTTAAGTCATTACCATCTAAATGGACTTTGCCATTTTCATCACGGAACTCAAGAACCGCCGTTTTACCAACTGTTTCGATGGCTTTTTGCGGATCTTTTTCACCAGGTAATTCGATAATGATACGTTTTTTACCTTCTCGTTGAATGATAGGCTCAGTTAAACCCATTTCATTAATACGACGGCCTAAGATTTGAATAACCCGTTCTACTGCATCATCTGTAACCACGTTAGGGCCAGAATCTTGCGCTTCTAATACAATGTGAGTACCACCTTGTAAATCCAACCCTTGTTTAATGGAGTTAGCAAGTGGTCCAATGAGCCAAATAAATAGGCCTAAAATCACTGCTACTACGCCGAAAAAGCGTAAAGCTGCTTTTGTGTTCAATGGATTCCCTCCTATTCTTTATAACAATGGATACTCTCTGATGGTGTCACAATGGTATGCATCCACTCATCATGAGGTGCCATGGGTAACATTTCTTCTGAAATTTGATTATCCCAGGCTATACCGATTCGGTTCTCTACAGCAATCTGTTGTAAGTATCGGTCATAATATCCAGCTCCCATTCCCATGCGACCGCCTCTACGATCAAAGGCAAGACCGGGAACGAGAATACAGTCCAATATTTGAGGTTCTACAACTACATACGGCTCTTTGGGAATCCGTATTCCCAAAGTTCCCCTATCAAGGTCCTCTAAACTCTGTATGCGAACTCCTACCATATCTGTCTTCGTCACACACACAGGCACATATACATACTTACCCTGTTGCAACGCTTTTGTAATAAACATATCTACATTGGCTTCTTTAGGCATAGCCAAGTACGCCATAATATGCTCTGCATCAGATATTGTAGGAATAGACCAAAGTCGATCATCTAATTGTTGAGACCAAACAGAAACCTCTTGGACTTGTACATTGCGACGACGTTCTAAAAACTTCTTACGCAATGTCGTTTTATCCATTACTTCTGTTCCTTTCCAAGAACTTGAGCTATGGCTGTACGAGCAAATTTCATTTCCACTTTTTCAGACACTTGTAACACTAATGTATCTTCTGTTAAGGAAACAATTTCGCCATAAATACCGCCAACAGTCAATACTTTTTGACCTTTTTTTAGACTGTTCAATAACACTTGACGTTGTTTTTGTTGTTTCTTTTGCGGACGATATAACAAGAAGTAAAAAATCACGACCATAATCAACAATGGTAAAATCGCTTGCCCTGTTTGTCCTTGGAAAAATTCTAAGAAATCCATAAGTCCTCCTATTTAGTAAAATACTGCCAGAACTCTTCGCGGAATGCTACAAAGCGATCCTCTAGGATAGCTTTACGCATTTGACGCATAAATTCTAGTAAGAAATATAAATTATGATACGACACCAATCGGAAAGCCAAAATTTCTTCTGCCTTATATAGATGTCGAATATAAGCTCTGGAATAGTTTTGGCACGCATAACAGCCACAACCTTCTTCAATCGGACCCCAGTCACGCATGAAAGAAGCATTGCGTAAATTCAATCGCCCTTTCCATGTCATGGCCATACCATTCCGCGCTACTCGTGTTGGATATACACAGTCAAACATATCTACTCCACGAGCTACCCCTTCCACTAAGCAGTCAGCAGTACCAACACCCATCAAATAACGAGCTTTATTTGTCGGTAATAATGGAGTCGTATATTCGAGGATTTCATTCATTAAATCGTGAGGCTCCCCTACGGATAAACCACCGATACTATACCCTTCAAAATCCATAGCTACTAGCTCTTCTGCACTTTGTTTACGCAAATCTTTGTACATGCCACCTTGAACGATACCAAACATACCTTGACGATCATGAGCTTTACGAGCCTCTTGGCAACGATGAGCCCAACGGGTCGTACGCGCCGTAGAGCGCTTCGCATAATCGTGATCCGCAGGATACGGAATGCATTCATCAAAGGCCATCGCAATATCAGAACCTAATTGCTCTTGTACCTTTGTAGCTACCTCTGGAGATAGGAACTGTTTAGAACCATCAATATGAGATCTAAAGGTTACACCCTCCTCAGTGATTTTACGCATATCACCTAAACTGAAAACTTGAAATCCACCACTATCAGTCAATATAGCTTGATCCCAGTTCATAAATTTATGTAAGCCACCAGCTTCTTCTACTAGTTCAGGTCCAGGACGAAGGAATAAATGGTATGTATTACTCAAAATAACTTGAGACCCCATCGCCTTTAATTCCTCTGGCGTCATAGTTTTAACTGTAGCTTGTGTACCTACAGGCATAAACATAGGTGTTTGGAAGGTGCCATGTGGCGTATGCAGCAAACCTGCCCGCGCCCCCGTATGAGGACATGTTTTTTGTAATTCATAAGTAATACTCGCCATGGTCCCTCCTAACGAATAAACATAGCATCGCCAAAGCTAAAGAAGCGATACCGCTCTTTTACAGCCTCTTCATAGGCCGCTAAACAATGTTCGCGACCAGCCAATGCGCTAATTAACATTAATAATGTAGATTGAGGCAAGTGGAAATTCGTTACCAATGCATCAATCATCTTAAATTTATAGCCAGGATAGATAAAGATTTGTGTGGTCCCACTAATCCCTTGCAGTACGCCATCATCATTAGTAGCAGATTCAAGGGTACGTACCGATGTAGTACCTACCGCAATAATGCGAGAGCCTTTTTGTTTAGCTGCATTAATACGGTCTGCTGTATCTTGTGACACTACGAAGAACTCACTATGCATTTCGTGATCCTCAATAGACTCTGCTGACACAGGTCTAAAGGTTCCAAGGCCAACGTGCAAAGTTACGAATTCAAGCTCTACGCCTTTAGCTTTTATTTTTTCTAAAAGCTTTGGTGTAAAGTGTAGACCTGCCGTTGGTGCTGCCGCAGAGCCTTTCTCCTTAGCATATACCGTTTGATAACGGTCTTTATCTTCTAACTTTTCATGAATATATGGAGGTAATGGCATTTCACCAATTTCTTGTATCACATCATCAAATACACCATTGCAAGTGAACTCAATGATACGGCCTCCAAATTCAGTCTTATCTATTACAGTCCCACTTAAGCGGTCGTCAAACTCTATAACTTGACCAATAGGACATTTTTTGCCAGGTTTAACAAGGCATTCCCACCGATTTTCACCACATGGAGTGAGGAGCAATACCTCTACCTTGCCACCAGAACCTTGCCGTTGACCATATAATCTCGCAGGAATAACCTTTGTATTATTAAATACAAGTACATCCCCTTCATGAAGTTCATCAAGCAAATCGTAAAAATGCTCTTTATGCGCAACCTCACCGGTAATCTTATCCAAGGTTAACAGTCTTGCTGTATCGCGAGGTTCTACAGGATGTTGAGCAATTAGTTCCTCTGGCAATTCATAATCAAAATCTGTAACTTTCATCGCAATCCTTATTAGTACATTTTCTTCAATGTAATGCCACTATAGTAGTGACGCAAAATAGTTTGGTAATAATTTGTATCTCCAGGGTTAGCACGCTTTGCCATTTCTGCAGCGCCCCATTGAGACATACCAAGACCATGTCCCCAACCGTGGCCTTTAATATAGACAGTATCATTATTGCCCGTAAAGTTATGATATGCCTTACCCGTGCCTTTAGCAGGGTTGTGATTTACATAGAAATCAAATAGTGTAGATTTTAAACCTAAAATACTACGCAAGGAATCGCCATCTACCGTCGTCTTCCCAGAGGTGCCTATGAAAGTAGCACTTTTAATACGTCCAGACACACCTCGGTCAGATGTTTGTTGACCAGGCTTGCCAAGAGGAGTCAATTGAATGCTCTTCAATTTGCCCACACCTTTACTTGCTGCATTGAGCTTACTTTCAAGAGCCTGACGAGATGTAGTAACAGTCCAGTTTGACGTAGATGTGCCAGTACTATAGTCTTTTACACCTTTTAAATATGGAATATCATTTCCCCAAACATTGACGCTATCCTCTGTATAGCCACCACCATCGGAGTGGAATAAAGCATTGATAGGACGTTGGTTATACAGCATAACTACGCCTTTAGTTTTATTTACTGCATTTGTTGTCGCTTGGTACTCGCCACTCACACCGCTATATACTTGGTGATCCGTAGAGTTGCTCACATCATACAATTTGCCTTTATTTTGTTCCATTGTATGAAGAGCATACGTACGAGCTGCTACAGCTTGAGCCTCTAAGGCAGCTGCTGGCCAGGATGGTACTACCTCTTGTGGCACAACGCCGTATAAATACTCTTCAAGCGGTACAGAATTGATAACCATCATTGTACCGTTATTAGCGCGTAATGTAAGACCACCGCGATAGCCTTTGCCTTCAAACAAGAATGGTGCATCACTATTAGTCGGTTTCAATGTAACTACCGTATCAATAGCCTTGCCATTGACAGCAATCTTACCACCTCGAACGCCAATAGTCGTACCACGATTGGCACTAATCGTACTAACTTGACCATTGCCACTGTTTAGTACCACCATATTAGCTGTAGACGTAACAGTAGCATCAGAACTACGGCTACCTAATAGAACACGTACATTCGGCACATGTTCGATTCGCTCTGTAGCAGGTGTCACCACAGAACCTACCTTATTACGAGTAATCACAGCTGTATTAGCTTGAATACTATCAGCTTCCGTTGTTTTTACTACTTTAGGAGCAGTTTGTTTTGAACCAGCTGGCTTTTGAGCTGTTGGTTTAGCACCCGTAGCTACAGGTTTAGCAGCTGGCTTCGGAGCAGTACCTGCAGGTTTTGCAGTAGTTGTTGATTTAGCAGTGCTAACTGTTTTAGGCTTAGCACTAGGTTTTGCTACACTAGGTGTAGCAGTAGACTTAGAAGTCGTTTTCGCTACAGGCTTTGCAACTGGTTTTGTTACAAGAGGACGAAAACTAGATTTCTTCGTCGTATTTACTTTCGATACATTTGTACTAGATACTGTTGTTTTCGGTGTAGGCTTTTTAGCGACTACTACATTTTTATTCTGCAATGTAGCCCCCTGAGCTACAGAAGCACCACCAATATTTACACCTAAAAACAACGTTGCCATTATCATCAATTGTAATCGTTTCGTTTTCATTGTCATTTCCCTGTCTGTGAAATACCTAAATGCTCATAGGCAAGTTTAGTAGCCACCCTCCCACGTGGTGTGCGTCCTAAAAATCCTAATTGCATCAAATATGGTTCATACACATCTTCGATGGTATCTCTCTCTTCGCTGATAGCCGCCGCAATAGTATCAATACCTACCGGACCACCATCATAGTTTTTAATAATACACTCCAACACACGTCGATCGATTCGATCGAGTCCCTCTTTGTCTATGTATAAACGTTGTAACGCTTCATCTGCAATGTCCTGAGTGATAACCCCATCACCGATAACTTGTGCAAAATCACGTACCCGTTTAAGTAGACGATTTGCGATACGCGGTGTTCCCCTTGAACGACGCGCTATTTCACTAGCCCCAGTTGGCTCAATCCCAATATTGAGTATTTCTGCAGCCCGAGTCACAATAAACTCTAATTCCGGCTGTTTATAATATTCCAACCGGTTAATAATACCAAAGCGGTCACGCAATGGTGCCGCCAAAGCCCCGGCTCGTGTAGTGGCACCAACCAAAGTAAACTTTGGCAAGTCAATGCGCACCGTGCGAGCACTTGGCCCCTTACCGATGATAATATCGATAGCATAGTCCTCCATAGCAGAGTACAATACTTCCTCTACGCTACGAGACAAGCGATGAATTTCATCAATAAATAGTACATCGTGATCATCTAAATTCGTCAAAATCGCAGCCAGGTCACCAGACTTTTCAATGGCAGGACCAGAAGTTATGCGAAAGTTAACACCCAATTCGTTCGCAATTATACCTGCTAATGTAGTCTTCCCAAGACCTGGTGGACCATAAAGCAAAACGTGATCCAATGCTTCACCACGTTGCTTAGCCGCCTGAATATACACATTTAGATTACCTTTGGCTTCTTCTTGACCTACGTATTCATTAAAGAATTTCGGACGTAGACTATATTGCCATATATCTTCTTCGTGCTCGCCATTTCCGACAAGGCGTACTTCTTCGTTCATCCTTATCGTCCTTTCCCAAGCTCAATCAAGCTGACCTTAATCAGCTCAGATACATCGCGTTTACCATCATCTAAAGACTCCACAATATCAGCCACATCTCGCTCGGAATATCCTAGTGATACAAGAGCTTCAATAGCCTCTCCCACAGCGCCACTTGCAGTAATGCCAATTGGCTGAAGCACCGCCGGTGACTCCGTAGAGATATGTGTCATTTTAGCTAACTTATCCTTTAATTCAAGAACAAGTCGCTCTGCAGACTTCTTGCCAATGCCAGGCAATTTAGTTAATTGCTGAACTTGGCCATTGATTACTGCTAATTTGAAAGCCTCCGGTGTCATGCCAGACAAAATACCTAACCCCACCTTAGGCCCTATACCGGAAACAGAAATGAGTAAAATAAATAGCTCATATTCCTCTTCCGTCCAAAAGCCATAGAGTTGCATCGCATCTTCACGCACATTGAGATACGTAAATAACGTTGCCTCACGGCCTTCAATCAGTTGTTGACGCGTAGTGGTCGGCACATATACGCGATACCCTACGCCATGTACATCTACGTAACAAGACTCTTTAAAAAGATGTGTTACGATGCCCCGTACATACCCTATCATTATACCAACCTCTTCAATCTATCATTGTGAGAACTATGAGCCGTACAGATAGCAACAGCCAATGCATCCGCCGTATCATCGGGCTTAATTTTCTCACGAATCCCCAAAATATTCATCGTCATATAAATGACCTGATTCTTATCAGCCTTGCCGTAACCAGTAACAGCTTGCTTGATTTGCAGCGGTGTATATTCATAGATTGGAATTCGTTGTTGCTCGGCAGCCAATAAAATGACGCCCCGTGCTTGACCAACCTTAATAGCCGTCGTTACATTTTGGTTAAAGAATAATTCCTCTACACCAAATTTATCTGGCTTATATTCCTCTAGAATATCACTGAGGTCATTAAATAAAATTTCCAACCGCTGTGAATCAGTTAATTCCTTAGGAGTTGTAATAGCCCCATAGGCTACTGGTGTTAGTTTGCTGCCCTTCACGTCAATAATGCCGTATCCGCATATAGCCGTGCCTGGGTCAATTCCTATAATGCGCACCCCAACCCCCTTAGTTTAAAAATGAGATAAGCTATCGCCTACCTCCATTACATAATCTATATTATTATAGCACAATATCACATCGAAATTCATGAATTCCCGTATAATTAATATAAGAAATCTATTACTTTTCTTAACTTTTACATATCTTTCTAATTTAATTCATCAATAGAAAAGGAGCACCCATAGAGTGCCCCTGTTTATTTATTCTTCATCGTCTGGCAAAATACCGTTGTGATATACGTTTTGTACATCATCAAGATCATCCAATACGTCGAGCATTTTCTGCATTTTTACAGCATCATCACCAGCTAACTCAATCGTTGTATCTGGAACCATTGTAATTTTAGCTACTACAGTTTCGATACCCGCATCAGCAAGCGCTGCTTCTACAGCATCAAAATCCTCTGGTGTTGTATAAATTTCAAACACATCATCTTCAGACTTAAGATCTTCTGCACCAGCTTCGAGAGCGAGCATTGTTACTTCGTCTTCATCATGACCCTCTTTATCGATAACGAATACACCTTTAGATTTAAACATCCAGCCTACACAACCGCTTTCACCAAGGTTGCCACCTTGTTTAGAGAAGGCATGACGCACATCAGCAGCCGCGCGATTACGATTATCCGTCATAACCTCTACAGTAACGGCAACACCGGCAGGGCCATAACCTTCATATACGATTTCTTCATATGCGTTCATATCGGTAGCGCCAACGCCCTTGTCGATAGCACGTTGAATATTATCCTTAGGAATATTGTTTTCACGAGCTTTTTGTA
>ERZ773050.2194-NODE-2194-length-10463-cov-6.838586_pt1 | contig 10463 bp, 9 predicted proteins | sample MGYA00580632_ERZ773050 | MGnify/ENA primary metagenome ERZ773050 (study PRJEB29015, sample SAMEA2738123) | human oral metagenome | biome: human oral; feature: human-associated habitat; material: saliva | place: China | collected 2166 ... | reverse complement strand
ACCGGGTCCGGGCCGGTGGCGGGGTCGGGGCCGGCGGCAGTGCGACCAGCGGGGCCGACGGGACCGGGGCCGACGACGGGCTCGTCCTGTGCCTCCAGGTCTGCGTCGCCATGGTGGCCGGGCTGCTCGTCTCGCCGATCTCCTGGTCCCACCACTGGGTGTGGTGCGCGCCCGCGATCATCGCCCTGGCGGCGGCCGGGTGGCGGTGGCGCTCACCGGGGCTGCTGACGACGGCGGGCGCCGGCGCGGCCGTCTTCGCCCTGGCCATGCAGTGGTGGTTCCCCGAGCAGAACCACGTCGAGCAGGACTGGCCCGCCTGGGCCACCGTCGTCGGCTCGTCCTACACGTGGTGGGCGCTGGCGGCCGGGGCGGTCCTGGCCCGGAGCCTGCCCGCCCGCGCCGCGCCCGAGCGCCCCCGCGAGGCGGCGCCGCAGCCCTGACGACGGCGGGCCCGGCCCCATAGAATTCGGCTCGTGCCCCTCTCCGACATCGCCCGCGCCGCCGAGAACCGGATCTACCGGGACGTCATCCCCGTGCTCAAGGCGCGCGGCTGGCGCCCCCGGGTCATCGGCTACGACGGCTACGGCTCGGCGGGCGAGCGGGGCTCCATGGCGCGCGTCCTGGCGCGCATGCTCATGCGCCCGGCCGACGCCCCCGCGGAGGGGCCCATGTTCCGCTCCGTCCCCGAGGGCCTGCCCACCTCGGCGACGGCGATGCGGGAGATGGCCCTGGACACCCTCCTCGACGCCCAGCGCGGCTGGCGCCAGTTCATCGACGTGCCCGTGCCCCACCTGCCGGTCACGATCCGCGTGGGCGGCGCCGTCGTGCGCACCCGCGCGGACCGCTCCGGCTACATCGACGTCGTCGTGCGCGACCACGGGCTGGGCGCCGGCTGGCACGACGTCGTCATCGACGCCGCCGGGGCCGGACGGGTGAGCACGCGCGTCCACATCGTCGCCCCGGGCAGCCGCCTGGGGATCGTCTGCGACATCGACGACACGGCCATGGTCACGAACGTGCCGCGCATGTTCATCGCCGCCTGGAACCTACTGGTCAAGAACGCCGCCAACCGCGAGCCCGTGCCCGGGATGGCGACGCTGCTCAACACGGTGAGCGACTCGCACCCCGACGCCCCCCTCATCTTCGTGTCGACGGGGGCGTGGAACGTGGTGCCGACCCTGCGCTCCTTCTTCAAGAAGAACGGCTTCCCGGCCGCCCCCAAGCTCATGACCGACTGGGGCCCGACGAACACGGGCTGGTTCCGCTCGGGCATCGAGCACAAGCGCACCGAGCTGCGGCGCCTCATGATCGACCTGCCGGAGGTGAGCTGGCTGCTCATCGGCGACGACGGCCAGCACGACCCGCTCATCTACTCCGAGGTGGTGCGCGAGCACTCCGACCGGGTGGCGGCGGTGGCGATCCGGCGGCTGAGCCAGAAGGAGCAGGTGCTCGCCGGCACGCAGTTCGCCCACCCGATGGGACTGGGGCCGGTGGCGCGCGCGCTCGCCGAGTCGGACGTGCCGGTGGTCGTGGGCCGCGACGGCTACGAGCTGGCCCGGATGCTGCCCGAGTGGATCATGGGGGGCGACCTCCCCGGGGCGGCGGCGGGCGCGACGCAGATTTAGGAGAAGGGAGAAGACGCCATGGCCTATACGGACTACGCCCGGGGACCCGACGATCCCATGGTCGCCAGGATCGAGACCGTGGTATCGCGCTTCCGCGAGCTGTACAGCCGGGAGGCGATCGCATTCGACCTCGAGCCGGACGACTCGCTGGGAGTTCTCGACTCGAACGTGAACGGCCTGCCCTTCCTGCCCGAAGGCGAGGAGATCCCCCTGGGCGAGGGCGGGAAGCAGTTGACCCTCCTCGCCCAGTTCGATCTGGCCCGGCTCCCGGCCAACCATTTCCTGCCGCGGGCCGGGATCCTCCAGTTCTGGATCACCTGCACGCAGGAGGACGGCGCCTACGGAATGGGCAGTGAACTCTACAGCCCGACGAACCAGAAGACGTTCCGCGTGCGGTTCTTCCCGGATCCGGCGCGCCCGCGCCCCCGGGAGGAGGTGCAGCGCCTGTACCGCCCCGACAGGAGCCTCTCGCCCGTGGAGACGGAGGCGGCGCTGCGGCCGCGATTCACGCTCACGCGGAACACGCTCCCGCCCGCGTGCCTCGAGTTCGAGCCGAGGTTCGTGAGCCTGTGGAACGAGCACTACCCGGAGAGGCCGCTGGGCTCGCTGGACGATCTCAACACGGGCAGGTTCGACATGTACGACTACAAGGTGTGGAAGATGTTCGACCCCTCCGGGCACAGACTGGGCGGATTCCCCTGGTTCACGCAGCTCGACCCCCGGGAGGGCCACCTCGAGTTCGACCACCTGCTGCTCCAGCTCGACATGGACAAGTACATCAACTGGGGGGACTGCGGCGTCGGGGACTTCATCATCCCCTCCGAGAACCTGCGCAGGGCGGACTTCTCGCAGATCTTCTACACCTGGGACTGCGGGTGAGGCGGGGCGGGGGTCGGCGAGGCGGTCCCTGGGGTCCTCGCCGGCCTCGCGGGATGCTCGGCCCCGCGCGGATCGCCCAAGGCGCAATCGCCCGTCGGCGTCCGGTCCCGCCGCCCGCGACCGGTAGGGTGAGGCGCAGCTGCACGCCGCAACCGACCCGCACCAGGAGGCACCATGGCCAGCAAGATCCCCTTCATCCTCGGGCTCGGCGCCGGATACGTCCTCGGCACGCGCGCCGGTCGCGCCCAGTACGAGCGCATCAAGGCCGCCGCGACCAGGATCGTCGAGCGCCCCTCCGTCCGCAACAAGGTCGACTCCGCCTCCACCAAGGCCTCGAACTTCGTGCGCCAGCAGGGCGAGGCCGTCACCGACAAGGTCGCCGAGGCCGTCAAGGACCGGCTCTTCGGCGGCGCCCCCAAGCCGGCGGCGCAGTCGGGGTCCGGCCCGGTCGACGTCGGGCAGGCGGAAGTCCGCTCCACCGAGGGCTGAGCGCCGGGCGGCTCGACGCGACGGCGGCCCGGGCCGGCGCGAACTTCGGGCCGGGCAGTCGGGCCCGGTGCGGCGCATCGGCGGCGTCGGGCGGCGGGCGCCGGGGACGTCACCTCGAAAGCAGTGTCTGCGCGCGGCCCGGCGACGTCGGACGGCGGGGCTACATATCGGCGGGGTCGAGGGGCTCGCGCCGCCGCAGCGGGCGCCGGGAGGCGCGCCGCGGCAGCACCATGAGCGCGCGGCGCCATCCGGCGGCGATCCCGGCTCCGCGCACCAGGGCCGACGCCGACGCCGTCGTCGGAGTCCCTCCGCCCCGGCGCAGCCATCCGGCCGCGGCCCGCTCCCGGCGCCTGCGGGCGCGCTCGCGCTCGACGTCGGCGGACACGGGCAGCCGCCACGAGCGCCAGTAGGCCACCAGGCAGGTGCCCGCGCCCACGAGGGCGGACGCGAGCATCGCCCAGGCCTCGGCGAGCCCCGCGCTCACGAGGGCGACGTCGGTGCCCGCCGCGCACAGGGCCGGGATCGCGTAGAGCTTGTTGCCGCCGAAGACCGCCGGGGTCTCGCCCACGGAGACGTCGCGGATCATGGAGCCGCCCACCGCCGTCAGGCACCCCAGCAGCAGCGCCGGCATGACGCCCAGCCCGTTGGCCAGGGCCTTGGAGGCGCCCGTGGCCGACCAGGTGCCCAGCACGACGGCGTCGGCCACGACCAGCAGGCGCCGCGCCGGGGTGGAGCGGAAGGGGACCCACCAGGCGATGAGCGCCCCGGCGCAGGCGGTGTAGAGGTAGTAGGGGTCGGTCAGGGCGAAGGGCGGGCCGGCCTGGATCATGACGTCGCGCAGGATCCCGCCGGCGGTGGCCGTCAGTATCGCCAGGACGACGAAGCCGACCAGGTCGTAGTTCTTGCGCCGGGCGATCAGGCCGCCCAGGATCCCGTTGAGCAGGACCCCGCACAGGTCGACGGCGCGGAAGGTGTCCGGCAGCGCCTCGGGGACGGGGATCTGGGCGACGAGCACCGGGCGATTCTACGGGACCGCGCTCACGGGGCGCTGGGCGCGGTACTTGTTCCTCGCCGCCCCGCCGGGTCCCGGGGCACTTGGTCCGGCGGCCAACCGATGCGGACGGGCATCAGGCGAAGGCCCCGGCCATCTCCTGATCGAGCGCGTCGATCACCGGAAAGACCCCTCGGGTCATGATCGCATCGATGGGGCGGGCGCCGCCGAGAAAGGCGTTGCGCCCGTTCAGCCACAGGTTCACAGTCTCGTCGTCGCCCCACAGCAGGCGGGTCCGGGCGACGACGTACTCCAGATCGACGATGGCGCGCACATTCTCCGCATCGAGGGAGTCCTCGCCTTCAATCCATCGTGCGAGCCGGGAGTCGGAGACCTTGAGCACACCCGCGAGCCCCGGCCAGCCACCCAGCGCCTCGGCCGCGCTCCTGGCGCGCCACCGAATGCCGGGCCCCGCGGCGTCCCCATTCCCTCCGCAGGCGGATGGAGATCGGGTCCTCGTGGCGGAATCCCGCGGAATGGTCATTCACGCATTGTAAATCGAATTCGGAGATCGCGAAGGTGATCCTGGGGGCGTCCGAGTGCATTTGCCGGGTGTGACGCGAAGGGTCGTTGAGGGATGTGGGGCGTTGGGCGCGGGACCGGCCGCGATGACCCGCTCAAGTCGCCCCCGGGCGTGTGGGAGGGCGCCCGGCGCAGTGGGATCGACCCGGGCGTCGGCGGGATCAGCGGGCCGGTCGTCGGGGGCGGTTCCGGCGTCCCGCCCCGCATCACCGCGCCTGCTGAATAACCTTCCGCATCGGCCCCCCGCAGGCTTGCGGGCCTGCGAAACCCTGACTGGCCCGGCCCGGCCGCCCCGGGCACACTGCTCGCGTGTCCTCGTCACGCTACGCCCCGCCGAAGGACCTGAGCGCCTACGCCTGGCTGTCCATAGGCGCCGCCCTGACCACCATCGCCCTCAAGGGGTGGGCGGCGTGGATGACCGGCTCGGTGGGCCTGCTCTCCGACGCCGCGGAGTCGGCGGTCAATCTCGTGGCGGCCGTCATCGCCCTCATCGTCCTGAAGATCTCGATCCGGCCGGCGGACGAGGACCACCAGTTCGGCCACTCCAAGGCGGAGTACTTCTCGGCGATCGTCGAGGGGACCATGATCTTCGTGGCCGCCGCCTTCATCATCTTCTCGGCGATCGAGCGCCTCATCGCCCCGGTCATGCCCGAGCGGCTGGGCCTGGGCCTGGCGGTGTCCGTCGTCGCCTCCGCCGTCAACGGCGCGGTCGCCCGGGTCCTGCACCGAAAGGGCCGCAGGGAGAAATCGGCGACCCTCGTGGCCGACGCCAAGCACCTGGCCACCGACGTCGTCACCTCCGCCGCCGTCCTGGTGGGCGTGGGCCTGGTCGCCGTCTTCCACTCCCCCGTGCTCGACGCCGTGGTGGCGCTGGGGGCGGGCCTGAACATCATGTGGACGGGATTCACGCTGATCAGGGACTCGGTGGCCGGGCTCATGGACATCGCGCCGTCCGCCGAGGCCCTGGCCGCGATCACGGAGGTGCTCGACCGCCACCGGCGCGCCGGCGTCATCGACTTCCACGCGGTGCGGGTGCGCGAGGCCGGCAACCGCCGCTTCGCCGACGTCCACATGCTCGTCCCCGGCACCTGGAGCGTCAAGCAGGGCCACGACTTCACCGAGCGGATGATCGACGAGCTCGTCGAGGCCGACCCGAGCCTGCGCGTCTCGGCGCACCTGGAGCCCATCGAGGACCCCAAGTCCTACGACGACGTCGACGACGTGTGAGGGCGCCTTACGACCCCGCCGCCCGCTGCTCGGCCCAGCGGCCCAGGTCGTCGCCCCGGATCGCGGCGGCGATGAGGTCCGGGAAGGCGTCGGGGGTGCAGCCGAAGGCCGGCACCCCCATGTCCCCCAGGGAGGCCGCGACGTCGTGGTTGTAGAAGGGCAGGCCGTCGTCGGACAGGGTGAGCAGCACCACCACCCGGACGCCGTCGGCCTGGATCCGAGCGATGTGCTCCAGCATGCGCTTGGGATCGGAGTCGTAGAGGTCGGAGATGAGCAGGAGCACCGCCGCCGAGGGCCGGGTGATGGTCCGCCGGCAGTACTCCAGCGCCGGGGAGGTGTCCGTGCCCCCGCCCAGCTGGGCGCCGAAGATGACGTCGACCGGGTCGGCCAGGGCCTCGGTGAGGTCGGCGATGTCGGTGGAGTAGGCCACCAGGGAGGTGCGCAGCGTCCGCAGGGACGCCATGACGCCCGCCATGATCGAGGCGTAGACCACGGAGGTCGCCATGGAGCCGGACTGGTCGAGGCAGATGGCGAACTCCCGCTGGACGCCCAGGTGCCTGCGGCCGTAGCCGATGAGCCGCTCGGGCACCACCGTGCGGTGCTCGGGCAGGTAGTTCTTGAGGTTCGCGGCGATGGTGCGGTTCCAGTCAATGTCGCCGGGGCGGGGCCGGGAGGTGCGCGAGGCCCGGTTGAGGGCCCCCAGAACGCTCTGGTGCAGGCGGTCGGCGATCCTCTCCTCCACCTGCCGGGCCACCTTGGCGACGACGGCGCGCGCCGTGGCCCTCGAGCGCTCCGGGATGACCGAGGACAGCTGGGCGAGGGTGGCCACGAGGTGGACGTCGGGCTCGAGGGTCTCCAGGACCTCCGGCTCGGTCAGCAGGGAGCGCACGCCCAGGCGCTCGATGGCGTCGGTCTGCATGACCCGCACGACCCGGCTGGGGAAGTAGTTGCGGATATCGCCCAGCCAGCGGGTGACCGACGGCGCGGAGGCTCCCAGGCCGCCCCTGCGGTCCTCGGCGTCGTCCCCGGTGTTGTAGAGGGCGCCGAGCGCGCGGTCCATGACCTGCAGGGACCCGCGCAGCCCGCCCAGCTCCTCGTCGGCGCCGAGCATGAGCTGCCAGCGCTCCTCGGCGCTGATCGGACCGTCCAGCGGCGAGTCCGACGACGGCGCGGGCGCATCCGCGGCCGCGGGCTTGTTCGCGGGGCTCATCGTCCACCTCCCAGAATCGTTCCCACCGTGGCCAGCACGGGGGCGGCGAAGGCGAGCAGCTCCTCGTCGTCCCCGGCCGGGTCCGTCGTGTCGGCCTCCTCGCCCTGCGCCAGGCGGCGCGCCAGCGCCCGCCGGGAGGCCTTCGACCACGACCCCATGGCCCGGCGCAGCGAGGGCAGGGCGTCGACGAAGGCCCGGTCGTCGATGCGGCGCACCCACTCGTCCAGCAGCCGCAGGATCCGCCGGTCCTCGATGATGAGCAGGGCGTCGCCGGCGAGGAAGCCCTCCACCCAGGCGGCCTGATCGGCCGGGTCGGAGCCGGGGGACAGGGTCCGGCTCATCCGCCCGGCCACGTCCTCGGGCGTCAGCCCCTCGCCGTCGAGCAGGACGCGGGTGATCCGCCCGGCCAGCAGGCCCGGCAGCGCGTGGACCCGCAGGGTCGCCAGCAGGCACTCGCGCCACCGCCGCCCCTCCTCCTCGCCGAGCAGGGCGACGACGTCCTGGACCCCGTCCACGGCGCGGCGCAGCGCCTCGGCCGCGTCCTGGCCCGCCCCGCTCGCCGCGGCCGGCAGGCCGGCGCAGGCGCGGGCCAGGACCGCGCGGGCCACGGCCGCCAGGCTGGCGGTGTCGGTGGCGCGCACGTCGCCGTAGCGCTGGGCGCGCGCCAGGGCGGGGATCGAGGCGAGCAGATGGGTGATGTCGCTCTCCCCGGCGGCGCGCTCGTCCAGGGCGCGCAGCAGTCCGGGCAGCGCGTCCGTCAGGCCGGCGTCGAGGGCCTCCTCGACGGCGCCGGTCACCGCCGGCAGGGTGTCGGTGCGCTCCATGAGGGCGTGGCCGGCCGCGGAGGCGACGGTGGTGCCCCAGGAGGCGGCCGCGACGACGTCGACCGCCAGTTCGGGGCGCCACACCAGCTCCCAGCCCTCCTTGAAGGTGCCCATGCCCGACACCTGCCGCGGGCTGCCCCAGTCCACTCCCACGATGGCCAGGCGCCGCAGGAGGTGGGAGCGGGCCAGGTCGGTGGGCTTGCGCAGGTCCAGCACCAGGGAGCGCGCCGAGGCGGAGAAGGCCAGGCGCAGGCGCCTGGCGGTGGCGCGCATGTCCGCGTCCAGGGGGACCATGGGCGCGCCGTCGGGCACCGTCCCCAGGGCCTGGCCGACGACGACCTCCCGGGTCACCAGCTCGGCGCGCGCCGTGCTGCCCTCGCACAATACGGACCAGGTGGCCTCGCCGACCTCGTCCAGACCGGGCATGGGGCGCCCGCGCAGGGCCGCGAGCGCCTCGGCCAGGCGGGCGGCCTCGATGACGTGGGCGGAGGAGGCGGGCAGGTCGTGCTCGCGCAGGGAGCGGGCCACGAGCGTGAGCCAGCGCACGACGGGCTCGTCGGGGGCGGTGAACAGGTGGTGGTACCAGCCCGGGGAGGTCACGCCCGCGCCGTAGCCGGTGGCGGCGGCCAGGCGCTGGTGCGTCCAGGGCACCCAGGTCAGCTGCGTCTTGACCCTGGGCATGCCGGTCAGGAGGGCGTTGTCCGCCTTGGCGGCGGGCAGGCGGCCCCTCAGGGCGGGGGCGTGCCAGGCGCCGCACACGACGGCGATGCGCTCGTGCCCGCGGCGGCGGGCGGCGCGCAGAATCTTGCGCATGTGGGCCTCGCGGCGCAGGGTCCGCTCGTCGGTCTCCGGGGCGGTCTCGCGCAGCAGGCCGATGGCCTCGGCCAGCGGTTCGAAGGGGTCGCCCTCCAGGCGCAGTTCGACGGCGTCCTCCCACCAGGCCTCGGGGTCGGCGTAGCCGGCCAGGCGGGCGAGCTCGGCGGCGTCGCGGATGAGCCCGCGCGCCTGGGCCGGTCGCGCCCCGGCATCGGTCAGGCCGAGCACGGACGCCTGGTAGGTGTTCGTCTCGATGACCCGGGCGCCCGCGTCGAGATACGCGGCGTGCACTGCGCCGATCGCCTCGGGCGCCGAGTCGATGGCCGCCGCCGACCACAGGCTCTCGTGCATCGGCACGCTCCGGGCCTCCAGCTCGGTGGCCATCGCCCCGTCCAGGACGACCGGGCCCGCCGCGAGCAGATCGGTGAAGGAGCCCATGGCCCCATCCTGCCGCGCCGTCGTCCGTCCCTCTCCGTTCGGGGCCCGTCCTCCTGCGCCCGCATCAGCCCTCTTGTCCTGTGCCCTGTCGTCCGTCCCTCTCCCGTTCCCACCTCATTTCCGTGTTGACACCCGGGTCGTGCCCGAGGTGCCGACGCAGAGGTGAGGTGGGAGCGGGGAGGTGAGGTGGGGTGCGAGCACGGAAGTGGGGTGGGAAGCGGTGAGGGGGACGAGGGGAGCCGGCCGGTCGTCGGTCCCGTCCCGTGCCCCGTCTGTCCCGTCCCGTGCTCCGCCGGCCCCGTTCCGTGCTTTCGGCGGTGCTCCCGGTACCCTGATCGCGGGTCCGTGCGGTGGGCGCGGGCCGCGAATCTGAGGTGGTCGACGATGAGCAGTCCCGTGAACGGTGGATTCGCCTGTTTCAACTGCGGGCTCCTGCTGGCTCCCGACACGGCGCGGTGCCCGCGCTGCGGGGCGCCGCAGCCGGGGCGCGCGAACGGATGCCCCGGCGCCGGCCCCCCGAGTCACGTGCCGCCCGCCGAGCCCCTGCACCCGGCCGTCACGGCGATCATCACCTTCTTCTTCGGTCTCTTCGGCCTCATCCCGTGCCTCATCAGCACGAGCCGGGCCAAGCGGCTCAGTCTCCCCACGAGGCCCCACTGGCTGGCCTTCTGGATCCCCGAGCTCGTGAGGGTGTCCGTCTACGTCATCGTGGCCATCGGCATGATCGCCGGCGTCGGCATCCTCGCCGGCCTGGCCCCCCGGAGCCCGGGCGGCTCCGGCGGCGTCGCGCCGAGTTCGTCGTACTCGTACTCGACGACCGCTCCCAGCGCGACGAGCTCGTCGGCGCTCGGCTGGCCCGCGGGCGCCGTCGAGTGCTCCTCGAGCGTCGCGGCCGGCAACGACCGGACCAGCTGCGAGTTCGCCCTCAACGTCGCCGACGCCTGGCAGCGGAGCGACAGGGCCTCGACCCAGACGGTCGAGGCCTACAGCCCGGTGACCAACGAGAAGTACACGATGGGGTGCGCCACCGTCGCCGGGTACACGACCTGCTCCGGCGGCAACGGAGCCGTGGTCTACATCCGGAGCTGACGGCGGTCCGCCCGAGACGAGAGGGGCGGGGGTCGGGGCGCGGTCGCTGGCGGTGCCGTGCCCGGCGGCCGTGACCCCTCCCGACGGGGCCATCGACAAGTCAACGGGCCGGGCGCGGCCCGACCCGATCGTCCGCACGGCGCGGGCGGGGCCTACCCGATCGTGGTGTCCTACGCCTCCTCCCCGGCCGCCACTCTCACCGCGGACGGCTCGGCCTCCACCACCGCCGCCCTCCTATCGACCTCCACGCGCCAGGTCGAGTACGCCGGGGTGCTGGCCGGCGCCGCCAACCC
>ERZ773050.2193-NODE-2193-length-10469-cov-2.949203_pt1 | contig 10469 bp, 12 predicted proteins | sample MGYA00580632_ERZ773050 | MGnify/ENA primary metagenome ERZ773050 (study PRJEB29015, sample SAMEA2738123) | human oral metagenome | biome: human oral; feature: human-associated habitat; material: saliva | place: China | collected 2166 ... | reverse complement strand
GATGTAGATGTTGAAAATGTAAAAACACAGATAGAAAAATTAACTAATGATAAAAATCAACATATTATTATCGGTTATGAAGATGAAACTACAAGGAAGATTATTGGCTTTGTTCATGCTCAAATGTATGAAAGTTTCTATAGTGGTCTAGGGTTAAATATTCTAGGACTCGCTGTTAACCCTGATTTTCAAGGTAGGGGAATAGGTAGAAAACTTATGAATAAGTTAGAAGATTATGCCGTAGATAACAATATTAGCTTTATTAGGTTGAATTCTGCCTTGAAACGTGAAGAAGCGCATAAATTCTATGAACATATCGGTTATACCTGTGATAAAGTTCAAAAAAGATTTATAAAGGTATTTGAGTAAGGATGTTGAAACAGAAGTTTTACAGTTTAACTTACTTTTAGAGAGTTTAAAAAAGATTTATATAATTAAAGGTAGTTATTATTTCCTAGAAAATCCTTGGAGATACTGATTAAGTTTGATTGTATAGATCTTTCTTTTTACTTAGTTTTCTTCAACTTGTTTGTACAAAAAAAGTATGATAATATAAAGTAGACTTATATAAAGAAGAGGTAGAAAGAATGGAGTTTAGTAAAGAATACAATGAAATCGCTGGATTGTTAGTTTTGACAAGTCCACTTCACCATGATGATAGAGGATATTTTCTAGAAAATTGGAAGAAAAATGATTTAATAAAATTTGGAGTACCAGAAGATTTCTTTGATAATGATTTGCAAAACAATGTTTCAGTGTCGAATAAAGGGACTATAAGGGGTATGCACTGTCAAGGATGGGCGAAACTAATGACAGTTGCGTGGGGGACGTTTAGAATGTGTTTTGTAGATTTACGTTGTGAATCTATTACGTATAAAAAGGTGGTGTCACTTGATGTAAAGCCTGGTATGGCAGTATTCGTTCCTGAAGGTGTTGCTAATGGTGCACAGTCATTAGAAGAAAATGGAATATTAAATTATATCGTAACTGGATATTATAATCCAAATGAAAAATACTTAGGGATTACACCACTAGATTCAAAACTTAACTTACCTTGGGATATGACTACAACGCCGATAATTTCGGAAAAAGATAAGAGAAGTCTATCTTATGACGAAGTGATAGCTATTATAGAAAGTGATGTGAAGTAATGAAAAATATTGCTTTAATAGGATCAACAGGTTCAATAGGTCAGGAAATATTTGACAAGATATCTAAAAAAGATAATATGCATGTTGATACTTTTACTAGAAAAAATATCAAGGGCTTATTGAATAGTGAATATGATATTGTTATCTGTGCGGCACCATCTTCAGGGAAGCTAAAGACTAATTTAGGACTTGATAACAGTGACAAAGACATAGAAAAATTATGTAGAGTAATCAAAGAAGTGAAAACAGAAGGATTTATACTTATTTCATCTCAATCAGCTATTAATGAAGAAGATAAACCATATGGAAAAGTTCAGAAAAGGGTATTGGATAGTGTTCTTTTACATCATAAGGATCACACGGTTTATATGGTAGATACGCTATATGGAACTAGTTTGAATAAAGGTTTTATTAGTGATATTATTACCAAACAATGGAGTTTCTTATCTGATGACTTTATTCAAAAGATACCGGAGCTAACGGATTATTATAAAAAGATAGAAAAAGCTAATCTTTGGGAAAGATACATTGATTTATCAAAGGATATGTTAGAAAAATTACCAAATATAGTAGACATTTATCCAGATGATAAAATTTTCCAAGTTACCCCGATTTCTGCATTAGCTAGTACAGTTTTAGAAAATATGGAAGTGGCACTAGGGTTAATAACTAGTATATCTGAGACAGAAGTATTTACAGGAAAAGAGATAAAAAATCTCTATAAAAATCCAAATGAAGACACATCTTTAGGCAGATATTTTATTAAACAAAAAATATAGGAAAGGAAATTTAGAATGAAAGTTTATTATAACGATAGAGGATTCCAACTTGGTAATCTACTATTTCTATTAATGCAAGCACATAAAGATAGATTAGCTGGTATAGAAGAAAGCTATGTACTAAGAACAGGTTATTTTAAATTTGCACAAAGTTTCTTTCCGAAAACAGAACGACTATTTGGAAAAGCACAAGGTTGTGAACTAGAACCGTTTGGATATTATCAAATATCAGGACAAGACTATGATGCAGAGGTATTGGACTCATTCTGCAGAGAATATCTTTTAGAAAGAACAGAAGAACTAGCTAGCCAGTTTGATAATAAAAATATAACAATAGCGATAAGAAGAACAGACTTTTTGGATGGAGATAGAGCAAAGAAATATGGGTATGACGCGGTTAAGTATGTGATTGACTGCTTAGAAATAATCAAAGAAAAAGAAGGCGATATTTCTGATTTAACAATAAGAATAACTTCAGATGACACAACTTGGTGCAAAGAAGAATTAGTTCCAAAATTAAAAGTATTATTTAATTTTTCGAATGAAATAGTAGTTGAAGATCAAGATATTCAAGATAATTTCTTACAATTATACGCAACAGATAAATATTTTATAACACCAAATTCTACATACGGATACTGGGTAGGATATGTTCTAAGAGTGAGTTATAGAAAAGTTCAAACTTTCGCACCTAACTTTAATACAACGCTAATTGAAGATGGACGACAAATAGCCGATACAAGAGATTGGATATTGGTTGATGTGGATAGAAGTATGTATGGGGGAAATAATTAATTACAAAATGTTTCCTCTTTTGTAATATTAGGTTATAATAGTAAAGTGTTAGAATTATAAATAGATATTGATATAGGAGGAACCATGTCAGATTTAGAAAAATTATTTTTTAAGATAGATAAACAGGTAGAAGAGAATAAAGGTGAAGGGTTGTATTTTGACTCTTTAGTGAATTACTTAACTTTGGAAAATGATGAAGATTATTTTTATATTGTTGACAATTTCTCTAAAGAAGATATAAAAAAAGCTTATCAGTTTTTATTATTAAAAGCTCTTAAAGAGTTAAATAATCCTAGTTATGACATTACACCGGAAGTTATAACTATGTATGTGTCTCATATTTTAGAGTGTTTATACAATAATGAGAAGATTTCTGTAGCCGATTTTGCTAGTGGAAGTGGAAACTTCTTAATTAATCTATCAGCTTTATCAAAAGGAGAGTATGAACTAACTTCTGTTGATGTTGATAATAACTACGCTAGATTACAACAAAATATTTTCAATTTATTAGAAACTAATGTTGAAATTATTAATCAAGATGCTCTTAAGCCTTTAAATATTAAGAAGCAAGATGTTATCATCAGTGATGTACCTTTTGGATATTATGCTGATGAAGATAATAGCTTAAACTATAAACTTTGCAGTGCAGAAGGATACAGTTTAAATGCTTTACTATTCATCGAGCAAGCGGCTAATTACTTAAATGATAATGGTGTAGGGGTATTAGTAGTACCTAAGAAAGTTCTTGAGCTTGAAGACAATTTCAAGAAATTTTTAGAAGAAGATATTAATTTAAATGCGGTAATTACTTTACCAGATGAGATGTTCAAAAATGCATCTCAACAAAAAGCTATTATTTTAATAACTAAAAAAGGTCAAACTAAATTGCCAAATCAAGTATTCTTAGCTCAAGTACCTAGTCACAAAAATAAAGAAGGTTATGCTAATTTTATTGAAGAATTTAAAAATTGGTTATCAGAAAAATAGTATCATTAATGTATAAATGAAAAGGTTATTTTCGTAGAAATATGTTAATAAATTGCTATTAAAGGTTGACAAGAACGTAAGAATATAATACAATATGTAAGTAGATTGCTTAAAGAGCAGTCTTATTGATTGAATGTTTGTATTTATTTTATATCTTAAACATTTAATTAAGTATTAAATTAAGATTTTGTAGTATCGGAGGGAGGGAAATCCAATGTCAAAAACTGTAGTTCGTAAAAATGAATCACTAGAAGATGCACTACGTCGTTTCAAACGTGCTGTTTCTAAAAACGGAACTATCCAAGAAGTTCGTAAACGTGAGTTTTATGAAAAACCAAGCGTTCGTCGTAAGAAAAAATCTGAAGCGGCTAGAAAACGTAAATATTAATAATTGTTAAAAGATATACCATTTATTAATAAAATCTAAAATTTTCCCTCTTTTAGATTTATTTAAGACAAAAACCTCATCTTCGTGATGAGGTTTTTTTATAAAATTAGGAGAAGTTATGTTTGCAATAATTTGTTTGAATGTTGTGCTATTAATTTCTTGTTGGTATTTAATTGCGGAAAATCAAAAGAATAAATCTAAAATTAATAGTTTGGAAGATGATTTAAATAAAGCAATTAAAAGAATAGCATCACTTGAAGAAAAATAAAAACTTATCAAGAAAATCATTATAAGCATATTGCGATTTTCTCGATAAGTTTTTTAATTTATTTTTCTAATTTTTCCATCTAATTCTTGAATAGTTTTAGCATTCATTAAAACCATTAAGAACTTGATTTCTTTTTTCCATTTTTCTATTTCAGCAATTAAGGCATCTTTTCCATCATTAACCAAGATATCTAAAAAGATTTTAGAAACCCCAACAGCTTTCGCTCCTAAAGCTAAACATTTTACAACGTCTAATGGATTACGAATACCACCGCTAGCGATAATATCAATTTTATCACCATATGGGTATGCATTTTCAAGACTTTCAGCTGTAGTATAACCGATATTTTCTAAATATACCGATTTATTATCTCGACGCCCATTTTCTATACGTGCAAAGTTTGTTCCACCCATACCGCTAACATCAACAGCAGCTAGTTTCAAATCAAGTGCAAGTTTTATTGTTTCTTCATTCATACCGAAACCAGTTTCTTTTAGTATAACAGGAATAGTTGAATTTTCACTAACTTCTTGTAATGTTGTAAACCAAGATTCAAAGTTGTGATCTCCTTCTGGCATAACTATTTCTTGGAGAGGATTAGTATGCATTTGTAGGTAGCGAGCATTTGTATCAGCAATAGCTTTTAAGATAAGAGAAGGTTCTTTATCAAGTCCAAGATTAACAGAATAACCTTTTGGATAAGCTTTGGCATCTTCTTCATTTTTTAATGCAGGTGAATAAGACCCTGGGAAAAATTCGATACCGGTGATTTTACTTATTTCAACAAAATCGTTATTTATTTTATTACAGTCTTCTCCTCCAGCGGTAATAGCATTTATAAAAAATGGAAAGTCCCATTTCACACCACAAACTGTAGTTGAAGTATCTATATCAGCTAGTCCAAAACATGGAATACTGTTGTAGTCTATTGCGTAGTTATCAAGACTAGTTGCGGTTGTTTTGTCTTGAAGAGCTAGACGGATATGATCTTTTTTTCTCATAGTAATCCTTTCTTGATTATCATATATTTTTATAATTTTTCTAAATTCAATATTAAATTAAACTGCGCATCACTTTTATCAAAGCCAAGAACAATATCACCACTACCAGAACCACTTTGTTTTCCGGCAGGATAAGTATCAATATACTTTTTCATTGTGATAGTCTCCATAGGAATATTCGAAAAACTTTCTAGATAGTGCAAGTTATTTCGTAATTGCCTAAAATTTTCGAGTACTTTAGAAGTATTGCCATCAGATAGATTTACTGCTAAGTCAGTTACTAAAGAGTTCGACTTTGAGACAAATTTAGAATATTCTTCTTTAAAATTATCTTTGTTTTTTTTCCAAAGTTTTACGTGTTCTTTTGTATCGACGCATTCTCCAGTCCAACGTGCAAAAATGTTTATAGATGCTTTAGGTATTATATTTTTAATTACAAGTCCGTCCCAATCAGCATTAATAATCTCTACAATAGAATGATTTGCTATTAATTCTTTAACAGATGAACTATTAAATTTTTGATAATATGTAATACCTTTTGTAAGGCTGGCAGCGACATCTCCCATAGAACCACTGATGTTATGAGTAAGGTTAAATAGCGTTACTAGTTTAAAAATGATTGTATTATCAAAAGCTATCTTTTCGAAATTCAAAATAGCTTTTGTGATAGCTACTAAGACAGCACCGGAAGAGCCTAACCCATATTTCTTATCTTCTCCATGCAGTTCATTATAAATAGTTAGCGCAAATTTTTTATCGCTCTGTGTATATTGTTGCAGGAATATAAGAAATTCCTGAATAAGTTTGAAATTATCATTTTTTTCATAAAGTCCTACAGATATCTTATTAAGTGTATCAAAAATTGTAATTTCATCATTCGGTTCGACAAAAGCGATTATTTTTTTATCTACACTTGTAATAAGTGCTTTTGAATAATCTTCTAAAATTGCATACTCGCCTGCAAGATAAAGTTTGCCATAAGCTATTCCATGCACAAAATTATTTTTTTCTGCCATAATTTAGAAATTTCCTCATATATTTTTTCTTGATCTTCTTTCAAATAAAGAACTTTTACGTTAGGTCCTGCATCCATAGTGAAATAGCAGCGATATCCTTTTTCTCGTAAAGTTTTAACAATTTCCATAGCACGATAACTTTCATCAGTTAAGAAAGTGAAGCTTGGTGTTGATGTTGTCGTTGTTGCGTGCATAGCAAGGGCATTTTCCTCTGTTATTGCTCCAATTTTTTCAAAGTCCGCATTTTCTAAGGCTATTTTCATAGCGACAAAATCTTCCTTTGCTTTTTCTACCCAAGCATCAAAAGTTGTAGATGTCTGAACACAGCGTTCCATTGCGATACGGCTAGAAATTTTTTTGCGGTCTTCGTTAACAACAAGTACCATCATACCGAAATCTAAATCACAGGTAAGTTCTTCTACACTACCATCTTCTAACCATGCGGCAAGTCGGTAGAAACTGCGACATGAAGAACCTGATCCTTCTTTTGAGATTTCTACTAGTTCTTCAGTGGTCTTATTTAACTTAAAATATTCATTGCAAGCTAAAACAAGGGCCATAGTTCCACTAGAACTAGATGATAGGCCAGCTGCAGTAGGTACAGTATTATAACTTTTTATACAAATTTTTTCACGTCCAACAGGTGTGAATTTTGCGATGAATTTCGTTATTTTTTCTACTTCTTCTTGACTTTGTTTTTCATCATTAATATAAAATTCATCTTCATCTGTTAAACTAGGTTTAATTTTTGTTTTTGATAATAAGTTGTCTAACCTTAATGAAATATTAGGGTTAAAAGGTGAGACTGGATCTTTTGATTTTTTCCCCCAGTATTTTACTAGGGCGATATTAGCATAACCTAAACTGTAACTATCCATGACTTATATCCTTTCTTTGCAAGTTCATTTTGAATTTTTTCGGCATTTTCTTTTGTTTTACTTAGAGCAATACAGCAACCACCAGCTCCGCCACCAGTTAGCTTAGCCCCAAGTGCTCCGTTATTTTTGCAAATATTAACTATATCATCATTACTTTCATGACTAACGCCGAGTTTTTGAAGTAGGTCATGAGCTTTATACATATAAGCTCCTACTATTTCAATTGCTTTTTTCTTTAATGGTTCAATAACTTTTTCAGTAATTTCCCCAAGCTCATCAATGTAAGATTTATAGTTTTCAAAATTTTGTTTAATATGTTTTAAAGTTTCCTTAGTAATACCAATGACTCCAGTGTCGATAATAAGTAAATAACTGTCTAGATTGAAGTTTAGAGGTATAGCACCATCTTTTTTAGAAAATAAAAGTGGAGTATCGCTTAAAACTTGATTAACATCAATACCACTGGGATTTCCATGGATGAATTTTTCACATTTATCAGCAATTTCGCGTACGTTAGTTAGTTTTTTCGCGCGGGCTATAGCTATGCTAAGGGCAGCCGAAGAACCAAGTCCGCGACCGACGGGAATAGTGCTATTGATATTAATTTCAGTTCGGTCATTAATACCACAAGCTTCTGATATAAATGATATAATTTCATCTCGTTCCTGTATAATATTTGTTTCTTTAAGTTCAACATCGACTGTCATCTGTGGTAAAGGGATAGTAATTCCCTTATAACCATAAACAACAGCGTGTTCTCCAAAAAAAATTGCTTTAGCGTGTGTCATAAATTTTATAAACTCCAGTTAAACTCAATGTATATTTTTACAATAATTATATTAAAATAAATTAATATTTAAATGCTTCTAACTACTTCTATATGTACAATAATTATACTTTCAGCAGTGAGATTTGTCAAACAAGTGAAGCTAGTAAAAAAAATAAAACCACTCTGTAAAAATTATTTTAAAGAGTAGTTTAAAATTATTCTTGTAATGTAGGATGACAATCTATACCATGTGGTTCGAGATGAACTAATGTTTCACAATAATAGAATTCACTTGCAAGTTTTTTCTCTATATTGACGGTGATTTCATGACTCTTTTTAACATTAAGCGTAGGGCTAACCGTAACTGTAATATCAATAAAATACAATAACCCGTGTGTACGTCCTTTAGTGTCAACTATAGAAATAACACCATCAATATCTTTGACAAGATCATTAACTTTTTCGATTACTTCAGTGTCAACGCCATCGGTAAGAATATAGGTAGATTCTTTAAAAATATTTATTGCGGTCCAAACTATAAGTGCACCAACAATAATGGCTACTATAGAATCAGCAATAGGAAAACCTAAATATGTTGCAACAATTCCGATTAAAGTACCTAAAGAAACAAACGCGTCACTAAGATTATCTAAAGCTGCAGCTTGTAAAGATTTACTACCTAGCTTTTTAGATAGACGAATATTGTAAAAATAAACACCGAGCATAATAACACATGCTATAAAAGCAACAATAGCTGATAATATATTAGGTTGTTCATAACTATTAGTTATAATTTTTTCTACAGCGTAAATTACAACTTCTATTCCGGCATAAAGCATAATAAATGAGGCGATAAGTGTTGAAATAAGTTCTGCTCTAAAGTGACCATAGAGATGATCTTCATCAGCAGGTTTTCGAGAAATTTTTAGACCTACAAGAACACAAATCGAAGAAATTACGTCTGTTGCGTTATTTATTCCATCAGCAACAAGTGCAGAAGAACGGAAGATAAAACCAGCACCTAATTTTAATATAGTAAGGAATAAGTATGATAAAATACTCAGTTTAGCTCCTTGTTCTGCCTTTTTTAAGTTATCAAAAATAGAATTATGCATAATCTCACCTCCTGTATCATTGTTTTAATATTATAACAAGTTTAAAAAAATTATTCAAGAATAAAAATGTTATTTTCATAATAAAATTATTTGCTGTAGGTGAACTTTTTCAGAAAAGAAAGCTCGACAAATTGTTGCCGAGCATAATAGATTATAATTTTTTAGAATAGTATTTCTTGAATGTTAAAAATATGTATATGTATGAAAGTACACAAAAAATTCCGAAGAAGTATAAGAAACTAGTTGATACTGTTACTTTATAAGAAAGGTATTCTGGGATCATTTTTAATTTATTAAGAATTGGGATTGAAATAAAAGAAATTTCAAATATAATTAATGAAGAAATATATATAAACCATTTATTTTTCTCTGTTTTTTTATAAATTAATAGATATGAGCAAACTGCTGATCCTAAAGATAATGATATAAAGAACATTATTGTAATTGGCTCGATAGTTCTAGTGAATACAGAAGGTACTAGAGAAATAATAATAAATATTAAAAGATAAACTAGAGAAAATCTAAATAATTTCATTTTGTTTTCCTTTGGCAGTTCTGCAATTATTGATGAAGATAATTTGTTTATATCATTTCCAAAAACATCGGTAAAGTTTTTTCCTTGTTTTTGATATAGAATCAAATCTTGTAATATTTCTAGCAATTGAATTTCTAGTTCTGATTCTTTTTTTGTAGTATTTTTCATCCGACAAGCAACTAAAAGTTCTTCATAATATTTCTTATTATCTTCATTAAGTTGTGATCTAAGTTCATTATTTTGTTTTATTAAATCAGTGATGTTCATAATAGCTCCTCCTTTTTAATCTTAGTCATTTTTTAAAATCTCAGTTATCGTTGTACTTATATTGCTCCATACATCTTTAAAATTAACTATATATTTATTACCTCCCTCAGTAATTGAATAATATTTTCTAGGAGGGCCAAAGTTGCTTTCTTTTAAGTAACTGGTAACTAGCTCTTCTTTTTCTAATTTCATGAGTAATGGATAAATAGTCCCTTGTGCTAAGAATTTCGCGCCTTCTATTTTTGAAGATTCTTCATCGAAAACCTCTATAAATTCATTTCCAATGATTTTTCTTTTCTGTTCTGGGTCAGACACGCCTTTTAACTTGCTCAAAAATCTCTCAGAAGCGTCTATGCATTTGATGTTCATATGGAAATGCTCTCCATAGTTCTGCATTACTTTTTTCGCTTCATCTTTTCTGAGAAGTCCTGTATCCACGAAGATACAAGTCAGCTGGTCGCCTATCGCTTTATGGATAAGCACTGCCGCTACGGAAGAATCCACACCGCCAGAAAGCCCT
>ERZ773050.2190-NODE-2190-length-10473-cov-3.609810_pt1 | contig 10473 bp, 10 predicted proteins | sample MGYA00580632_ERZ773050 | MGnify/ENA primary metagenome ERZ773050 (study PRJEB29015, sample SAMEA2738123) | human oral metagenome | biome: human oral; feature: human-associated habitat; material: saliva | place: China | collected 2166 ... | reverse complement strand
TAATAGATCCAAGTTTAATTTTTGCTTTGGCAAAATATTTTATTTGATTAAAAATCATACAATTATAACAATGAAGAAATATCTATTTTTCCTGATGTTTATGGTGCTTTTGGGCACTAAAGCTAATGCACAAAAGAAGTTTTCAGTTTACGGAGTTGGTTTTTACAATCAAGAAAACCTTTTCGATTATACGCACGATGAAGGCAAGAGGGATATGGAGTTTACCCCAAACGGTTCGTATAAGTGGAATAAAATGAAGTATGAGAGCAAGTTGCGTAATATGTCTAAAGTGCTTGCAGAGATGGGAACAGATGTTCTTCCTAACGTTGGCTGCGCCTTTATTGGCTTGGCTGAAGTTGAAAATGCGCACGTTTTAGACGACTTGACTGCGCAGCCAGCACTCGCAGCTCGTGGCTATAAGTACGTTCATATTGAAGGACCAGACAAGCGTGGCATTGATTGTGCTTTGCTTTACAACCCTAAGTTCTTTACTGTGCGCAATACAAAGCTCGTTCCTTATGTTTATGAACGTGCAGAAGATACCAAACACGCTACACGTGGATTTCTTACAGTAAGCGGAACAATGGCAGATGAGCATGTAACCGTTGTTGTATGCCACTGGCCAAGTCGTGGTGCAGGTTCTTATTATCGTGAATTGGGCGGCAAACAAGTAAAGGCTTTGAAGGACTCGCTTTTACAAGACGACCCCAATGTAAAGGTTCTTGTAATGGGAGATATGAACGACGACCCTACAAACAAGAGTATGTACGAATGCCTATCGGCTAAAGCAAACATCGAAGAAGTGGGCGCGGGCGATATGTATAACCCTTGGTACAACGTCTTGGTAAAGGAAAACACAGGTACTTTGCAGTATCAAGGCAAGTGGAACTTGTTCGACCAGATTGTGATGACGCCAAATTTCTTGAACAAGAACAATGAAAAAGACTTCTCAAATTTGAAGTATTGGAAGCATCAGATATTCCGTCGTGATTATCTTTTCCAAGAAACAGGTCCCTATAAAGGCAACACCAAGCGTACAACTGCAGGCGGTGTATGGCTTGATGGCTATTCAGACCACCTCCCAGTAGTAGTTTATTTGATGAAGGAACAAAAGTAAATGGAGATAGAAACTCACCCATTTGAGCCGTGGTTGCCTATTAATGCCAAGTTGCTGATGCTCGGAACATTTCCGCCTGCGCCCAAACGATGGGCAATGGAATGGTATTATCCGAACTTCACGAACGATATGTGGCGCATATTCGGGCTGATATTCTTTGGCGACAAGCTGCATTTCGTCGATGAAGAGAACAAGACTTACAGGCTGAACGAACTGAAACAGTTTCTAAAGGAAAAAGGTGTGGCACTCTTCGATACCGCTTTGCGCATACGAAGAACCACGGGGACTGCTTCCGACAAGGATTTGGAAATAGTGCAACCTGCCGACCTTGACGGAATGCTGCGTTCGTTGCCAGAATGTAAAGCCGTACTGGCAGCAGGGCAACTTGCCACCAAAGTCTTTACCGAACACTACAATATAGATGCTCGTAATTTAAAGATGGGAGAGTACAGAACATTCGACTTTGAAGGCAGAACGTTGAAACTATACCGACAACCAAGCAGTAGCCGTGCCTATCCGATGAAGGTTGAGAAGAAGGCGGTGTACTACGAACAGATGTTTAAGGAAATACAGATAATTTAAGTATGCACGAGAATATAACGATAATAGGGATTGCAGGTGGCACAGGCTCAGGAAAGACCACCGTCGTAAAGAAGGTTGTAGAAGCATTGCCTCCTCACCACGTGGCTGTTGTGCCGTTGGATTCGTATTACAACGATACCACCGAACTGACCGAAGAGGAACGCAGAGCCATTAACTTCGACCACCCAGACGCTTTCGATTGGAAGTTGCTGACCAAGCAAGTAAACGATTTGCGCAATGGAATAGCCATAGAGCAACCTACTTACAGCTATTTGGCTTGCAACCGTCTGCCCGAAACCATTCACGTAGAGCCAAAGCCAGTGATTATCATCGAGGGAATTATGACGCTTTTGAATAAGAAACTGCGCGATGTAATGGATTTGAAGGTGTTTGTAGACTGCGATTCTGACGAACGTCTGATACGCAATGTCGAGCGTGATATAATAGAACGTGGACGCGATGTAGCAACGGTTGTAGACCGATACCGCAAGGTTCTGAAACCAATGCACGAACAGTTTATCGAGCCTACCAAACGTTATGCAGATATAATTATTCCGCAAGGCGGCGACAATGCAAAGGGCATAGGCATTCTGTGCAGCTATATCAAAGGCTTGGTTCCGCAAATCAAGGAGTAAAGAGCCTTCGCAAGAAACAGCCTGTTTATAACAAAGACAAGCAGATAATAAAGAAAGTCCTGACAAGTTTGTACGAAACGAACACTTGTCAGGACTTTTTTTGTTTCTTAATCGAAGTTGTAAATCTGCTTTCTCATTGCAACATGGCAATATGGAAACAAGCAACTTGCAGCATCAATTCTATTCTTCTACGATTTCGGCATCTTCGATTTTTTCGTCAGAAGGCATCTTCACGCCGTTTACAATTTTAGCGTTCTCAATCTTTTCGTATGCTCGTTTCATCTGGTTTATCTTGATAGCGTTCACCAATTCCACTACACCGTAGAACATTAAGCACCAGCCTATAACCTTCAATGGTAAGGCGGCAGCATCCATTGGTTGAGCAATGATGTAAATACCAATACCCAAAGTTACTGATGGAAAAAGCCAGAACAGAAGCGGAACGCGGGCAAACTGGCGCGAGCTTGCAAGGTTCATAAACTGATTGACAGCTCCCAATATAAGAATTGCGGCAAAAATATAAACCACCCAAGTTATAAATTCGTTCGGCATCAATGTCAAGATAATGCCCAACACGGCGCAACCGATACCCACGATGGGGAAAATAGGAGGATTTGCCTTTACAATATCGCCTTTTTCATCGGTTATTGGTGGGACTTTTGCTGCTTTTTCTTTCTCAAAATAATAGGCGGTGCACGAAATTGCACCCGAAATAAAGAACAATATTCCAGCTGCAATGGTTATCCAAGTCATAGTTTCCACTCTGTATTTTACCAACAATGCACCAATAACAATCGCAACAATTGCACGAATGATAGAACTTTGAATTAATCTCATACTTTTCTTTACCTTGTTTAAACAAAGACCGTTGTGGTCTTTTCTTTACGTTTCTATTGCAAATATACGAAATAATTTGCACTCTATTGTCTAACTATCAAGTTTTTATTACTTTTGCATAAAAATAAATATAATATATGACAACAGTCTATTTGGTACGACACGGCGAAACCATTGATAATGCAAAGCGCATTATGCAAGGACAAACGCAGGGGCAACTGAATGAAAACGGCATACAGCAGGCTAAGGATTTGGGGCAAAGACTTGCCGATGTGCATTTCGATGCATACGTTTCGAGCGACCTTCAGCGGAGCATTGAAACCTGTCGTTTGGTGGTTGGGAACGAAAAGCAGGTACCCATCGTTACTACAAAACTCTTGCGCGAACGCGATTGGGGGAGTTTTACAGGAATGTTTATACCAAAACTTGCCAACCTAAACGACCCTTCAAAGTGGCCCGACGACATAGAAACGCTGGAAGAACTGAAACAACGGGCAGCAAAGTTCTTGGAATGGATAAAGCGTGAATATCCCGACAAGGTGGTTTTAGCCGTAGGACACGGCATTATTAACAAAGCTGTTCAAAGTGTATTCTATGGCAAACCGATGAACGAAATTGCGGTAATGAAAAATGCCGATGTGCGGATTTTGAAGATAGAGTAGAGGAGGTGCACCCCTACATTACATCAATAGTTTTGTAAAGATAATTCGTTGAAAAAATGATAATTTCGATTTGACATTGCGAAAGCGTAGGTTTTGCGTTGCAAAAGAGCCGCTTTTACCGTGCAAAACCTACGCTTTTACATTGCAAAACAATAGGTTTTGCAATACGCTGATAGCAAGACAGTTACGTAATAGATACACTTGCGAAAAATATTTACACTGTTTTAGTGCGCTTCGAGCCAATTTTCGCCCCACCCAGCATCGGCTATCAGGGGTACGTTGAGCGGATAGGCATTCTGCATTTCCTCTATCACGATGCGCTCCACTTGTTCTTTTTCGTCGGGAAATACCGAGAAGTTGAGTTCGTCGTGTACCTGTAAAATCATTTTCGAGCGTATGTTTTCGCGCTTGAAACGTTGCCAGATGCGCACCATAGCCACCTTTATGATGTCGGCTTCCGAACCTTGTATAGGGGCGTTGATGGCATTGCGCTCGGCAAAACCCCTTACAGTTGCGTTTCGGCTGTTGATGTCGGCAAGGTAACGGCGACGGTGGAAGATGGTTTCGGCGTAACCCTTCTGCCTCGCTTCCTCTTTCGCACGCTCCATGTAAGCCTTTACTTTTGGGAAAGTCTTGAAGTAATCGTCTATCAACTCCCTTGCCTCACTGTTCGGAATGTCCATTCGCTGTGCCAAACCGTAAGTAGTAATGCCGTAGATGATGCCAAAATTGGCTTGTTTGGCTTTCTTTCGCTGTGTGTCGGTTACGTTTTCCATATCTTCGTGCCATATTTTGGCAGCCGTAGCACGGTGAATGTCGAACCCTTTGCGGAAGGCTTCCATCATGTTTTCGTCTTCCGAGAGGTGCGCCATGATACGTAACTCAATCTGACTGTAGTCGGCAGAGAAGAACTCACAGCCGGGTTCGGGAATGAAACACTTGCGAATTTCCTTGCCGTCGTCTGTTCTGACGGGTATATTCTGCAAGTTTGGGTCGCTCGAAGAGAGTCTGCCGGTTGCTGTCAGCGCCTGATTGAACGACGTGTGTATATGTCCTGTTTCGGGTTTGATAAGTTTTGGCAGGGCGTCGATATAGGTGCTGAGTAGCTTCTTAATGCCTCTGTATTCCAATATCTTATGTACGATGGGGTGTTTGTTCTCCAAACTCACCAGTACTTCTTCGCTTGTAACATACTGTCCTGTCTTTGTCTTCTTCGGTTTCTCCATTATCTGCAGCTTTCCGAACAGCATTTCGCCCACCTGCTTGGGACTTGAGATGTTGAAACTTTCGCCTGCGAGTTCGTATATCTCCTGTTCGTATTGGTTCATGCGTTCGGTAAAGATGCGCGAAGTTTCTTCTAAGGCAGCCGTATCTAAGCGTACGCCGTGCAGTTCCATATCGGCGAGCACGGGCACGAGCGGCATTTCTATGTTCCAGAACAAGTCTTCGGCTTCTACTTCCTTCAGTTTCGGTTCGAGTACGTGTTTCAGCTGCAGCGTAATGTCGGCATCTTCGCAAGCGTACTCGTAGATTTCGCTCGGTTGCAGGTCGCGCATGCTTTTCTGATGCTTCCCTTTGGCACCGATAAGGCTTTCTATTGGAATGGTTTTATAGTTTAAAAGCGTTTCCGCCATGTAGTCCATATTGTGCCGAAGCTCGGGTTGGATAAGGTAGTGTGCAATCATCGTGTCGAACAACTTGCCCTTTAACGTTACGCCATATTTGTGCAGAACTTCGTAATCGTATTTAATGTTCTGCCCAATCTTCAGAATTTTCTCGTCTTCGTATAGCGGTTTGAATATATTTACTATCTTTAAGGCTTCTTCACGGTTAGCAGGAACGGCTACATAAAATGCCTCTTTTTCGGCTACCGAGAAGCTTAAACCCACCAATTCTGCATCGATGGCGTCCGCCGACGTGGTTTCTGTGTCTAAACATAGGAACTCTCTTGTAAAGAAATAATCACAAGCATTACGCGCTTCTTGCTCATTCTCAATTAGTTTGTAATTGTGTGGCACTGCTGAAAGGCTGCAGGAAGGGGCTTTTTTTGCGTCGCCTGCATCTTCGGGCGCATTTTCTGCAAATAAATTGAGCTGTAAATTATCGGTTTTTTGCGCTTTTTGACCGCCTTTAACAAATTTATTAAGAAGTGTTTTAAACTCTAATTCGGTGAAGATTTCACGTAGCTTGTCTTCATCGGGCTGTTCTATCTTCAGTTCGTCCCATTCCAAATCGAATGGAACATCGGTGCGAATGGTTGCCAAGAACTTCGACATCTTGATGTCGTCGATGGCAGTTTCCACTTTCTCTCTTAGCTTTCCTTTTATCTGGTTGGTATGTTCGAGCATATTGTCGATAGACCCAAACTGGTTGATAAGCTTTGCGGCGGTCTTCTCGCCCACACCCGGACAACCCGGAAAGTTGTCGGCAGAGTCGCCCATAAGTGCCAAAAGGTCGATTACTTGGGCTGGGGTAGGGATACCGTATCTGTCTTCTACCTCGTTCATACCTACCACATCGTAGCCTCCGCCGTGCCTTGGACGATACATATAGACGTTCTCTCGGATAAGCTGCCCATAGTCTTTGTCGGGCGTAAGCATAAAGGTGGTAATGCCCTTGCTGCCTGCCAGCGTTGCCACCGTACCGATAATGTCGTCCGCCTCGAAGCCATCGACTTGCAGGATAGGTATGCGCATGGCTTCGAGAATTTGCTTTATGTAGGGAACAGACAGCTTTATGTCTTCGGGTGTTTCCTCTCTTTGTGCCTTATACTCGGGGAATGCCTCGTGTCGGAAGGTGAGTCCGTGGTCGAAAGCCACGGCAATGTGTGTGGGATTTTCCTTTGTCAGCACTTCGTTCAGCGTGTTGCAGAAACCCATAATAGCCGATGTATTCACTCCTTTTGAGTTGATACGCGGATTTCTGATGAGGGCATAATACGACCGATAGATAAGTGCGTAAGCGTCGATGAGAAACAGTTTGTCCATTGTAAAAATATTATTTAAGGGTAAAATTACTAAAAAAATGCCATAATTACCGATATTATTCATTATTTTTGTATCAAAATAATTTTTGAATGGATTATCTGTCGATTATAAAAGAACCGATTAGTCAGGAATTAGACGACTTTATCTCACTGTTTAACAAAGCATTAATGCACGAAGAAGGACTGCTTTCGAGTGCGTTGGAGCATATACGGAACAGGGGAGGAAAGCGTATGCGCCCGATGCTGATGTTGCTGATGGCAAAGAATTTCGGCGAAGTTACGTTCGTGGCGCAGCACGCTGCCGTTGGATTGGAGTTGCTGCACACTGCCAGTCTGGTGCACGATGACGTGGTGGACGAAAGCGGAGAGCGCAGAGGACAGGCATCGGTGAATGCCACTTATAATAACAAGGTGGCAGTGTTGGTGGGCGACTACATTCTTTCGACGGCACTGCTGAATGTGGCTTATACGCAGTCGGAAGACATTGTGCGCGACCTTGCAGAGTTGGGGCGCACGCTTTCCAACGGTGAAATATTGCAGCTGACCAACATTTCTAATCAGGAAATATCGGAAGAGGTATATTATCAGGTAATAAATCAGAAGACGGCGGCTTTGTTTGAGGCGTGTGCGGTGATTGGTGCAAAGGCGGGCAACGCATCGGAAAGTGATGTTGAGGCTGCAAGACTGTTCGGACAACGCATCGGAATTATCTTCCAGATACGCGACGACATATTCGATTACTACGATTCGACCGAGATAGGAAAGCCTACGGGCAACGATATGTTGGAAGGAAAGCTGACGCTTCCTGTTATTTATGCGTTGAAATCGACAGGCAACAAGCAAATGATGGCGTTGGCAATGAAGGTGAAAGAAGGCACGGTAAATGCCGATGAAATCGCCCAATTGGTAGCTTTTGCAAAGGAAAGTGGCGGTATAGAATATGCTGAAAAGAAGATGTTGGAGTTTCACAACGAGGCTTTACAGTTTATCTCAAACTGCGTGCACGACGAAGCAATAGCGAATGCGCTGAAGGCTTACTTGGATTTTGTGATTCAACGGAAGAACTAAAACAATTGCAATGATAGTAAAATGTCTGCGGGATAGCTTGTTTAAGGGCTGTCCCGCAGATGTTTTTTATAGGCAACCATTCTAATAGGACAGTAAGAATTATCCGTTTAATGTGGCAGTTGAATACACGAATGCAACTACGCCATACAGGAATGGCAATAACGGTATTTTACTTTCGTTCTGTAAAGATAATTCGCAAAGAAAACAGTAATTTCGATTTGGCATTGCAAAAGCGTAGGTTTTACAATGCAAAAGAGCCGCTTTTACCGTGCAAAACCTACGCTTTTACAATGTAAAACAATAGGTTTTGGAAAGTGTTGATAATAAGGCAGTTAAGCAATAGATATCTTTGTGAAAAATGTTTACATACTTTTTGCTGTTTTTCTGCTTATACGATAGGCAACATTGCTGTATTTTCAGCTTTATCGAATCTCAACAAGAACAACTGCAATGTTATCGTTTCTTCTGCTGAATTGATATATAGGGCAATGTTGTTTTATTGAATCTACGAAATAAAAAATCCCGATTTCAACGCTGAAATCGGGATTTTCGTATTGTTTGAACGGCGGTTTAGAAGAACTTAATCTCTTTGCCTTCAATATCGCTGAGCAGCAAGTTGGTCAGACGACTGGTGCCAAGGCGGAACCAATAGTTTGTGAGCCACTTCTCGCCGAGAATTTCTTTGTAGATGGTATAGAAGATGATAGCGTCCATAACGGTATTGATGCCGCCTGCAGGCTTTAAGCCTACCTGAATTCCTGTCTTGTCGTAGAACTCCTTAATTGCCGTACACATCACGTAAACAGCCTCTGGAGTTGCGCTAATCTTCTCCTTGCCTGTGCTTGTTTTGATGTAGTCGGTACCTGCAAACATAGAGAGCAGGGCGGCAATCTTGATGTTGCGGACGTTGTTGAGGTCGCCTGTTTCGAGGATAACCTTCATAGGTATGTCGCCGCAAGTCTGCTTCAGTTCGCTGACTTGGTCGCAAACTTCTTCATAATCGCCCGAAAGGAACTTGCCAACAGGCAATACGATGTCAATCTGTGTGGCACCGTCCTTGATGGCAAGTGCTGTTTCGATGGTCTTGACTTCGAGGAATGTTTGTGAAGATGGGAAGTTTCCCGTTACGTTTGTAATGTCTACGCCGTCTACTTCCAAGCTGTCGGCAATGAGTTTTGTGAAGCACGGATAAGCACAAACGGCTCCAACGTGTGGGAGGGTAGGGTATTCCTGTGCGAATTTGTTCACTTTTTCGACCATTGCGAGCACTTCTTCCTCTGTGTCGGTGGTCTTGAGAGTGGTTAATTCGACACTTCCGAGAAGGAATTTCTTAACGTCTAAGGTGTCGTTCTCAGGTACTTTCTCTTCAATAATCTTTTTTACTGCTGCCTTTACTTCCTCGTCTGTAATGTCGAGGTTGTATTGTTTCAGCATTTCATCATACTTACTGTTGGTTTGGATTTTACCTTCGTTGTTTTGCATAATGTCTTATAGTTTGTTTATTATAATACTTCGTCTTTGTTTTGCTATTGTAATTCTTCGGTATTTGTAGGTGTTTCCGCTTGCGTTAGCTTCTTGTTTTGCTGGTGTCTGTCCTTGTCGCGGGTGGTTTTCTTGTCGAAACTCTTTTGCAGTTCCGCTGTAAGGTCTACGCCCGTTTGGTTTGCCAAGCACATCAGAACCCACAGAATATCTGCCATTTCTTCGCCGATATTGTGCTTTTCGCCTTCCTTGAAACTCTGGTCGCCGTAGGTACGAGCCATTACACGCGCCAATTCGCCCACTTCTTCGGTAAGACAAGCCATATTGGTAAGCTCGCTGAAGTAGCGCACACCATACTCGTGAATCCATTTGTCGACGAGCTTTTGCGCTTCTCTGATGCTTAATTCGTGGTGCATTTTGCTATTCTTTGTTCTTTGTGTCCATACATATTGTAACAGGACCGTCGTTCAGCAATTCTACTTTCATATCAGCACCGAACTCTCCTTCGCCTACAGGCTTGCCCATAACGAGGCTCAACTCCTTGCAGAAACGTTTGTAAAGCGGAATGGAAATCTCGTGTTTGGCAGCGTGAATGTAGCTTGGACGGTTTCCTTTCTTGCAACTTGCCATAAGCGTAAACTGCGAAACGACAAGGGCTTCGCCGCCTATTTCCATAACGCTCTTGTTCATTACGCCCTGTTCATCGTCGAAGATTCTCAGACTTGCAACCTTGTTTACAAGCCATTTAATGTCGTCCTCTCCGTCGTTTTCGCCTATGCCAAGAAGGATAAGCAAACCTTTTTGTATCGCTGATTTTACATTGCCATCGATTGTTACCGATGCGTGCTTTACACGCTGAATTACAACTCTCATACCGCAAATTTACTTATTTTATTTTGATTATTAGGGGTTTAAGTGGAAATAGTTGTATAACAGCGTTGCTCTCGTGTCGCCAATAATCTCTGTAAGTGCTTGAATGTCAGCTTCTTTAATCTTTTTTACGGTCTTAAAGTGCTGCAACAGCTGTTCTTTGCTTTTGCTTCCGATTCCCTTTATATCGTCTAACTCGCTGTGTAGCTGCTGTTTTGAGCGTTTATCCCTGTG
>ERZ773050.2189-NODE-2189-length-10473-cov-6.771549_pt1 | contig 10473 bp, 13 predicted proteins | sample MGYA00580632_ERZ773050 | MGnify/ENA primary metagenome ERZ773050 (study PRJEB29015, sample SAMEA2738123) | human oral metagenome | biome: human oral; feature: human-associated habitat; material: saliva | place: China | collected 2166 ... | reverse complement strand
CTGGGCCCGCCCCCATGCGCGTCAGTCAGTCCCGGGGCGTGCGCCGCTGCCCCATCTCCTGGCGGATCGCCTGGAAGAGGCTCGCCAGCCTCGCGTTGCCCGGCAGGTCCTCGATGAGGACCGGCTCGCCCGAGCTGTCCGCCAGGGGGATCCGCCAGTTCGGGTACTCCTGGTCCGTCCCCGGCTGGTTCTGCGTCCTGCGCTCGCCGACGCAGTCCACGAGGGCGACGCCGATGAGCGCAGAGGGGGTGCGCACGATGTAGCGGTGGAGGGCCTCGACGATCTCGCGCTCGGAGGGGTTGGCGCCCAGCAGCCTGTGCTCGCGCAGGCGCTCGATCATCCGGTTGCGCTCCAGGTCCGCCTCGGCGCGCACCTGCTCGACCGGGTCCGCCAGGAGCCCGAGGCGCTCGCGCAGGGCCACATGCTCGTCGGCGAGGTACCCCGCGGTGGGGGGAAGGTCGTGGGTGTTGACCGTGGACAGGGCGAGGCGCCGGTAGTCCTGCGGCTGCAGCGGCCAGCCGTCGCCCTGCTTCTCGAACCAGAGGACGGAGGTTCCCAGCACCCCGCGGCTGGCCAGGTAGTCGCGCGCCCAGGGCTCCACGGTCCCCAGGTCCTCGCCGATGATGACGGCGCCGTCGAAGGAGGTGGGGCCGACCCTGCCCGCCGCCAGCAGGACCGAGGCCGCGATCGCCAGGTCGAAGCCGGAGCCGGATTTGTGCAGTCCGGCGGGCGACAGGTTGACGGTGACGCGGGAGTCGAGGACCTCCAGGCCGCAGCTCTCCAGGGCGGAGCGGACGCGGTCCTTGGACTCGCGCACTGAGGCGTCGGGCAGTCCCACGATGACGAATTGCACGAGTCCGCGGCCGACTTGGGTCTCCACGCGCACGAGGCGGCCCTCGAGGCCGACCAGGCTCACCGAGTGGGTGCGGGCGAGCCGCGTGGCGGCGCTCATGCCACGCCCCGGATCCACTCGACGCGGGCCCCCGCCTGGCGCAGGTCGGCGCACGAGGCGAGGCGCTCCCCCAGTTCGCGCGCCCGCCCGGGGTCGATGGTGATGGCCACCACGTCGATGCGCAGCTCCCCCGGCTGGCCGGGGTTGGCCCTGCGCCAGGCGCCGGCCAGTGCGCGGAGCCTGGCGATCTTGCGGGAGTCGACGGACTCCAGGGCGCTGCCGCGCTGGTTGCCCACACGGGTGCGCACTTCGACGACGGCGACGCCGGGCCGGGGGCCGCGGGGGACGCCCGCGACGATGTCGATCTCGCCGCGCCTGCCGTCGCGCCAGTTGCGGGTGAGTATGGTGGCGCCGCTCTCCTCGAGGAATGCGGCGGCCGTGTCTTCGCCCCGGGCTCCGAGGCGGTTCGTGCGTGCGGACATGTCATTACCTCCGCCTCCACTGTCGCGCGGGGCACGCAGCGCCTTCAAAACGGCGCCCGCCCCCTGTGGACGGGGGCGGGCGGGCGGAGGGGCCTGTGGACGGAACCGGGCCGGGGGCGGTTCAGGACGAGGGGATGGACAGTTCCGGTTTGGACAGCTCCTCGACGTTGACGTCCTTGTAGGTGATGACGCGCACGGAGCGGACGAAGCGGCTGGAGCGGTAGATGTCCCACACCCACGCGTCGGTCAGCGCCAACTCGAAGAAGACGTCGGAGCCCACTGGGCGCGCCTGGACGTCCACCTGGTTGCACAGGTAGAAACGCCGTTCTGTCTCCACGACGTACTTGAACAGTCCGATGACGTCGCGGTACTCCTTGAAGAGCTCCAGCTCCAGGGAGTTCTCGTATCCTTCGATTTCCTCACTCACACACCCATGATGCCCGCAGGGGCCCCTGGTGCGCAGAGCGAGGCCCGGCGCGGCTCACTTTCGCGCGCGGGCGGCCCGCCGCCGGGGAGCCCGCGCGGGCGGCCCGCACTCGCTTCCGCGCACGGGCGGTTCTGCACGGCTGCGCGGCACTGGCCCAGCGGAGTCCTCACTCGCTGGCCCGTGCGGGCAGTTTCCAACTGCGCCTGTGGTGGGCGCTGGGCCCGAGCTTGCCGAGGGCGGCGATGTGCGCCGCCGACGCGTACCCCTTGTTGTGGGACCACTCGTAGCCGGGGTCGTCGAGCTCCGCCATGAGGCGGTCGCGCTCGACCTTGGCGATCACCGAGGCCGCGGCGACGACCGCGCACGACGCGTCGGCCTTGACGCGGGTGCGGATGGGCGCCGGGCACGGCGGCGGGTAGTCGGGCCCGCCGAGGCCGCTGAGCAGGTCGTCGGGCATGGCGAGCCAGTTGTGGGAGCCGTCGAGCACCACCGCGCCGGGGACGCGCCCCCGTCCGGCGAGTTCGTCGAGGGCCCTCAGCCCGGCGAGCCTGAGGGCGGCGACGATCCCCCACTGGTCGATCTCGTCGGGGCCCGCCCACCCGACCGCGCAGTCGAGGGCCCACTGGCGCACGGCCGGGGCCAGGGCCTCCCTCCTCTTGGCGGTGAGCGCCTTGGAGTCGGCCAGGCCGGCGGGCGGGTCGGCGGCGCCCGGGGATGTGAGGGCGACGCCGACTGCGACGGGGCCGGCCAGGGAGCCGCGGCCCACCTCGTCGACGCCGGCGACGACGCCGAACCGCGAGGCCAGGGACTGCTCGAAGAGCGCCGAGGCGCTGGGGGCGCTCACTGGGGGTCGGGGACTACGGCGAACACTTCCCTGTGCCCGATGTCGGTCGTCCACCTGCTCACGGGCCAGATGATCGCCCAGACGGTGCCGACCACCGATTTCTGCGGTACGAAGGGGGACTGCCCCTCCCCCATGTGGTAGCGGGAGTCCGCGGAGTTGCCCCTGTTGTCCCCCATGACCCACAGGTGGCCCTCCGGCACTGTGACGTCGAAGGGGATCGTCGAGGCGGCCTGGCCCTCGGCGATGTACGTCTCGGAGATCTCGACGCCGTTGATCATGACCTTGCCGTCCGTGGAGCAGCACTTCACGCGGTCCCCGCCGATCCCGATGACGCGTTTGACCAGGGTCTGCTCGCCGCCGGCGGGGACGAAGCCCGTGAACTCCCCGATGCTGCGCAGCACCGAGCCGGAGGAGTCGCCTCCGCTGCCCAGCCACCCCAGGGTGTCGTCGAAGACGACGACGTCGCCGCGTTTGATGTTGCCGGTGAGGGCGGCGATGCGCGACACCGCGATCCTGTCGTTCTCCACGAGCGTGCCCCGCATCGACGGCGAGGGGATCCAGAACACCTGGACGACGAAGGCGCGCAGCAGGGAGGAGATGATCAGGGCGATCACCAGGATGACGGCGATCTCCCGCAGCCACACGACGGGGTTGCGCCTGGCCTCGGCCTCCGCGCGGTCGCGGTCCTTGAGCGAGGGCAGGTGCCGGGGGGCACTCGGTGGTTCTGTGGCCTCTGACATGGCGTCTCCTCGCCTCGGATCGGAGTCGGTGCAGGTCTAGCATAAGACGGGGCCCGGCTCCCCTGCCGGGTGCCGGGCCCCGTCCGGGCCTTTCCTCAGAGCCGGTCCGCCCCCGCGGGGCGCCCGGTTCCTCCTGGGGCCCTCACTCGGACTTGCCCGAGCGGTGCTCCTTGATCTTCGCGGCCTTGCCGTGGCGCTTGCGCAGGTAGTAGAGCTTCGCGCGGCGCACGTCGCCCTTGGTGACGACCTCGATGCGGTCGATCGTGGGCGCGTGGACCGGGAAGGTGCGCTCGACACCCACGCCGAAGGACATCTTGCGCACCGTGAACGTGGAGGACACGCCATGGCCGCGGCGGGCGATGACGACGCCCTGGAAGACCTGGATTCGGGAGCGGTTGCCCTCGACGACCTTGACGTGCACCTTGACAGTGTCGCCCGCCCGGAACGGGGGGATGTCGTCGCGCAGGGATGCCGCGTCTACGGCGTCCAGCTTCTGCATTTGTTCTCCTAGGCGCGCCCGCCGCAGGTCACGCGCGCCGGATCCGGCGGGCCGTGCGGCCCGCGTTCCGTGTGCCGGCGGTGCGCCCGGGCCTCCCCCTGCGGCAGGATGGGCCGCGCACGGCCGACGCTATAGTGTGCCACACGCGCACCGCCCCCCGGTAGTCGAAGGGGTCCGGGGCGGCGGGCCCGCCAGTGAGTTCGCCCACTCCGCCCCGGGGGGAGGGTCCGTGGGCCCGGCCTCGGGGCCCTGCCGGGCCCGCCCGCCGCGCCCTGGGACAACGGCGGGCGAACGCGGCCCGCGCCTCAGCGGTCGGCGGGGCGCACCATGACGTCGTCGGTGGGCGCGGCGGAGCCGACCCGGAAGGCGCGCCGCCCCGATTTCTTGAAGCCGTGCCGCTTGTAGAAGCGCTGGGCGCGCGTGTTGCGGATGTGGGTGGCGAGCACGATCTGGGTGGCACCGTGGGCGCGGGCGTCCGCCACGGCCCTCTCCAGCAGTGCCCCGGCCAGTCCGCTGCCGTGCGCCGCGGCGTCCGTGTAGCACTTCGACAGGTAGGCGGCGCCGCCGTCGAGCGGCACCGCGCCGTTGCCCTCGGGCATCTGGTCGGGGTGGCCCAGGACCGTGAGCGTGTACCCCAGGATCGGCGAGCCGTCCTCGCCCCCCTGGGCGCGCGCGATGAGGACGCGCGTGCCCGGGCTCGCCAGGTGGTCGCGGAAGGACGCCTCGTCCAGCTCCTCGCGGATGAAGCGGGCCACGTCCTCGGCGGGGATCTGGGGCGGCGCCGCCATGGGGAAGGTCCTGGCGGCGAAAGCGGCGAGCTCGGCCGCGTCCGCCCGCTCCCCCGGCAGGTAGCGGACCCGGGTGGGCCCGGGGGCGAAGACGACGCCGCACGAGGCCAGTGCCTCGCGGTCCTGGGCGTCGAGGCCGGCGGGGTCCAGGGCGTCGATCAGGTCGGGCCGGCGCTCGGCGGTCCTTAGAAGGCTCTGGTCGCGCCTCCACCGCCTGATGGCGCCGTGGTCGCCGGAGAGCAGCACGTCGGGCACGTCGAGCCCACGGAAGCTGCGGGGCTTGGTGTAGGCGGGGTACTCCAGGAGGCCGCCGTCCCCGTGGGACTCCTCGGCCAGGGAGTCGGGGTTGCCCATGAAGCCGTCGACGAGGCGGGCCACCGCTTCGACGAGGACCGCGGCCGCTGCCTCCCCGCCGTTGAGGACGTAGTCGCCGATCGAGTACTCCAGGACCCCCAGCCCCCGCTCCCGGTAGTGGTCGGCGACGCGCTGGTCGATGCCCTCGTAGCGCCCGCATGCGACCACGATGTGGTCGGCGCGCGCCAGTTCCCCGACGAGGCGCTGGGTCAGCGGGGTCCCCGAAGGGGTCGGCACCGCCAGGACGGGGGCGCAGGACGCCCCCAGGATCTCGTCGAGGGCCGCGCACCACACCCCGGGGAGCATGACCATGCCCGCTCCCCCGCCGTAGGGGGCGTCGTCGACGCTGCGGTGGGCGCCGTTGGCCCAGTCGCGCAGGTCGTGGGCGCGCACGGAGACGAGGCCGGAGCGGTCGGCGCGCCCCAGCAGCGACAGGGACAGCGAGTCGAAGTACTGGGGGAAGATGGAGACCAGGTCGAAGCGCACGGTCAGGCGCCCCTGCCGGAGTCGTCGGCGCCGTCGTCGAAGAGCCCCGGGGGCGGGTCGATGACGACGCGGCCGCCCTCGACGTCGACGGTGGGGACGAGCTGGCGCACGAAGGGCACCATGACCTCCCCCCGGTCGGTGCCGACGAGGAGCAGGTCCTGGGCGCCGCCGGGCCGCAGCCCGCTCACGGAGCCGAGGGGGCGGCCCTGCGGGTCCTGTGCGCGCAGGCCCTTGAGCTGGTGGGGGTACCACGCGTCCTCCTCGTCGTGGGGGGCGACCAGCAGCGCCGCCCCCCGCAGGGCCTCGGCCTCCTCCCGGGTGCCCACGCCGCCGAGGCGGGCCAGCACCCTGCCCTTGTGGACGCGCGTCGATTCGATGACCGCCTCCGCCCCGGAGCCGGAGAGCACCAGGGACGCCCCGGGGGCAAGGACCGCCGGGTCGTCGGAGCGCACGTCGAGGACGACCTCCCCTTTCAGGCCGTGCGCGGGCCCGATGATCGCCGCGGTCATGAGCATGGGTTCTCCTCCTGGGTGGGTTGGGGACTGCGCGGGTACGGGAAGGGACCCGGGCGGGCGCCCGGGTCCCCACACTGCGAGCCTACTCGCGGTCGGTGTCGACGACGTCGACCCGGACCGAGCCCCGCGTCGACAGAGCGCCCATCACGGTGCGCAGGGCGCGCGCGGTGCGCCCCCCGCGCCCGATGACGCGCCCGAGGTCCTCGGGGTTGACCCGGACCTCCAGGAGCTGGCCGCGCCGCAACTGGCGCGGGGTGACCTGGACATCCTCGGGATGGTCGACGATGCCGCTGACCAGGTGCTCAAGCGCGTCTGCGAGCATACTCAGGCTTCCTCTGCTTCCTCGGAGGCTTTGGCCGCGGCGGCCTCTTCCTCGGCCTTCTTCGCGGAAGCCGCGGCCTTGGACTTCTCAGCCTCGGCCTCGGCGTCCTTGACGGCCTGCGCGGCCTGGGCCGCCTTGTCGGCCTCGGAGACCCGCACGCGGGACACGGCGTCGGCCTTGCCGTTGAACTTGGCGATGTCGCCAGTCAGGACCAGCAGGTTGCGGACCTGGTCGGAGGGCTGAGCGCCAACGCCGAGCCAGTACTGGGCACGCTCGGAGTCGATGCGGATGATCGACGGGTTGGGCTGAGGATCGTAGTAGCCGACCTCTTCGATGACGCGGCCGTCACGCTTCTTGCGGGAATCGACGACGACGACGCGGTACTGGGCGGCGTGGATCTTACCCACGCGCTTCAGGCGAATTCGAACTGCCACTTGAGTGGTCTCTCCATTTCAGATTGGTGTGGACCTTTGCGTCCCGAGGTGGGAAACACAGGGGTCGCATCGGACCGGGACACGACGGCACGCAGTGAGAGGGTCTACGAACCGCCGGGTACAGCTAGCGATTATGCCATATTTCGCATCGATATCCCAAGCCGGGGGAGGTGTGCCGTGTCGCCTGAGTCGGTTAAATCGATCACGACTAACGCTCAGGCGGAGGTTCGCTCCCACACGGTGGTCCCACCGAGCGTCACGCGAGCGGGCCTCGACAACGCGAGGACATCATCCCTCGGATCTTCATCCAAGATGAGGAAATCAGCGGGACCGCCGTCGACGAGGCCGGGGTATCCCAGGTAGCGTTGACTCGCCCATGTTGCAGCGTCGATGGTGAACTGAACGGGTGCTCCCCACTGGAGCCACAGCGCTAGTTCACCGGCGATTGTTCCGTGTTCCTGGTAGCCGCCCGAATCCGTGCCCATCAGCAGTACAACTCCGGAGTCCACGAGCATCTGGAAGTGCTCACGACGCGTCTCGTACATACCCCGCATCGTCGCTGCGTAGACGGGATACTTCTGCCCCGCCTGCGCGGCAAAGTCCTTGAAGAGCTCTACCTGTCGCAGGGTCGGCGTCACCGCGATGCCTCGCGCGGCAATCTCGCTGGCTTGATCCGCGTCGATTCCGCTGCCGTGTTCAATGTCGTCGACCCCGGCCTCGATCAGCGAATCGATGACACGATGAGAGAACGCGTGTACGGCGACCCTCGCCCCGACCTCGTGAACGGCGCGCACCGCGTCAATCAGGACTGAGGGTTCCCACAGAGGCATAAGATCCGACTCGACTCCACCGCTGCGGTCAATCCAGTCTCCGACGATCTTCACCCAGCCATCGGAGGTTCGCGCCATCGAGGCGAGGACCTCGGGAAGCTCACGCTGATCCTCAACGTCAAGCGGCAGATCGCGCATGTAGCGCTTCGGGCGCGCAACGTGGCGACCACAGCGGATCAGATGCAGGCCGGTAGCGCGAGCCGCAGGCGAGTTGTCGAGGGGCACGCCGCAGTCGCGCACAACCGTCACGCCACTGGCGAGCGTCGCTCGGGCTTGCTCCTCCATCTCGGATTCGGACACCGAACCCGTTGCCGAGTATCCGATATGACAGTGGGTATCGACCATTCCGGGCACGATGAAACCGACCGTGGGCGCCGTGCACTCGCTGCTCACGCGGCGAATCACAGCACCATCCACGCGCCACGTGCCGCGTACCCACTGCGGGCGTTCAGACTCGTTTTCCGCCCACAGGGCGAGCCCGGAGAACTCCATGCTCAGAGTTGGCCAAGCATGCGCTTGACGTCGTCGGGCAGATCGTCGATGGTCGGACGCGGAGCGGGAGCCTCCTGGGCGACGCCAAAGGACGAGCCCTTGGGCGCGCTGCGCTCCGACGGAGGCAGCATGGCCTCCAGCTCCTGCTGGCGGCGCTTCGCGGGGTTACCCGAACGAGCGCTCTTCTTCATGCGCGCACGCTGGGCCTGCGCCTTACGGGCGTTGGCCTTCTGCTTAGCCTTACCGCCGCGTCCGGGCAGCGCTCCCATGCCGGGCACGCCGCCGCCCATCTGGCCCATCTGGCCCATCTGGCCCATCTGCGCCATCATCTCGCGCGCAGCCTCGAAGCGCTGCACGAGCTGATTCACCTCGGTGACCGTCGTGCCAGAACCACGGGCGATACGCGCACGACGCGAACCGTTGAGGATCGAGACATCCTCACGCTCAGCGGGGGTCATCGAGCGGACGATGGCCTCGACGCGGTCCACCTCACGCTCATCGAAGTTGTCAATCTGTTCACGCATCTGCGCGGCACCCGGGATCATGCCGAGCATCTTCTTCATGGAGCCCAGCTTCTTGATCTGCTGCAGCTGGCTCAGGAAGTCAGCGAGGGTCAGCTGGCCGGCCATCGCCTTGGCCGCGACCTTCTCCGCCTCCTCGGCATCCATCTTCTTTTCGGCCTGCTCGATGAGGGTAAGAATGTCACCCATGTCGAGGATGCGTCCCGCCATACGGTCGGCGTGGAAACGCTCGAAGTCGTCCAGGCCCTCACCCGTCGACGCGAAGAGAATCGGCGCACCCGTCACGCCGCGCACGGACAGCGCGGCACCGCCACGCGCGTCGCCATCCAGCTTCGACAGGACAACGCCCGTGAACCCGACGCCATCACGGAAGGCCGTAGAAGTCGAGACCGCGTCCTGGCCGACCATGGCATCAAGGACGAACATGATCTCGTGGGGGCGCACGGCGTCGCGGATGGCGATCGCCTGGTCCATCATCTCCTGGTCAACACCGAGGCGGCCAGCCGTATCAACGATGACCACGTTAATGCCACTCTGGCGAGCGAACTCGACGCCGCTTCGGGCGACCTCGACGGGGTCACCGACACCGTTGCCGGGCTCGGGCGCCCACACCTTCACACCGGCACGTTCGCCGACAACCTGCAGCTGCTGGACAGCGTTGGGGCGCTGGAGATCGGAGGCGACGAGGAGGACGGTCTTACCCTCCTCGCGCAGCCACTTGCCGAGCTTGCCCGCCAGCGTGGTCTTGCCCGCGCCCTGCAGGCCCGCCAGCATGAACACCGTCGGCCCGCGCTCGGCGAAAACCAGTTCCCGCGTCTGCCCGCCGAGGATCTCCACCAGTTCGGAGTGGACGATGGAGACGACCTGCTGGCCCGGGTTGAGGGCCTTCGAGCGCGCGGCGCCGTAGGCCTTCTCGCGCACCCGCGTGGTGAACTGGCGGACGACGGGCAGCGCCACGTCGGCGTCGATGAGGGCGCGCCGGATCTCGGAGACCGCCTGGTCGACGTCGGACTCGGTCAGCACGCCCCGTGTGCGCAGCCGACGGAAGGACTCGGTGAGGCGGTCTTGCAGGTTTCCGAACACTATGATCTCCCGCGTGGCGTTGGTTGGGGTACTGGGCGCAAGGGTAGCACCCCGCCCCCGGCAGTTCAGGGGCGCTCAGGCGCTGACGATGGCGTCCACGAAGCCCTCGGGGTCGAAGGGGGCCAGGTCGTCCGCGCCCTCGCCGAGGCCGACGAACTTCACCGGAACGCCCAGCTGGCGCTGCACGGAGACGACGATCCCGCCCTTGGCGGAGCCGTCGAGTTTGGTCAGGACGATGCCGGTGACGCCCACCGCCTCGGCGAAGACGAGGGCCTGCTGGAGGCCGTTCTGGCCGGTGGTGGCGTCCAGGACCAGCAGGACCTCGCCCACGGGGGCCTGCCTGTCCATGACGCGCTTGATCTTGCCCAGCTCGTCCATCAGGGTCGACTTGTTCTGCAGGCGCCCGGCCGTGTCGACGACGACCACGTCCACGCCCCGCGAGGCGCCCTCCTTGACCGCCTCGAAGGCGACCGACGCGGGGTCGGCGCCCTCGCGCTCGGAGCGGACCACGTCCACGCCCACGCCGCTGGCCCCAGGTGGCCAGCTGGTCGGCGGCGGCGGCGCGGAAGGTGTCGGCCGCGCCCAGCAGCACCGTGCGCCCGTCGGCCACGAGGACGCGCGCGAGTTTGCCGACGGTCGTGGTCTTGCCGGTGCCGTTGACGCCGACCATGAGGACGGCGGCGGGCAGGGCGCGCCCGTCGGCCTCGGGCTTGTCGAGGCGCAGGGAGCGGTCCATCGCGGGATCGACCAGGGCGAGGAGTTCC
>ERZ773050.2178-NODE-2178-length-10506-cov-7.359009_pt1 | contig 10506 bp, 9 predicted proteins | sample MGYA00580632_ERZ773050 | MGnify/ENA primary metagenome ERZ773050 (study PRJEB29015, sample SAMEA2738123) | human oral metagenome | biome: human oral; feature: human-associated habitat; material: saliva | place: China | collected 2166 ... | reverse complement strand
TGTCGCTACCTGGTGGACGGGCGGGTTGCAGCCGCCGTCGCCCGACGCCGCTCCCGCCGCACCGCCGCGGGCCGCCGCTCCGCCCTGGAGGCGATGCCGGTGGGGACGATCGTCGTCAACCTCACGGCCTGCTTCGCCCTGGGGCTCCTCACGGGCTGGGCGGGGCGAGCGCCGGCGTGGGCGCCGGGCGTGCTCGGGACCGGCTTCCTCGGCGGCTACTCCACCTTCTCCACCGCCTGCGTGGAAACGGCACGGCTGCTCCTGGACGACGCCGGGCCGCTGCGGCTCGCGGCCCTCGCGCACCTGGCGGCCATGACGGCGGGCACGCTGGCGGCCGCGGCCCTCGGGCTGTGGCTCGGCGGGGCGGCGGCGTAAGGCCGGCCCGACGGCGGGAAGCCTCGCGGGGACGACGCGTGCGGACCGCGCCCGCCAGCGTCGCCCGCCCCTGACGACGTGGATCCCGGACCGCGACGGGCCGCGCCGTCGGGCCTCAGCGAGACGCGGCGCGGCGCGAGTGCGCCCACCAGGCGACGCCGAGGGCCGCCAGCCACAGCGGCGAGACCCTCACGGCCAGCCACGTCTCCCGCTCCAGCGTCAGCGTCCAGGTCACGAAGGCGAAGAAGGCCAGGGACCCCCACGCCGCCGCCCAGCCGCCGGGCAGGCGGAAGGCGCTGGCCGCGTGCAGCTCGGGGCGCAGGACGCGGAAGCGCATGTACGACACGACGATGACGCACCACACGAGGATGAACAGGACGCTGGCCACCGTCGTCACGGCGACGAAGGCCGTCATGATCGAGTCGGACACGTACATCAGCGGGATCGAGGTCAGCAGGGCCGCGCAGGTCACCAGCAGCGCCGGGCCGGGCACGCTGCGCGCCGTCAGGGCGCGGAAGGCCCGTGGGGCGTGCCCGGCCCACGACAGCCCGTACAGCATCCTGGACGTGGAGTAGATGCCGGAGTTGGCGCTGGAGGCCGCCGCCGTGAGCACCACGAAGTTGACCGCGCCCGCGGCCGCGCCCAGCCCGGCCAGCGAGAACATGGCCACGAACGGGCTCGCCTCCGGCGACACCCCCCGCCACGGCGTGACCGCCATGATGGCCGCCAGCGCCCCCAGGTAGAAGATGACGATGCGCACCGGGATCGCGTTGATCGCCCTGGGCAGGGTGACCTCGGGGTCGCGGGCCTCCGCGGCGGTGGTGCCGATGAGCTCGGTGCCCACGAAGGAGAACACGGCGATCTGGAAGGCCTCGGCGAACCCGTGGAAGCCCCTGGGGAACAGGCCCCCGTCGCGCCACAGGTTCGCCGGGTCCGCCCGGGCGCCGCCCGGCGAGGTGAACCCGATCGCCACCAGCGCGACCCCCACGACCACCAGGGCGATAATGGCCACGATCTTGATGATGGAGAACCAGAACTCGATCTCGCCGAAGGCCCGCACGGTGGTGAGGTTGAGCCCCAGCAGCACCGCCACGGTGATCACCGGCGCCACCCACAGCGGCAGGCCCGGCCACCAGAAGCGGGCGTAGCCGGTGATGGCGACGACCTCGGCGACGGCCGTCACCAGCCAGCACACGTAGTAGGTCCAGCCGACGAAGAACCCGGCCCAGGGGCCGATGAGGTCGTGGGCGACGTCGGCGAAGGACTTGTAGTCCAGGTCGGACAGGAGGACCTCGCCCAGGGCCCGCATGACGAGGAACAGGACGCCGCCGATGACCGCGTAGACCAGGAGCACCCCGGGGCCGGCCGCCGAGATGGCCTTGCCGGAGCCCATGAAGAGCCCGGTGCCGATGGCCCCTCCGATGGCGATGAGCTGGACGTGCCGGTTGGTGAGACGGCGCTGCAATTGGTGGTCCTGAGCGATCTGCTCGGCCATGGGCCCTCCTCGGGGTGGACGGACGCGGGCAGCCTACCCGCATGCCCGGCGCGTCGCGGGCGTCGTCGGCCTGTGGACCGACGCCGGACCGGCGATCCGCGCAGGTCCGTATCGCGCCCCGGCCCGCCGGGGCGCGGCTGGGACGCGGTCAAGGGCGGATCCGGGGTTCCGATCCCCATATCGCAACCGCCCCGAACGTGGAAAACTGGGACACGGCGATAACGGACCGAGCAATGAGAGGCGGACATGACCCCCTTCCTGTGGTGCGCGGTGGCGGGCTGCGGCGTCCTCCTGCTCTCCATCGTCCTGGACGGGCTGTTCGACGGCCTGGGCCTGGACGACATCGGATTCGACGGGGCCCTGCCGGTGCTGTCCACCGCGGTCGGCGTCTTCGGCGCCGCGGGCGCCGCGGTGCAGGCCATGGCCGGCGAGCACGTGGCCGCGGCCGTCCTCATCGGCGTGCCGGTGGCGGCGGGACTGGCGGCCGGCGCCGGGACCCGGGCGGTGTGGGTGCGGTTCCGCCGCGCCATGCCGCGCAACGCCGTGCCGATGACTCCGGGGGAGCTCGTCGGCTCGCGGGTTCGGGTCCTGTGGTGGAAGGACGGGCGCGGCGAGGTCGTCGCCCTGGCCCGCGGCCACCAGGCGACCCTGCCGGCCCGCTCCGAGGAGCCGCTGCGCACCGGGGCCGACGCCGTCGTCCTGGAGGCCGACGAGGGCACCCTCGTGGTCACCTCGCTGCTCCTCGAGTCCTGATCCCCCACTCACTACTTTCGTCTACCCCTAGGAGAACGGATGCTCTACGCGATCATCGCCGCCGTCGTGCTGGTGGTGCTCATCTTCCTGTACATGCTCTCCCGAGTGGTCGTCGTGCCCTCGAACCTGACCGGCCTGGTCGCCGGATCCACCCGCAACGGCGAGATCAAGATCATCCGGCCCGGCGGGCGCGACTTCGTCCTGCCCATCATCCAGTCGATCCAGTACCTGCCCTTCACGCAGAACACGATCGGCTTCCAGGTCACCGCCGAGGACGAGAACAAGATCAACGTCAACGTCTCGGCCGTGGCCGCCGTCAAGGTCGGCGACTCCGACGAGCAGGTGCGCGCCGCCGCCAAGCGCTTCCTGGGCAAGCCCAACACGGACCAGGCGATCGCCGACTCCGCCCGCAACGCCCTCATCGGGTCGCTGCGCTCGATCATCGGCCACATGACCATCACGGACCTCATCTCGGACCGCGACGCCCTCCAGCAGAACGTCTTCGACGACGCCAAGTCCGTCATGGCGAACATGGGCCTGGAGATCGACGTCCTCCAGATCTCCGAGATCACCGACGCCGGCGGCTACATCGAATCCCTGGGCGTGCCCGAGCAGCAGCGCGTGGAGAAGGACGCCCGCATCGCCCGCGCCCACGCCGAGCGCGAGGCCAAGGACGCCGAGGTCACCTCGCGCCAGCAGATCGCCGAGCGCGAGCGCGACCTGGCCCTGCGCCAGGCCCAGCTCAAGGCGGAGACGGACCGGGCCCAGGCCGAGGCCGACTCCTCCGGCCCGCTGGCCCGCGCCGCCAAGGAGCGGGAGATCGCCATCATCGAGCAGGAGGCCGCCCAGGCCAAGGCCGCCCTGACCGAGCGCGAGCTCGACTCCACGGTGCGCAAGCCCGCCGACGCCGCCCGCTACCAGCGCGAGCAGGAGGCCGAGGCCGCCAAGGTCGAGGCCATCCGCCGGGCGGAGGCCGAGGCCGAGCGCACGCGCCTGGACGCCCAGGCCCAGGCCCAGGCGACCGTCGCCCGCGCCGAGGCCGAGGCCCGCGCCACCGCGGCCCGCGCCAAGGCGGAGGCCGAGGCGATCGCCGCCCGCGGTCAGGCGGAGGCCGCCGCGATCCAGGCCGCCGGCGAGGCCGAGGCCAGGGCCATGAGCGACAAGGCGGACGCCCTGGCCAAGTACGGCGAGGCCGCCACCCAGCAGATGGTGCTGGACAAGGCCCCGGAGATCGCCCGCGCCCTGGCCGAGCCGCTGGGAAGCGTCAAGGACATGTCGATCATCTCCACCGACGGCGCCTCCGCACTGCCCAAGGCGGTGGCCGGCAACGTCGAGCAGCTCGACGCCGTCATGCGCTCCCTGACCGGCACGGGGCTGACCGAGATGCTCAGCCAGTTCATGAACGCCAAGGGCGGCAAGTCGCGGAGCTGAACGGGGTCCGACGGCGGCGGGCGCGGGCCGAGTCGCGCCGCGCCGCCGCCGTCGGACCGGCGCGTCCGCCCCGGTGCGGGCCCGCACTGCCCGACCGGGGGCGGACCCGCGCCGCGCCCGGCGCCGCATACTCCTCGTGTGCCGCACGACCCGCCGTCGTGCGGCACACGACTGCGCGGCGGCGCCGGTTTCTGAGACACTGCGATCATGACCAGTCCGTTCTCCAGTCCGAGACCCCAGTATCCGCAGACGCCCCGGGGCTTTCAGAGTCCGCAGCCCCCGAACGGCTCGCGCTCGCGGATGGTTCTGCTGCTGGCGGGACTCATCGTGGTCGTCGTCGTTGCGGCGGTCGTCTTCGCGGCGCTCCTGTACACCCGCGGCTCGCGGACCGCGAGCGGGCCCGCGACGACGTCGGGCGCGCCCGGCCCCACCCCGACGGTCGAGCCGACATCCGCGGCCTCCGTCACCGATCCGACGACCCTGACGGCCATGCACGCCGAGGTCACCCGCGACCCGAACGACCCCCGCGCCAAGGGCGACGTCAACGCGCCCGTCGTCATGGTCATCTACTCCGACTTCGCCTGCCCCTTCTGCACGAAGTTCGCCCAGGAGGTCGAGCCCCGGCTGGACGACCTCATCGAGAACGGCACCCTGCGCATCGAGTGGCGCGACCTGGCCCAGGTCACCCAGACCTCGCCGCTGGCGGCCCAGGCGGGCATCGCCGCGGGCAAGCAGGGCAAGTTCTGGGAGTTCCACGACGCCGTCTACGGGGCCGCCGACCCGCAGGGCCACCCCGAGTACACCGAGGACTCGCTCGTCGACTTCGCCGAGAAGGCCGGGGTGCCCGACCTGGAGCGCTTCCGGGCGGACATGACCGATGCGGCCACCGTGAAGGCCGTGACCGACGCCAATCAGCACGCCTACAGCCTGGGCATCAAGGGGACCCCGTTCTCCTTTGTGAACGACGCCTACATCGGCGGTTACAGGTCCGCCGACTACGTGCGCGCCACCGTCCTGGAGCAGGCGGCCCTGGCCAAGTAGCGCCCCGCCGCCGCTCCCCCTTTCCGCCGGTCTCGCGAAGGGGAGGGGCGCAGTGGTTCAGTTCTCGGCTCGCCCGAGCCGCCAGTAGCCCATGAAGGCCACTGAACGGCGGTCGACGCCTCGCTCGGCCACAAGATGACGGCGCAGAGCGCGCACCGCCGCGGCCTCCCCGGCCAACCAGGCGTACAGGCTCGTGCGCCTGAGCGCGGCCCCGCCCCGGGCGGTGCGAGGCACCTCCCACAGCAGGTCGTGGTCGACGTCGATCTCCTCGACCTCCTGCGCCGTCCCCGCCGGGCACAGCTCGCCCGCGGCGCGGCGCACGCCCTCCACGAGGGCCTCGCCGTGCGCCCTCCCCTCCCGCCCCGTCACCCGCACCTCGAAACCGGGATGGTCCGGCAGATAGGCGGCGTCGGCACGAGTGGGCATCTCGACGACGGCGATACCGCGGGCCGTGGTCGGGAGGTCCTGAAGAATTCGGGCTATGGCGGGCGCCGCCGTCTCATCGCCGCCCAGGAGGAAGCGCTCGGTGACGGCCGGCGGGACGAAGTCGACGCCGCCGGAGAGGGCCGCCCCGGGCGGTCGGCCCCGCAGCCAGGACCGGCGCGGCCCCAGGAGCACCGCCCGGCTGCCGACGGCGGCGTCGCGGATCCACCGCGAGGCGGGCCCCAGCGGCTCGTGCACCACCATGTCGACGTCGACCCGCGTCGGGCCGCTGGCGCCGGCACCGGCCCCGGCGGCATCGACGGCGCCGGTAGTGCCAGCGGGTCGGACGCGGCGGGTGGTGTAGGTGCGGATCGGATTTCGCCGCTCCTCCGGCAGCACCCGCCATCGCTCGTACCAGTCCTCGCCGTCGGGCAGATGCTCGTAGCCGCCCGACGGGGCGGGCAGGACGAGCTTGATGCGCTGGTCCCGGCCCGGGTCGGCGAAGTCGTCCAGGCCGGGACCGACGAAGGTGAAGCGCCGCATCGAGGGGGTCAGGTCCGCGATGGCGGCGACGTCGACGTGGAAGAAGCCGAAGCGCCCGGCTCCCGCCGCCCGGTTCGCCGCCCGGCTTCCCCGGCCCTCCCGGGGCGTTCCCCGGCTCACTCCCCGGTCTCCCCGGCTCACCGCCCAGCCTCCCCGGGGCGCTCCCCGCCCTCGGTGCGCTCCCCGACCGGCCGCCGCCCGGCCTCCCCGGCATGGTGGCGGCCCACGGGCACCACCAGCGGCGTGCCGGAGACGGGATCGGTGATGACATCGGCGTCCAGGCCGAAGACCTCCTTCACGAGGGCGGCGTCGACCACCTCGCCGGGGGCGCCGACGGCGGCGACGCGCCCGTCCTTCATGGCGATCATGTGGTCGGCGTAGCGGGCCGCCAGGTTGATGTCGTGGAGCACCATGACGATCGTCGCGCCCCGGCCCCGGTTGAGGTCGGTGAGCAGGTCGAGGACCTCCACCTGGTGGGCCAGATCGAGGAAGGTCGTCGGCTCGTCCAGCAGGAGGACGTCGGTGCGCTGGGCCAGGGCCATGGCGATCCACACGCGCTGGCGCTGACCGCCGGACAGCTCGTCGACGCTGCGATCGGCCAGGGCGGCGGTGCGCGTGGCCACCAGCGCCTCCTCGACGATCTCGCGGTCGCGCGCCGTCCACGAGCGGAAGGCCCGCTGATGGGGATGGCGCCCGCGCCCCACCAGGTCGGCGACCGTGATGCCCTCCGGGGCGATGGGCTGCTGGGGGAGCAGGCCGAGCCGCCGGGCCAGCCGCCGGGTCGGGATGGAGCCCAGGGACTCGCCGTCGAGCAGAACCGATCCGCCGACCGGCATCAGGATCCGCGACATCGTCTTGAGCAGCGTCGACTTCCCGCAGGCGTTGGCGCCCACGATGACGGTGATCCGGGCGCTGGGGATCAGCAGGTCGACGCCGTCGACGACGACGCGCCCGCCGTAGCCCGAGCGCAGCGCCTCGGTGCTCAGGGTGCGGGGGACGGCGGGTGCGGGTGAGCTCATGCGGAGGCCCCCTGACGGTTGAGGCGGATCAGTTGGAGGACGAGGTAGGGCGCGCCGACGATCCCCGTGACGACCCCCACGGGCAGCGTCGTGGGGAACAGGTGCTGGCCCGCCAGGTCGCCGCCCAGGACGATGGCGGCGCCGGTCAGGGCGGCCGGCACCAGCAGCGTGCGGTCGGTCCGCCCGATCAGCCGTGCCGCGATCGGCCCGGCCAGAAAGGCCACGAAGGCGATCGGGCCGGTGACCGCGGTCGCGAAGGAGGCCAGCGCCACCATGGTGAGCAGGAGGGCCAGGCGAGTGCGCTGCACGGGCACGCCGAGTCCGACGGCGGCCTCCTCGCCCAGCGGCAGGACCCGCAGGTCCCTCCCCAGGCCCAGGAGGACGGCGCTCAGGACGAGCACGCTCCCGCCCAGCAGGGGCACCTGGTCCCAGCTCGCGCCCGACAGGGATCCGCTGAGCCAGCGCATGGCGTCGACGACGTCATAGACGGAGGCCTTGAGCTGGAGGTAGGCGATGACGGAGGACAGCATGGAGGACACGCCGATGCCGATGAGGATGAGGCGCCCGCCCTGCGCGCTCCCGGAGCCGGACAGCAGGTGGATGACGGCCGCCGTGGCCAGGCCGAACCCGAGGGCGATGAGATTGACGCGCATCCCCGACCAGTCCAGGACGAGGATCGCGAAGACGGCCGCGGCCGAGGCGCCGGAGGTGATGCCGATGACGTCGGGGCTGGCGAGCTGGTTGCGGAGCATGGTCTGCGAGGTCGTGCCGGACATGCCGAAGGCGAGGCCCGCCAGCAGCCCCAGGATCGCGCGCGGCAGCGTGAGCTCGCCGATGACGAAGGAGGCCCCCGGCACCCGCCGCCCCAGCATGACCGCGACGGCCTGGTCGGGGGTGTACCAGTGCTCGCCGGTCAGGACGGTGGCCCACCACAGGGCGGCCACCAGGAGCGCCAGGCAGGCGGTGACCATCAGGTAGCGGCGGGCGCGGCGCCGCCTGCCCGGAACGGTGAAGCCCGGAACGGTGAAACCCGGGTCGGGGGAGGCGGCGGGGGCGGACGCGGGACCCGGGCCCGGCACGGCGGGGCCGGGGTCGGGGGCGGACGCGGGGATCGTGCTCACAGTTCGCGCACCTTCGCTCCCCGGACGATCGCGATGAGGACGGGCGCCCCCACGAAGGCGGTGACGATGCCGGCGCTCAGACCGCTCGGACGGGCGACGACCCGTCCGACGACGTCGGCCAGCGTCAGCAGCGCCGCCCCGCCGAGGGCGGACAGCACCAGCAGCCGCCGGTTGTCGGGGCCGATGAGCATGCGCACCGCGTGGGGGACCATAAGCCCGACGAAGCCGATCGGGCCGACCAGCGCCGTCGTCGTCGCGCAGGCGATGACGCCGGCCGCGGAGGCCAGCAGGCGCGTGCGCATGACGTTGACGCCCAGCCCGGTCGCCATCTCGTCGCCCAGCGCCAGGGAGTTGAGCGGCCGCGCGACGACGACGGCGAGCACGCCGGCCGCGACGAGGAAGGGCGCCCCCGCCGCCAGCGACTCCCACGTGCCGCGGCCCACGGAGCCGACCTGCCAGATGCGGAAGTCGTTCAGGCCCTGGGCGCGCGGCAGCATGATCGCGCTGATGAGCGAGCTCATGGCGGCGCTGGTCGCCACTCCGGCCAGGGCGAGCTTGACGGGCGTGGCCCCGCCCGGCCCGGTCGAGCCGACGGCGTAGACGAAGACGGCGGTCACCCCCGCCCCGAGCATGGAGATCCACAGGTACTCGAAGGTGGAGGAGATGTGGAGGAAGGCGATGGACGCCACGATCGCCAGGGAGGAGCCGGTGTTGATGCCCAGGATCCCCGGGTCGGCGATCGGGTTGCGGGTCACGGCCTGCATGAGCGCGCCGGAGACCGCCAGCGCGGCCCCCGCGGCGAGGGCGGCGGCGGTGCGGGGCAACCGCTCGGCGACCGCCGCGGCGCCCAGGTCGTCGCCCGACCCGGTCAGCCCGTGCAGGATCTCCTCCAGGCCCACGACCCTGGCGCCGAAGGCGATCGAGCACAGCGCGGCGACGACGACCAGCCCCGCCAGCAGGATCAGGACCGGGCCCGTTCTTCGGGCGGTGCTCGGGACGCTCACTGGACCTTGCCGGCGGCGGCCGCGATGAGGTCCACGTAGTCCTTGATGCCCCACGGGATCGACAGCGGCCCGGGGTTGGTCGCGGCGGACAGCGGGGTGCCGTTGCCCACGAAGGCGACGGCGCCGTTCTTGATCGCCGGGATGGTGCCCAGCAGTGGGTGCGCCTGGATGCCGGCCAGCTCGGAGGCCTCGCCGTACATGACCATGAGCTCGACGTCGGAGACCTGGTCGGCGTTCTCGGAGGCGAACTCGAGGTAGAAGTTGTCCGGGTCGGCCTGGGAGGCCTTGGCCACGGAGTCGGGGATCGTCATCCCCAGGTCCTCCATGAAGGCGGTGCGCGGGTCGAGGGTCGTGTAGTAGCCGAAGGTGGACATGTCCGAGGGGACGGCGTAGAAGAAGGCGGCTTTCTTCCCGGCGATCTCGGGATGGGGGGCGACGGCGTCGGCCACCTGCTTCTCCAGGTCGGCGATAAGGGCGGCGGCCTCGTCGGTCTTGCCGATGGCGGTGGCGTCCATGGTGATCATGTCGCGCCAGGGGGTGCCCCACGCGACGGTCGGGTAGGCGATCGTGGGGGCGATCTTGCTCAGGGTGTCGTAGTCCTTCTGGGTCAGGCCGGAGCAGGCCGCGAGGATCACTTCGGGGGCGGTGTCGGATACGGCCGCGAAGTCGATGCTGTCGGTCTCGTCGAACAGGGCGGGCTGCGCGCCGCCGGCCGCGACGAGCTCGTCGACCTTCTTCTTGGTCCAGGCGAGCATGCCCGAGCCGTCGTCGACGCCCCAGGTCTGCTTGGCGAACCCGACGGGCAGGATGTCCATGGCGAGGGGGACGTCCTGGTTGGCCCAGGAGACGCTTGCGATGCGCGTGACACCGACAGGGACCTCGGTGGAGCCGAAGGCATGCTTGACGGTGATCGTCTCGCCGCCGCTCGGGCCGGAGGAGCCCGAGTCGGCTCTGCCGCAGGCGGCTGCGCTCAGGCCGAGGGCGGCCAGGGCGGGGGCGAGGAGAAAGGTCTTGCGGGAGACGGTCCGGTGGACGGTCACGATGCGCTCTCTATCGTCGGCGGCAGGACCCTGTCGACCATAGTGAAGGATTGCCTTGCCTAACAGATCGGATGGTCGTGTCCTCGAGCACCTTTGCGGGTGATGCGGTGTTGTGAACGGTGGCAGTGGCCCGCGAGACCGGCGCAAAGTGCGCACCCTGTGGATGACTCGGGGCAGTCGACCGGCCCCGGCCCACCGCTCTTCCGCGAACGCGCACCTCCCAGCCGCGCGTTCGACTGGAAACCTGCGCGTTCGCGGAAT
>ERZ773050.2174-NODE-2174-length-10511-cov-13.717483_pt1 | contig 10511 bp, 11 predicted proteins | sample MGYA00580632_ERZ773050 | MGnify/ENA primary metagenome ERZ773050 (study PRJEB29015, sample SAMEA2738123) | human oral metagenome | biome: human oral; feature: human-associated habitat; material: saliva | place: China | collected 2166 ... | reverse complement strand
TTGCACTAGCAAGGTCTTTTCTTTATCTGGTCCCCTTAAAATTTAAGGAGGAAAATCATGAATCCCACATGTAAGAAGCGTTTGGGTGCGATTCGTTTAGAAACCATGAAGGTGGTTGCACAGGAGGAAATCGCTCCAGCAATCTTTGAATTAGTCCTAGAAGGAGAAATGGTTGAAGCCATGCGGGCAGGTCAATTTCTACATCTGCGCGTGCCTGATGATGCCCATCTCTTGCGTCGCCCTATTTCGATTTCGTCTATTGACAAGGCTAACAAGCAGTGTCGGCTCATTTATCGGATTGAAGGTGCTGGGACAGCTATTTTTTCAACATTAAGTCAGGGTGATACACTTGATGTGATGGGACCTCAGGGAAACGGTTTTGACTTGGCTGATCTGGACGACCAGAGCCAAGTTCTCCTCGTTGGAGGGGGGATTGGTGTTCCGCCCTTGCTTGAGGTGGCCAAGGAATTGCATGCGCGTGGTGTGAAAGTAGTAACAGTTCTCGGTTTTGCTAACAAGGATGCTGTTATTCTCGAAACGGAATTGGCCCAATATGGTCAGGTCTTTGTAACGACAGATGATGGTTCATATGGTATCAAGGGAAATGTGTCTGTTGTTATCAATGATTTAGACAGTCAATTTGATGCTGTTTACTCATGTGGGGCGCCTGGAATGATGAAGTATATCAATCAAAGATTTTATGACCACCCAAGAGCTTATCTATCTCTAGAATCTCGTATGGCTTGTGGGATGGGAGCTTGCTATGCCTGCGTCCTAAAAGTGCCAGATAGTGAGACCGTCAGCCAACGAGTCTGTGAAGATGGCCCTGTTTTCCGCACAGGAACAGTTGTATTATAAGGAGAAAGTCATGACTACAAATCGCTTACAAGTTTCTCTACCGGGCTTGGATTTGAAAAATCCTATCATACCAGCATCAGGCTGTTTTGGTTTTGGTCAAGAGTATGCCAAGTACTATGATTTAGACCTTTTAGGCTCCATTATGATCAAGGCAACGACACTTGAACCCCGTTTTGGCAATCCAACTCCAAGGGTGGCAGAAACACCTGCTGGTATGCTCAATGCAATCGGCTTGCAAAATCCGGGTTTAGAAGCTGTTTTAGCTGAAAAGTTGCCTTGGCTGGAAAGAGAGTATCCTACGCTTCCCATTATCGCCAATGTTGCAGGATTTTCAAAACAAGAGTACGCTGCCGTTTCTCGAGGAATTTCTAAGGCAGCTAATGTAAAAGCGATCGAGCTCAATATCTCCTGTCCTAATGTAGATCACGGCAATCATGGGCTTTTGATTGGGCAAGATCCTGATCTAGCTTATGAAGTAGTGAAAGCAGCGGTAGAGGCTTCTGATGTACCAGTTTATGTCAAACTGACTCCTAGTGTAACGGATATTGTTACCATTGCTAAAGCCGCTGAAGATGCGGGGGCAAGTGGCTTGACTATGATCAATACTCTTGTCGGTATGCGCTTTGACCTCAAAACTAGAAAACCAATCTTAGCCAATGGAACGGGAGGAATGTCAGGCCCAGCAGTCTTTCCAGTAGCCCTCAAACTGATCCGCCAAGTCGCCCAAACAACAGACCTTCCCATCATTGGAATGGGGGGAGTGGATTCGGCTGAAGCTGCTTTGGAAATGTATCTGGCTGGTGCCTCTGCCATCGGAGTAGGAACAGCCAACTTTACCAATCCATATGCCTGTCCTGTCATCATCGAAAATCTGCCAAAAGTCATGGACAAATATGGAATTAGCAGTTTAGAAGAACTTCGTCGAGAAGTCAAAGCCAGTCTGAGATAAGCTAGGTCTTCCTTATCGTCAACAAGAAATAGAATCTTCATCAATTTGTAATATTTCCGTCTATTAACTATGTTACAATAGGGTTTATAAAATAGTAATAGTGTAGATAGTTTTCTACTGAGGAGAATAAAATGAAGAAGATACTACTTGCAAGTACTGTCGTTCTTTCTATGGCAGGATTTGCAAAGACATCTGTATATGCTGAAGAATCTCAGGTTACGAAAAAAACTCAGACCACAGATGTGGTCGAGAAAAAAGAAGAAGTTACTCCGAAAAAGGAAGAAGTTACTCCGAAAAAGGAAGTTACCCAAGTGGAGCCCAAGAAAGAGCCGATTGTAAAAGAGGAAAATTCTTCTAAAGATGACTCATCCAAAAAGGAAAAAAACGAGGACGTTATCAAGGAAGGTTGGAAAAAAGAGCAAGGAAACTGGCGTTTTTATGAGAATAACCAGCCTGTCGTAAACTGGAAAAAAATTGGTGGCGTCTGGTATTACTTTGATAAAAACGGCATTATGCTCAGTAATACCATGGTTGATGGTTACCTTGTCAAAGGTAACGGTGCTATGGCGAAAAACGATTGGGTGAAAATATCTGACAAGTGGTACTATGCCACAGCTTCAGGCAAGATTTCTCGCAACAAATGGGAAAAGATTGAAGGCGTCTGGTATTACTTTGATAAAGATGGTGTCATGCTTAGTCGCACCATCTATAATGACTATCTCTTCCAAGGTAGTGGTGCCATGGCAGAAAATGATTGGGTGAAAATATCTGACAAGTGGTACTATGCTACAGCTTCAGGCAAGATTTCTCGCAACAAATGGGAAAAAATTGAAGGTGTCTGGTATTACTTTAATAAAGATGGTGTCATGCTTAGTCGCACCGTCTACAATGACTATCTCTTCCAAGGTAGTGGTGCTATGGCAGAAAACGCTTGGGTGAAAATATCTGACAAGTGGTACTACGCTACAGCTTCAGGCAAGATTTCTCGCGACAAATGGGAGAAAATCAAAGGAACATGGTACTATTTCAATAGCGATGGTGTGATGGCAAGTAGCCAGTGGAAAAGTGACTACTATCTGAAAGATAGTGGCGCTATGGCGGAAAAAGAGTGGATTTTTGATAAATCCTACAATAGCTGGTTCTACTTGAAGTCAGGTGGTGCCTACGCTTCCCGCGAATGGATTGGTTCATACTACCTTAAATCAGGTGGCTATATGGCCAAAAATGAATGGATTTTTGACAAAGATTACGATGCTTGGTACTATCTAAAAGATGATGGTCGATATGTAACAGGTACTTTCACGATCAAAGGTAAAGAGTATTCCTTCCAGAATAATGGAAAGTGGATCTCAGAGGCAAAATATTACAAAGTGAAACCAATTACTGCTTACGTTTATAGCGCTTCTGGTGAAAGATTGAGTTATGTATCGCAAGGAACCATAGTTTCGCTTGGGGATGTCCAATCTAAAAAAGATAGTCAAATACCAGTCAATATTTCTGGTTTATCCGGCTTCATGAATAAAAGTGATTTAGTAGCTATTGATAAAGACAGTGAATTTGTCCCTCACTATACAAGCGATGGCAAGTATTTTTACCATGAGTTGTCACCTTATGTGAGTCTCCGTGTTGCTCCACATAGCTCAGCTATGACCATTGGTAAGAAATATTATTCGACTGATGGGATTCATTTTGATGGCTTTACCATTGAAAATCCTTTCCTCTTTAGAAATTTGACTAAACCAAGTAATTACAGTGCAGCTGAATTGGATAAAATTTATTCTTTGATGAATATTAGGGATAGTCGCCTCGCTGGTAAGGGAGCTGTTTTTAAGGAAGCTGAGGAACGTTATGGTGTAAATGCCCTTTATCTGATGGCGCATAGTGCACTCGAGAGTGCTTGGGGACGGAGCCAGATAGCTAAGGATAAGAATAATTTCTTTGGAATTGCAGCTTATGATTCGAGCCCGTATACCTCAGCCAAGAAATTTGATGATGTGGATAAGGGAATCCTCGGCGCGGCTAAGTGGATTCGTGAAAATTACATTGACTATGGCAGAGATCACCTTGGAAACAAAGCAACTGGAATGAATGTTCGCTATGCTTCTGACCCATACTGGGGAGAGAAAATTGCCAGTATCATGATGACCATCAATAGCAAACTTGGTGGGAAAGACTAATCAAAAGAAATCAACGGTAACTACTGAAAAGTAGTTATCGTTTTTGTTTTGGACATTGGAAGAAAAATAGTATAATAACGGTCTCTTTATTCTTGAATAATTAACAAAATGATAGTAGAATGAAAGAGGAAATGTTAATCTAATTACTATATGAAAATAAAGGAGACTTTCATGAAAAAGTTACTATCCTTCTCAATTGCCTTGCTTTCGATTACAACACTAGTTGCATGTTCTGGACATAAGGTAGAATCAAAGGTTCCAGAAGAAAAAATTGAACAGAAGCAAATTAAGTTCGATGAAAAGTTATTTAAAGAAGCTGGACTCTTGCCTTTTAAAAATGAGAAGCAGCTAGAACTTGGGGAATTGGATTCTAAATCACGCGCGACGGGTGCTCATATTCAACTCAAGGATAGCGATGAGCCAACTGAGAAGAGAGAACCTAAAATAAGTTATAATCCAGTTGGTTGGCATAACTATATTTTTTATTACGGAGATGGCTCTAAAAAGGCATGGTTAATGAATCGAGGTCATCTGATCGGGTACCAGTTTAGTGGATTGAACGATGAAAAGAGAAACTTAGTCCCTATGACCAACTGGCTTAATGCTGGAACATATTATGGAACAGATGATACAAATCAAGAAAGCATGCTTTACTATGAGAATCGTTTGGACTCTTGGTTGGCCAATCACCCAAACTACTATCTTGATTACAAGGTGACTCCGATTTATCAAAAGGACGAATTGATTCCAAGACAGATTGAGTTGCAGTATGTGGGAATTGATGAAAATGGCAAACTCTTGGAAATCAAGTTGGGTGGTAGTAAGGAAAAGGTTGATAAGTATTCTGTGATGCATGTCATTTTAGACAATGTTTCAGCTAATGCGGAAATTAATTACTTGGATGGTACGGCTAAAAATACAGTCGAAAACGAAGAAGAAAAAGCTAAGAAAGATGCTGAAGAAAAGGCTAAGAAGGAAGCTGAGGAAAAAGCCAAGAAAGAGGCTGAGGAAAAAGAAGCAGCTGAAAAGAAAGCAAAAGAAGAAGAGCAAGAAAAAGCTCGCCAAGCCGCACAAGAAAAGGAAGAAAGCCAGGAATCAAACTCGCAATCAACAAATTCAGGTGGCTACTTCAGAGATAGAAAAGGGAGATGGCACAGACCAAATGGTAAATTTGCTTCTAAGAAAGAAATCAGAGAAGCTGGATTGCAGTGGTAGGAAGAATTTAGTAGATATACAGTCAAAAAGCCGTTGGAAAACGGTTTTTTTGTTGCTTGTTTTGATGTATTATAGTAAAATTGTGAAGATATTAAATACTTTTTGGAGATTGAAATGAAGAAAAAAATAATGATATTGTCAATGTGTCTCATCATAGGAATTTCTGGTCTAGGATACTATTTCTTATCCTATGCACCACATCAAGCTGCTGTAACTAAGTTTGAAGATGTAGTAAAGGATTTAAATGAAAAAAATAAAGAAGTTGAAGATCAAATAGCTGAGGCTGAAAAGGTTGTTGATAATGATGAAGAACCTCTTGATTCTAAGACATTGGAAGAATTGAAATCAACTATAAAGGATAGCAAAGATTCACTTCGTAAAGTACCAGAAATGGAGAAAGCGACTGCTAAGATTGAGAAGCAAATTGAAGAATTAAGTCAACCATTAGATTATAGTGAAACAAAAAAGAATTTATCTGAAAAATTGACTCACTATCAAAATAGCATTCTTCAATTAAAACAAATTACAAATCCTTCAAGTTCTTTTATTGAAGAAAGACTCAAAGAAATTGAATCAATTACTGGAGTACAATCTGTTACGGAGGATAATGACCCTAATAAAAAATTAAATAAACAAGGTGGGTATACAGCGTCTGTATATTTTGTTGACAAGCAAGTGAATGAATCTGTAGAAGGCTCAGATATTGTTCAAAAAGGTAATGATGCTGGTGGAAATATAGAGGTTTATAAGACAAAAGAAGATGCAGAGAAACGCAATACTTATATTAGTGCTTTTGATGGAACTGCTTTGAATCCGGGATCACACTATGTTTATGGAACCATATTAATTCGCACTTCGCACCATTTAACAGGAACGCAACAGAAAGAACTGACTGAGAAAATCTACAATAAATTAATTGAACTGAAATAATAAAAAAAATTGGATAGCTATTTGTTTTATTGAACTAAGACACAGTCAAAAAGCCGTTGGAAAACGGTTTTTTGTTATAATTAATTGAAGAATGTAGAATTAAAGGAGAACACCATGACTTTTGAAGAAATTTTAAGAAATGCTTAGGAATGGCTTCAAATAGGTGTTTTTAGGCTATATTTTTGTGGAATTTTTGAAAAAACATAGTCACAAATGACCTTTAATATTCTCCCAAAGTCCACAAAAAGGGGAGTAAAAAAGACCTAAAATAGGTCAATAATTTACGAGTTCAGCAGGCAAGAACTAGCGTAGTCATCAGCTACGCTTTTTTAGTTGTTTTTGCTTATCTGATAGGCTTATTATACCAAAAAAGAGAGTGTATGACCTCACGGTCTAACTCTCCCTAATAGGCTAGAATATGCAAGCCTCCAGCTACGAATATATTATACCATGTTTATCACGCGCAAAACCACTATATTTTACTGTTTCTTGGTGCTATAGCTCTTCCTTTTCTATTTCCTCTCTGCTTATTCTAGCTAAAAGATTATAATAAGGGTGTCCTGCTGGAATAACAGGGGGATTTTTAGTAAATTCTTCTTGTGTTAAGGTTGTTTCTTTGTCTAATATTGTACCGTCTGCTAGTTTGGTACCTTTAGGGACAATATGGGATATTGTTGGGTTCCATTTTTCTTTAACTTTTGCCATGTTAAATACTCCTTTATGGTAAAAACAGAACCGTCCCACCTCCTACTGCAGAATGAACTGTTTCAAGGGGAGATGGAAAAGCTCTGTTTATAAGTCAATTATATCATAGTTAATTATTAAGCATGGATTTTTTTATCAGCAATAGCGTCTGTTAGGGTCTGTGAGAAGTTCAACCCTAGGTCACGCCCTAATGTATCCGCCCAACGTGGAATGGTTAGGGTTTTTTTAACAGGCTCTTGACTGCCTAGATATTCTGCAACGTCAACCATAACCATAGAGATAAAAGATTTACTAGGATCATAGACTAGATCTATGTCCTCATCATCCTGGAAAGGGTTGTTAGTAGCCAAAGATAAAGCGTTAATAGGAGTAGGGGTAGGAATTTCTCGCCCATTCTCGATATAATCAGCTAGGTTAATACCGAGCCAATCGCTGGCCATTGCCATAGCGTCTGCCATATCCTCCCCTTGAGTTGCTGAATGTTCAAAATCTGGGAAAGTTACAAAGTAAGGGGCGTTAGCTCCGTCTGTATCGTCATAATAAAATAAAGCTGGATAAGTGACAAGCATAGTTTACCTCCAAAATCAAAGACAAGCGGGGGACTGCCTTTATTACAGTCCTGCTTGCTTTCTTATCCCTCTTTCAGTGTACTTATTCAGTTCACCATGAGGGACTGTGATAGGTCTTTCCCCTTCTTTCTCCATTTTAACGTGGGAGCCTTTACCGCCTTTGGTTTTTATCCAACCATGAGCCGTAAGGAGTTTGACCATCTCTTTTTGTGTCATAGGCATAGCGCTTTTACCTCCTGACAGTATTATTATAACACGTATTACACGTACTGTAAAGGGATAATACTTATTATCTCTCAAATCACAAAAGCCCCTAGATTGGTTGCTAAGGGCTTGTAGTTTATCCATGGTGTTTTGTTGTCCAGTACGAAACAAAGCAAAATAAGGGGCAAATATGAAGCCTAGGGCTCCCTATATGCACTAGTCTATGTGGTAAGGTTAAATCAATCCCCATTTACCATACCAGCTAAGTGTTCTATAGCTTTTTGCCTTATAAGGTATACTGCAGTCTTTGATTTTCCTATTTCTTCGGCTACTTCCAAAGCTACGAGATCATTCAAGTAAAAAAGTCTTAGAACAGAACGCTCAAGCGGATTGTCCAGTTTATCGATCAGCCCAGATATTGCCATTCTTTCCTCAGTAAGTCGCTCAATTCTCTGGAGCGTATCCTCTTTTAGCTTTAGAACACTTATAAGGTTGTTTTCTGTCTTGTTCTCTCTGTTTGTCTGCACCCTGCTATGGCTTAGTGTTGGCTTTTTGATAATACCACCTTCCAAGGCTTCCAATTCAAAATATAAGCCTTTGATCTCCTTGTTTATCCACTTAACGCCCTCTAGTTTTTCTTTTACCTGATCTGGTGTCAAGCCTTGGCCTCCTCTGTGATATAATAATATTATTGAGATTATAGCTGAGGTGTCAAGCCTTGGCTTTTTTTGCTATTTCTCTATGTTCGCTCTAGGTTCAAGGATTAATCTATTCCCCGTGAGAAACAATGTACAATGACGAGTGAAGCTCATAGAAGCGCGTGGGGAGGGAGATAGCCCCCGTATCTCCTTATGGTTTGATAGGCAATTAAGGCAAGTTATTTCTTTGCTTATCTGCTTATCATTTGGTAAGCAACAAATCCAAAATAACAGACTTTTAAACTGCTCTTATCTCCCTGTCATTTGGTAGGAAAATAAGGGGAGTTATTTTAGTTCTTATTTCCCTGTCATTCTGCAAGGAGAAAATCCAAATTAAGGAAGCTAATAAGTCTCCTTATCTCCTTACAGTTTTTCAGGGAGCAAAATCAAAATAAGCGATGTTATTTCCTGTCTTATTTCCTTACCGTTTGACAAGGAGAAAAACGAAAATAAAGAGCTTTTAAATTCGTCTTAACTCCCTATCGTTTTGTAAGCAATTAAGAAGGCTTATTGTCGTCCTTATCTGTTTGTCATTCTGCAAGGAGTAAATCCGAAATAAGAGGGCTAAAAACTTCGCTTATCTGCTTGTCGTTTCTCAGGGAGTTAAGGAGGATCTTTATTGCTCTTATCTCCTTGATAAATGATAGGGGGATATACCCCACTTTCTCGGGCTTCGCTCGAGCTTCAAGCTATGTAATCTTCTCTGTTCAAGAGCTATTTTCTCGGCGTTCGCTCGGAGTTCAACACACATAACCCTGCCATTTGTCAGGCATATTTTTTGCCACTACCTTACCAAAACCTTACCATTCCTCTGGTTCGCTAAACATACTTTCAGGAAAGCCACAAACTGAGATTAAATACTGACAAGCGTTATAATCTACCCAAAGCCCTCCATCTTCTGAGTGGTGGAAATACTTATCTGGTAGCGTTCCAAGGTATGCACCCATTTTATAAATAGATACCCCACCTTTTTGGCTTGGTAACAGTCCAGTATATCCTCTGCGTAGTCCATGATTCAAAGCGTTGCTATTGCCATATTTTGGTTTTCTGTTGCCCCTGTTGCCTTTTGCTACTTGGTTGCCCGGCAAAAATCTCCCTTGGCTATCACGTTCCATATTGCACCTTTCTACGGTGTTCGTTTGGTAGAATTGTTCCATTACTACAAATTATCTAAGGCCTCCTAAACTACTTGGTTAATGGGTAGCTTTAGAGGTGAAAAAATCAAGCTAACTTCCTGATAGCACTACATTCCCTAATACCTTTAAACATTTCAAAAAGGGAATTTTTCGTACAGAAGAGGGCAGCGTTCTTATATCCGAACGATACATACCCCCGTCTAAAAATAAAGGGGGTATCTCTGCCTCCTGTCTCGTATTCATACCTGTTTAATATCTTATAATTGACTGTTGTAACTATAACGCTAAACAATATTCATAGCATTTTTTCTAACCATGATCTTTATTTAGATTTGTTTGGAAATGTTCCAAAACACTACTTCAGATTGCTCAATCCATTCAGCCAAAAACTATCTCCCTTTCTGGTATAGTAAACAAACTTTTGATAATGCTTATAATACTTGTCACGTTTCATATACTTTGGTCTTTCAGGAAAACTGTCAAACATATATCCGCCACGTTTGGGACTCCAACCTGGTTCTACCTTTCTAGCTTCCCTAAGCGCAAGCTCCCAATAGTATTGGCAATCTGTCTTACTTCGGTTCAGTGTTGACTTGTGTATTTTCTGGCATGATCCACAACCATATAGCAAAAGTCTCTTATAGAGTTTTCTGCATCGATTACCACAAATAGGACAAAGAAAGAAGTAGCGATTACCTCCCTTGGTTCCTGGTATACTTGCTAAATCAAAATGATTGTTTCCAAAGGTGATATACAGATTATCTAGGTCTATCTCTAGTTTTCTACCGTCCGACTCAGCTATACCATAACTTATATTCTTGTTTTTCATCGGCTTTATAAATGTCTCTATGGTTATTGATTTTATAACTTCCATTCGTTCAAAAATCCCTATATAGAAAAAACCAAATTGATTGGGTTTAGTAGCAGTGAAACCACAAAAAGAGGCTAGTACCTCTCTTGATAGTTCTAGCTTTCCACCTCGGTCACATAATCAGCTAAGCCTTTATATTCGCCTTCTACGTCCAACTTTTGGAGTAGGCTAATACTTTCATCGCCCAGCATTTCCAACG
>ERZ773050.2167-NODE-2167-length-10525-cov-4.882904_pt1 | contig 10525 bp, 9 predicted proteins | sample MGYA00580632_ERZ773050 | MGnify/ENA primary metagenome ERZ773050 (study PRJEB29015, sample SAMEA2738123) | human oral metagenome | biome: human oral; feature: human-associated habitat; material: saliva | place: China | collected 2166 ... | reverse complement strand
CCCGAAGGTGCTGGCGGCACCCGTCAGTGCCAGAGGCACCCGCGAGTGCGGGCGGCGCCCCTCGGCGAAGGCGGCACAATGGCCCTATGCCCAGCGCCTGGACCTCCGCGCTTCTGGCCGCCCTGTGCCTCATCCTCGCGGCGGCCTGCGGCATCGTGGCCCGACTGCGCCACCTCCTGCGCTTATCGCGCCTGGATAACGCGCGCCTGCGCACCGCCGCCCAGGACCGGGCCACCCCTCGTGACGTCCTGGCGCACGAGATCCGCACGCCGCTCGCCCTCATCGGCGCCTCGGCCGAGCCCCTCGCCGAGGAGACCCCCGGGGAGCTCAACGAGGTGCAGCGACGATTCGTCCACACGATCCAGGACAACGCCCGCCAGGCCCAGCAGATGGCCGAGGACTTCCTCACCGAGGCCCGCCTCGGCCACGAGCTGTTCTCCCTGCGCCTGGCGGACGTCGAGTTGCGCGGCCTCGTGCGCGAGCTCATCCAGGAGCTGCGCCGCACCGCGAGCAACCCGATCCGCCTGGAGGAGCGCGGACGCCCGATCCGCGCGCATGCCGACCACCGCCTCCTGCGCCAGGCCATCGCCAACACAGTCACCAACGCCCTGCGCCACTCCCCCGAGGGCAGCGCTGTGACGGTGCGCGTGAGCGCTGAGACCGAGGACGCGCTCATCACCGTCATGGACGACGGTCCGGGCATGACCCCGGACGAGCGCAGCCACGCCTTCGAGCCCTACGCCACGACCAACCCGCTCGCGGCGCCCGCCAGCCGAGGAGCGGGCCTCGGGATGCTCGTCACGCAGCGCATCATGGAGGCGCATGAGGGCGGCGTGCTCATCGATTCGATCATGGCCAAGGGCACCACCGTCTACCTCTCCCTCCCCCTGCGCCCACGCGCCCTGACCAAGGAGGGCCAGCCAGCATGATCGCAGTCCCAACCCCACCATCACTCACCGCGCTCGTCGTCGACGACGAGCCGCAGATGGTCTACATCATCACCTTCGCCCTCGAGACCCAAGGCTTCACCTGCGTGACCGCCTCCAGCGCGGAGGAGGCCTGGACGATCCTGTCCGATCAGGCGATCGACCTCGTCATCCTCGACGTCATGCTCCCCGGCGCCAGCGGCGTGGACCTGTGCCGCCGCATCCGGGCCTCCGGGATCGGGGCTCCCATCATCCTGTTGACAGCGCTGGGCGACGAGCCCGACCGGATCGCTGGGCTCGAGGCCGGGGCCGACGACTACGTGACGAAGCCCTTTTCTCCCCGTGAGCTCGCCCTGCGGGCCCGTGCGGTCACCCGGCGCGCCGGGGCAGGGCCGGAGGCGATCGAGAACGGGCCCCTGCGGGTCTCCACGCTCACCGGCCGGGTCTCCTGGGCCGGGCGCTCCATCCCCCTTCCGGACACCGAGGCCAAGCTGCTCGCGGCCCTCGCCCGCCGCCATGACACGGTCATCACCTGGCAGGACCTCCTCGGTGAGGTCTGGGGCGCGAGCGACGACGCCGGAGGCAAGGAGATGGTGCGCACCACCGTCTACCGCCTGCGCCGCCACCTCCAGGCCCGGGGCATCAGCACCGAGATCGTCGTCTCCGCGCGCGGCCGCGGCTACCTCATGCCCCGGCTCGACGGCGCGTGAGCCGTGACAGCCGTATGACAGTGCTGTCACTATCCGTGATCGTCGAAGCATGGAACGTGACAGCGCTCACGGCTCATGATGAATGTGATCGGCGCAACGAGGCGCCGCTGACAACTGAAAGGCAATCCCATGCTCTCCCTCCGCCGCCGCGCGACCGCCGCTGTCCTCCTCACCGCGAGCCTCAGCCTCGCCGGATGCGCGGGCACCACCGATTCCTCCTCCGGCGGCGACGGCGATGGCCCCATCACCATCGCTTGCGGCGCCATGGAAGACCTCTGCCAGGCCTGGACCAAGGCCTTCACCGCCGACACCGGCATCCAGGCCACCTACGTGCGCCTCTCCTCCGGTGAGACCGTTGCCCGCCTGGCCTCGGCCAAGGACAGCCCCGAGTTCGACGTCTGGCACGGCGGGCCCGTCGACGGCTATGGGGAGGCCGTCAACCAGGGGCTCATCGAGGCCTACAAGTCCCCCGAGGCGGAGAAGATCCCCGCCCAGTACAAGGACGCCGACGGCAACTGGACCGGCGTGTACATCGGCGCGCTCGGCTTCTGCTCCAACAAGACCCAACTCGACAAGCTCGGCGTCGAGGTCCCCGACTCCTGGGACGACCTCCTCGACCCCGCCCTCAAGGGCCAGGTCTCCACGGCCCACCCCTCGACCTCCGGCACCGCCTTCACCACCCTGTGGACCCAGGTCACCCGCCTGGGAGGTGAGGACGCCGGCCTGGAGTACATGAAGAAGATGCACAACAACGTGCTCCAGTACTCCAAGTCCGGCACCGCCCCCGGTCAGATCGCGGGGCGCGGCGAGGTCGCCGTCGGCCTGGTCTTCTCCCACGACTGCGTGAAGTACCAGGAGGAGGGCATGACCGACCTCCAGGTCTCCTTCCCGAAGGAGGGCACGGGATACGAGGTCGGCGGCGTCGCCCTCGTGGCCAACTCGAAGCACAAGACCTCCGCGCAGAAGTACATCGACTGGGCCATCTCCGCCAAGGCGCAGAACGTCGGCCAGACCGTGGGCTCCTACCAGGCGCTGACCAACCCCGACGCCACCCCGAGCGACAAGAGCGTGGATCTGTCCACCCTCACCCTCGTCGACTACGACTTCACAGCGGCCGCCAAGGCGAAGTCGGAACTCACCGCCCGCTTCGACGAGGAGATCGCCGCCGCCCCCAAGGAGTGACGGCGCGGTCGGCGTCTGAGTTAAGGACATCACTATGACTGCCATCCCCCTCACCACCCCCGGGGGCGCCGCCCCCGCCACCCCAGCCGGCCCGGCCTCTCGCAGCCAGGCGCCGGCGGGGCGGCGGGCCCGCACCCGCGTCAAGCAGGACCCGGTGACGATCGCGATCCTCGTCGTCGTCCTGGCCGCCCTCATCGCCCTGGTCCTCCTGCCGCTGGCCCGCGTGCTCGGCGAGGCCGTGTCCGGCAAGGGCATGGCCGTGCTGCGCAACATCATCAGCTCGTCGGCCAACCGCAAGACCGTGCTCAACACGCTCGTCCTGGGCGTCGTCGTGGGCGCCGTCGGGACCCTCGTCGGCTTCCTGCTGGCCTATGCGCAGGTGCGCCTGCGCTTCCGCGGCAAGCGGCTCTTCCACCTCATCTGCCTGCTCCCCGTGGTTTCCCCGCCCTTCGCGGTGGCGACGGCGGCCATCACCCTGTTCGGTCGCAACGGCATCATCTCCACCCAGATGCTCGGCCAGCACTGGAACATCTACGGGCTCAACGGATTGACCCTCGTGCTCGTGCTGTCCTTCTTCCCGGTGGCGTACATGAACCTGGTGGGCATGCTCCGCAGCCTCGACCCGGCCATGGAGGAGGCGGCAGCCTCGCTGGGCGCCTCGCGCTGGACGGTCTTCCGCACAGTCACCCTGCCGATGCTCGTGCCGGGCCTGGGCGCCTCCTTCCTCCTGTTGTTCACCGAGGCGATCGCGGACCTGGCCAACCCCCTGGTCATCGGCGGGGACTTCACGGTGCTTGCCTCGCGGGCGTACATCGCCATCACCGGCGAGTACAACACGGCCGCCGGCGCCGCCTACTCCCTCGCGCTGCTCGTGCCCTCGCTGCTCGTCTTCCTCATCCAGCGGTACTGGTCCGGGCGCTCCTCCACGGTCACGGTGACCGGCAAGCCGGCCGGCTCCTTCAAGCTCCTGGGCGGGCCGGCCCGCATCCCGCTGCTGGCAGTGAGCGGGGCGATCCTCGCCCTCGTGCTGGCCATCTACGCCGCGGTCGTCGTCGGCGGCTTCGTGGAGATCCTGGGGGTCAACAACGCCTTCACCACGCGGCACTTCGACTACGTGCTCTCGGGAATCGGCAATGACGCCATCGTCGACACCACGATCCTGGCGCTCCTGGCCACCCCGGTGGCGGGCCTGCTGGGGATGCTGGTGGCCTGGCTCGTCGTCGTGCGCATGAGGCGCGGCGCGGGAATCGTCGACTTCCTCGGGATGCTGGGGCTCGCCGTGCCGGGCACGGTCATCGGCATCGGCTACCTCGTCACCTTCAACAAGCCGGTGGCGATGTTCGGCTCCAACATCATCCCGCCACTGGCCGGCGGCGGGGCCGTCATGGGCGGCGCCCTGGCGATCGTCATGGTGTACACGGCGCGCTCCATGCCCGCGGGCCAGCGCTCCGGCATCGCCTCCCTGCACCAGATCGACAAGGCGATCGACGAGGCCTCGACGTCGCTGGGCGCCTCGGGCGCGCAGACCTTCCGGCGCGTCACCCTGCCGCTCATCCGGCCGGCGTTCCTCACCGGCCTCGTCTACGCCTTCGCGCGCTCGATGACGACGCTCTCCCCGATCATCTTCATCACGACGCCGCACACGAAGATCATGACCTCCCAGATCCTCGCCGAGGTCGACGCCGGGCGCTTCGGCAACGCCTTCGCCTTCTGCACGATCCTCATCGTCATCGTCATGACCGTCATCGGCGGCCTCAACCTCCTCATGCGGGGCCGCGCCGGCCACGCCCGCAGCGAGGCCGGCTAGCGCCAGCCACCGGCGCCGTCGGCGCGGGCGTCCCACCGCCGCGCCGCCGGACCAGCGCCGGCACGCCAACCGGCACCCGCATCCCCTACGAGCACACTGAGCCAAGGAGGCTCCCCATGTCCACACCCACCACGCCCGGGCCCGACGGCGGACCCGCCACCACCGGCCGCCTCGAGCTGCGCGACGTCGTCAAGGTCTTCTCCAATCGGGGCAAGGATGTCTACGCCGTCCACGGCGTCAGCCTCGACATCGCCCCCGGCGAGTTCGTCACCCTGCTGGGCCCCTCGGGCTGCGGCAAGACGACGACGCTGCGCATGATCGCCGGATTCGAGGACACCACCTCCGGCCAGGTGGTCCTCGACGGCCAGAACATGGTGTCACTGCCGCCCAACAAGCGGCCCATGTCCATGGTCTTCCAGTCCTACGCCCTGTTCCCGCACCTGAGCGTGCGCGAGAACATCGCCTACGGGCTCAAGCTGCGCCACACCAAGCCCGAGGAGATCCGCGAGCAGGTGGAGATCGCGCTGACCTCGATGAACCTCAACTCCCTGGCGGATCGCGCGCCGAACGAGCTCTCCGGCGGGCAGCAGCAGCGCGTGGCCCTGGCCCGCGCCATGGTCATGCGCCCCAAAGTGCTGCTCTTCGACGAGCCCCTGTCCAACCTCGACGCCAAGCTGCGGGTGCGGATGCGCCTGGAGATCCGCCGCCTCCAGCAGCGCATGGGCATCACCTCGATCTACGTCACGCACGACCAGGCCGAGGCCATGACGATGTCGGACCGGATCGTCGTCATGAACGCCGGGACGATCGAGCAGGTGGCCACGCCGGAGGAGATCTACCGGCGGCCGGCGAGCGTGTTCGTCGCCGACTTCATCGGCCGGGCGAACTTCCTGGCGGCCACCGCGCGGGACGTCGGCGGCGGGCGCTGCTCGGCGCGGGTGCTCGGCGCGGATCTCCAGGCGGCCTGCCACGAGGGCGTCTCCGCGGGCAGCGGCGTCACAGTGATCGTGCGGCCCGAGTCGGTGCGGCTGAGCCCGGGCACGGGTGAGAGCGCGGGCGGCAGCGAGCTCGTCGGCGCGCACGGCCGGGTGCTGTCCTCGGTGTTCTACGGCGATCACGTCGAGTACGAGGTGGAGACGGAGGCCGGCACGATCCTGTGCGTGGAGTCCGATCCCGAGCCCTCCTCCGTCCACGCCGAGGGCGACGACGTCATGGTCGCCGTCGAGGCCTCCCGCGCCTGGGTCCTCCCCGAGGAGCGCGAAGCCGACGGCGAGTAGGCGGAGCCGCAGGTGCGCTTTCCACCGACAGGTGCCGCCAGCACCGAGAGGCGCGTTCTCACCGCACTTCTCGGTGCTGCGCGCACCCGTCGGTGGAGGATGCACCCGTCAGCGGCTCAGAGGTTGACCTGGCGGGAGATGATGCCGGCCTTGGCGCGGCGGGCGTCGGCGTCCAGGGGGGCATCGTCCGCGAGCGCGGCGTCGAGGCGCTTGGCCATCGCCTGCATGGGCTTGGTGAGGTCGGCCGCGGTCATGCCGGGGAGGAGCTCCCACACGGGGATCGCCAGGCCGCAGGCGCGGAAGGCGCCGATGAAGCGCACGCCCTCGGCGAGGTCGGACTCGCGCGCGGCGTGGACGCGGGCGAAGGCGTTGAAGAAGTCGTCCTCGTCCTCCCCGCGCACCCAGCGCACGAACTCCTTGCCGTTCATGGCGCACCAGTAGGCGTGCTCCACCCCGGGCACGGGCTCAGTGGGGGCGATGTCCCCCTTGGCCTCCTCGATGACGCGCATCGTGTCCGGGTCCTCGCGCTGCTCGGCGGTGAGCCAGAAGCCGAAGGACTCGTGGACGGTGAACTCGGAGTCGAAGGAGGGGTCGAGCATGTCCTGCAGGCGCGGGCCGGGCTCGGGCAGGGCGTTCGCGGTCAGCCCCGTTCCGGGCTCCAGGCCGAGGGTGGTCTGGAGGGCGGCGGCGACGTCGCGGGAGGCGTCCCCGGAGTGCAGGGAGGTCTGCATCGCGATGAGGACCTCCCCGTCGGCGCGCTTGAGGCCCTGGGCGAGCTCGGGCAGGAGGCTCGCGAAGGTGATCTCGGTGCCGCCGTGCTCCTCGGTGAGGCGGGCGGTGAGGGTGGCGGCCGGGATGAGCTGCATCATCGCGACAAGCTCCTCCTCGTCCGCCAGGTCCTCGAAGGGGCGGGCGACGAAGGGGACCTGCTGCTTCTTGGGGGCCTTGGCGGCGTCGGACTGACGGCGCTGGCGCTTCTTCTTCGACATGCGCGCAAGACTACCGGGCAGCGGCGTGATCGCACCGCAGGCCCCAGCGGCTAGGACTTCTTCTTCCCCTTCTTCTCCGAGTCCCGCGAGCCGTCGTAGGCCTCGAGGATCCGCTCGATCGGGCTGGAGTACTGCGACGCCGTCGCCAGTCCCCGCCAGCGCACGCGCGCGGCCTGGATGCCCGGGGAGAAATCGTTGAGGCGGATGGTGGCGGCGGGGTTGTAGGACCCCGCCGACGGCGCACCTGCCCGCCCGCCACCGGCCCCGCCGTCGGCCCCCTCGTCCTCCCACGTGCCGGAGTACTCGAAGCGGTCATCGTCGTCGGGCAGCTTCCAGGTGCTGATGTACTTCCGGTAGTACTCGAGCCCCTCCTTCTTGCCACCCGGCCTCTCGGCGGCGAGCGCGCCGCGGGCAAGGGCGTCGGCGCGGCCCCGGATCTCGGCCGCCATCGCGTCGAGCTCGTCGAGGGCGGCGCCGGGGGCCAGGGAGCCGGAAGCGAGCCGGGCGCGCAGGGCGGTCAGCCGAGCGCCGCAGACGCGGGCCCAGCCAAGCTCGGAGTCGATGGTGGCGGCGCTGACGGCGTCGCCCGCCTCCTCGCTAAGCGCGCGGAAGGTGCCCAGGTCCTCGCGCAGGGGCCCGCACTCGTTCTCCCAGGCCTCCTCCCAGCCCGGGGCGAGGGTGAGGAGGGTGGCGGCGTTGTGGACGGCGTCGTTGATGGCGCTCAGGCCGGCGACGTCGTCGCCCAGCTTGCTGGTTGCCTCGCTCATGGCGGGGTCGTACCAGTCGATCCAGCGCATCCGGCCCATGCCCGCCACGAGCTTGCCGATGTGGCGCTGGCGCCCTTCCAACCAGTTCAGGCGATGGAGGACCTGGGCGCCGTGGGCGTCGTCGGTGGGGATGCAGGCGGCGTCGGTCCGCGCGGTCCCGGCGGTGGCCTCGGCTCGCGCGTAGAACTCCTGGGCCTGGCGGAGCCGCTTGCGTCCCTGCCTCAGCGGGGAGATGAACTGGTCCTCCACGATGAGGGCGCCGCAGCCGAGCAGCACGACGACGATGATCCAGGCGTCCACGTCGAGATCCAGCATGACCACGGCGACGATGGGGATGATGAAGAAGCTCGCCGCGATGATGCCCACGGGGAGGAGGACGCGGAGGGCGCGGCGCGCGGAGGGCTGCGGGAATGTGGCCGGGGAACTCACGACCGCAGGTTACCCGCCCCGGAATCGCGCCGTTTCAGGGACGAACGGCGATGGCCTCGATCTCCACGCCGGCGCCCAGGGGCAGGGCGGCGACGCCGAAGGCGGCCCGGGCGGGCAGGACCTCGCCGGTGAAATAGCGGGCGTAGACCTCATTGACGGCGGCGAAGTCGGCGATGTCGGCGAGCAGGACGGTGGTCTTGACGACGTGCTCGTAGGTGAGGCCCGCCTCGGCGAGGATCGCGCCCACGTTCTTCAGGGACTGCTCGGCCTGGGCGGCGATACCGCCGTCGACGAGCGCGCCGGTAACGGGGTCGAGCGGGACCTGGCCGGAGACGAAGACGAGGGAGCCGGGGGCGTCGGAGGCGCTCACGCCCTGGGAGTAGGGGCCGACGGCGGCCGGGGCTTGGGTGGTGGCGATGCGGGTGGGCATGGGCAGTCCTTCCGGGGACGGGGCTCGCGGGCCTCCAGTAACGTGGCGGCTACCACTGTAGAGCGCCCGGGCGGGCCGTCGGATGCTCGCGTCCGCGGGCCGGGCGGCGGCGGAAGAGGGGCCTGCGGGGCCGACGACGGAGAGACGGAGAGACGGAGAGACGGAGAGACGGAGATGATGATGGAGCACGAGCCCAGCGCGCCTCGGGGGTGGATGGGCCGCGCCCGATCCGGGCTGGCCAGCGCCGCTGGCGCGACCGCCCACGCGGCCGCGGGCGCAGCCGGTGCCGCTGCGGGCGCCGTCGGATCAGGGGCGGTCAGCGCCGCGGGCGCCGCCTACACGCGGGCCCGCAAAGCCGTGCCCGGGACCCTCGCGCTCACCGAGCCGCTGCGCGGCACGCCCCTTGAGCGGCGCCTGGCCACGGCCCTTCACACCACGGCGCACGCGCGTGGCTCGGGCTCGCAGGCCATGAGCGCCAATCCCTTGCGCCGGGGTTTCCACACCGGGATGAGACTCCAGCAGCACGTGCGCCGCGAGGGCTACCGGCCGTCGTCGGCGGGGCTGGACGTCGAGGAGCTCGTCCGCGTCCACGGCGCCCTCCTGCCCAAGATCGCCGACGGGACCCTCCGGCCACCGTCGTCCTCCCGCCCCGATAAGACGGTCGCCACGGCCACGGGCTCCGCCACTGGTGAGCTCCACGAGATCGACGTCGACGCTGAGGACGCGGCACTCGGCGCCCTGGGGTGGACGCGCCTGTGCGTGGATACCGATGAGGTCCGCGCGCGGCGGGTGCTGTCCGTGGTGCACGCCTACCACCTGGACATCCTCGTCAGCCTTGTGGGCGCTGGCCCGGAGGAGTACGCGGCCGACATGCGCCTTCTCCTGCCCCATGGCCTGCCCCCACAGGTCCAGGCGGCGCTGGGCGAGGCGTCCTGGCCGGTGGTCCGGCTGCACCTGCTGGGCGCGGGGCGCGTCGCCGTCGACGATGGCAGCGGATTGCTCGTGCGGACCTTCCCGGACTGCCCCCCCCAAGTGGACCGGCTCCCTGCTGGTGGAGAACGGCCGGGTGACGCGCGCCGAGCTCGAGATCCGGCGCCGCCCCAACGTGGCCGCCAACGCGCTCAACGTCGTCAGCGACTTCGTTGAGGGCTGATCCTGTCCCAGGTGGGCGACCGCCCGTCCCGCTGCCCGCGCTGATTTCGTCCACCCGGTGGACATGCTCGGCATAGCCAGTGGCCTGTGACACACTGCCCTTATGCACCCACGCGCAGGAACAGTTGCCCAGCCCGAGGACCTCATCAACGTTGATGAGGTCACGTCCGCCTACTACGACCTCGTCCCCGACCCCGCCAACCCCGCCCAGAAGGTCGTCTTCGGCACCTCCGGGCACCGCGGCTCCTCTCTCGACACCGCCTTCAACGAGGCCCACATCGTCGCCACCACCGCGGCGATCGTCGAGTACCGCCGCTCCCAGGGAACCGACGGCGTCCTCTACATCGGCCGCGACACGCACGCCCTGTCCGAGCCCGCCTGGCGCACCGCCATCGAGGTGCTCGCCGGGGCCGGCGTCACCGCCGCCATCGACGCGCGCGGCTCCTACACGCCCACCCCCGCCGTCTCGCACTCCATCCTCCTGGCCAACGGCGCCGGCACCGAGGCCGGCCCGCGCACCACCGGCCCGGGCCTGGCCGACGGCATCGTCGTCACACCCTCCCACAACCCCCCGCGCGACGGCGGCTTCAAGTACAACCCCCCGCACGGCGGCCCCGCCGACTCCGACGCCACGAGCTGGATCGCGGCCCGCGCCAATGAGCTGCTCGCCTCCGGCTGGCGCGACGTGCCGCGCGTGCCCATCGCCGAGGCCCTCGAGGGGCCGCACGTCGTCAGGCACGACTACCTCGAGACCTACGTCTCCGACCTCGAGAGCGTCATCGACATGGAGGCGATCCGCGCCGCCGGCGTGCGCATCGGCGCCGACCCGCTGGGCGGGGCCTCCGTGGACTACTGG
>ERZ773050.2166-NODE-2166-length-10525-cov-9.197135_pt1 | contig 10525 bp, 6 predicted proteins | sample MGYA00580632_ERZ773050 | MGnify/ENA primary metagenome ERZ773050 (study PRJEB29015, sample SAMEA2738123) | human oral metagenome | biome: human oral; feature: human-associated habitat; material: saliva | place: China | collected 2166 ... | reverse complement strand
ATGGTTTCTTAGTGCTCTTTGGCATTGGCATTGTACTGATGAGCAGTTGTCTTGCCCTAGCACTCACCGCACTTAAGCACGCCGGCAAACGAGCATAAGATTATCTGGCTCTCTTGGATCTGCTTCTGGATCCAAAGGTACAACCTCTACCTGTTCAAACACTGTGCGAGCAGCATCTAGGAGCACTTCAAGTTGATGTGCGTCCTCTCCTGACTGTGCAGAAACTACATTTGTGAGATATCTTCCACCAGGGGTAAGACAGTGTGCCACCAAACTCATCCACTCAACAGTCATCATAGCCGCAGGTGGAACTTCTCCGCTAAAGCAATCATTTAAGATAGCATCATAGCGCCTATTATCAGAGGTAGCTAGGCTCTTTATGTGCTCTACGCCATCAGCTACTTGTACCCGAAGCCTACCATTGCTCTCTCTAATAGCTTCATCCACAAAGAAGTAGCTATGAGCTAGAGCTGCAATTTTAGGGTCAATCTCCAGTGCGTCGCAAGAAACCTCTGGATAATGAGCTACTAAATATCGCGGATACGAGCAGCCGCCGGCACCCAACATCAAAATTGAATGTACGGGACAAGCAGCTTCAAACAACAAGTCATACAACTCAAGATAAGGAAATACCAGCTGGTTCTTTCTAGAATCTGTGTACGTTGCACTTTCATAGGCGCCGCCCTGCCACAACACACGTATTTCTCCACCCTCACCATCTGAGATAGGAAATACCAACGCAGGTCCATTCAGTGCCTGAGGTTCAACGTAAATACCTGCACAAGTTAGGAGCTCCATATCATGAGCAGTAAGCTGTTTTTCTGACATGGAGCTCCTTCAAGTGATGTGTTGTATGCGATGTACGTAAGTATAGCTAGTACACGGGGTTTCTCGCCAGGTACTACCTCAACTCAAACGAATCGGCATCGGTAATGCAAACGCAGGTGTCATAGAACGCCTTGAGCGCCTGGTACCCTAGAAGCGTGTCTTTAGTACCGGCGGTCTCGTACACGGAGTGCATAGCAAGCTGCGGAAGACCCACGTCAACGGCATGCATGCTGGCCTGAATGTTGGAGAGGTTGCCTAGAGTTGATCCACCTGGCATATCGCTTCTGTTAGCAAAGACCTGGTAAGGAACGTTTTGTTGCTTCCAAATTGCCTCGACAATAGCGCGGCTAAACGCATCCGTGCAGTACGACTGACGGGCTGCTTCCTTGATAACCATGCCGCCATTGAGATACGGCTTGTTGACCGCATCGTGCTTCTCGGGATAACTGGGGTGGACGGCATGCGCGTTATCGCAGCTTACCAGCAAAGATGCCGAGAGCGCTCGGTAGTAATCTTCCTGTGTAAAGCCAAGCGTGGCGTTTACGCGTTGCAAGGTGTCTTTAAGAAATGTGGACTGAGCGCCCTGCTTGGTGTTTGAACCGACTTCCTCATTGTCAAAGCAGGTATACACAGAGATGTCCTGCTCATTTGAGGAAGCAAGGAAGGCCTTAAGCGCTACAAAGGCGCACTGAAGGTCATCAAGGTGACCAGCGGAAACAAACTCCTTCTTAGCACCCCAAATACGGCCACCCGTGTGATCAACTAAGAATAAATCGCGAGAAAGAATGTCCTCTTGAGACACGCCTGCTGCGTCAGCCACCAGAGCGTTAAAAGCACCAGGGTTAAGCTCTCCAGCACTGAAGAGTGGCATCAGGTCTTTAGCACGGTTGAACTCTGGCGAGAGACCATTTTTGTGCTCAAGATGAATAGCCAAGCTTGGAATCATAACAACGTCATCTTCAATGTTGACCAGCCTGGATTCTACCTTGTTTCCTACCTTGACCAGCACACGGCCGGCAATACCCAAAGGACGATCAAACCATGTGTGGTCAAGCATGCCGCCGTATGCCTCGGTGTTCAGACGAAGCGAGTTGCCGTCACCGATAAGCTCTGGCTGAGCTTTTACCTTGTAGGTTGGAGAATCGCCGTGGGCAACGGCAAGCTGGAAATGGTAAGGAGCATCAACGCTTGAGGTTTGGGGCTCACGGTACTTCTCGCCAACTTTCCAGGCAACAATTGAAGAATTGTTGCGCGTGGTAAAGTAAGAGCCGCCAGGCTGAACATCCCAAGAAGAACCTTCGGAAAGATAAGTAAAACCGTTCTCTACCAGGTAATCTTTGATAGTTTGTGTGGTATGAAACATAGAAGGGCTCTGCGTAATAAAAGCAAGAAGCTCTTCAGAAAGAGCAAGTGACTCATTCAAATCAGACATGCGTAAAACCTTTCATAGAATCGTGTTGCACTCAACAGCCTAGCACGCATTTTTAGTGAGGCGCGCACTTTCTAGAAAATGACGCAAAGAATACGCGCTTCAGGGTAGATACTTATATGTTGAACTAATTCTCACCCACCAAAGCGAGAGTGTATGGATATCAATCAAGCTATTGAGCACGCTAATGCGTTTGTCATACCTGGCCTTCTTGTTGATGATCAGTCCATCATCGGCGAGGTCAACAAAAACTGTGATGCTATTAAAACGCTGCTTGATGCCTGGAAGGAAGCTCCTTTAGGCCAAGAGCCTGTAGAGTTTTCTGTCATTCAGCAGCTTGCGGATAGAACGCGCTCACTCTGCGATACCTACGGCGTAGAGAGACTCAGAAACCATCGAGGCGTTGGCCTTTCTCGCGGTCTTTCAAACGACGATCTTGCGGCAGCCGTTGCAAAGATGCAGCGTCGTCGCCCTAAGGCTGTCTATAAGACGGCAGGTCCCCTTCTTAATGATTTGCAAATTGCCTATGTCGAGAAGAGCGTTTCTGGCACGGTTTTGGGCATTGATATTGAGACTACCTCGCGCTTTCCTGAGTTGGGCTACATTGTTAACGTGGGCTTTGAGTTCTGGAATCTTGGTCGCAACACCGTTGCCGTAGAGCCTCACACTGCCTACTTTGGCATTCCAGAGATGTACAAAGAAAAAGGTGTCCCTCTTGCCGATATTCACCAGATTACCTGGAAAGATCTTGAGGGCAAAAAATCATTTAGAGACGATAAGAAAGCCCAAGAGGCCCTGCTGGCAACTATGAAAAAGATTCCTTTTATGGCACATAACGCTGCCTTTGAGGATTCTTGGTTCATGTTCAACATTGATGGCTACGCAGAAGCTAGAAAAGCGGGCAAGATTATTGTTATTGACTCCCGTGATATCTGTCGTCGTTTGGACCCAGAAATTAGGTCTCTTCCCCGTGAGTCTTCTCCTGCCGCACTTGAGAACTGGGCACGACGTAGGCATACCCTTGCGGCGGACGAGAAGGAACGTCACTTGGGACTTGAAGACGTAGACCTTATGATTCGTACCGTTCAAGCAGAATTTGCAGACCACAATATGTTTGAAGACTAGGCAACGTTGTCGGTCACTTGTGTTCAAGCGTTATACTAAAGAGTACACAAACTAGATTTTCTCGCTAGAAAATAACTGCCAAGGAGGAGTTTTGTCAGAGAAGCAGGTAAGAGTACGTTTTGCGCCATCCCCAACAGGTAAGCTGCACATCGGAGGTGCACGTACTGCTATCTATAACTGGGCTTTTGCTCGCGCAAATGGTGGCAAGTTTATTCTTCGTATTGATGATACAGATCCTACGCGCTCAACTGAGGAGAACACTCAGATCATTCTGCGCGCCATGAAGTGGCTTGGTCTTGATTGGGACGAGGGCCCAGACAAGGGTGGCGATTGCGGTCCTTATAGCCAGACTGAGCGTCTTGACCTGTATCGTGAGGCAGCAAACAAACTGCTAGCAGAGGGCAAAGCATACCCTTGCTTCTGCACGCCAGAGAAGCTTGCTGAAGACAAGAAGGCTGCTGAGGAGCGTCACGACCCCTTCCAGGGCTATCAGCGTACCTGCAGAAACATTGATCCTGCAGAGGCACAGCGCCGCATTGATGCTGGTGAGCCTTATACTATCCGCATCAAGGTTCCACTGGATCGCGGCGACGTTATTGTCCATGACGCTGTTCACGGTGACGTAACCTTTAATGCTCGCGAGCTTGATGACTTTATCATCTTCCGCTCTGATGGCACCCCAACCTACAACTTTGCAACCGTTGTTGATGACGCTGGTATGGGCATTACCCACATCATTCGTGGCGATGACCACCTGTCAAACACCCCTCGACAGATTATGGTGTACGAGGCTCTGGGCGCACCTGTTCCAACCTTTGCACACATCTCCATGATTTTGGGTCCTGACGGCAAGAAGCTCTCCAAGCGCCATGGCGCAACTTCTGTTGAAGAGTATCGTGACCAGGGCTATCTTGCAGATGCCTTTGTCAACTACCTGGCCCTTCTCGGCTGGTCACTTGATGGCGAGACAACCATTGTTCCTCGTGACGTTTTGGCGTCTCAGTTCTCTTTGGATCACGTTTCCAAGAACCCTGCTAAGTCCGATCCAGAGCGTCTGAACTGGATTAATGCAACCTACCTTGCCAATATGGACAACCAGACCTTTGCAAAGACTGTTCTGATTCCAGAGCTTGTGGGCGCAGGTCTAGAGCCTGTTCAGGGCAATGCAACTGACGCAGAAGAAATTTACGCAACTCGTCCAGGCTGGTATGACCTGCTCTCAGAGATTCTTCGTCCTCGTACCACAGTAAGCCCAGACGTCGTTGAGAAGTCCCGCTTCCTATATGAGGGCGCAAACGTCACCCTTGATCAGAAGAGCGTTGAGAAGGGTCTTACCAAAGACGCTGCTCAGAGTGGTACCGTCCTTGCGGCTGCAAAGACTGCTCTTGAGGGCGTTTCTGAGGACGAGTGGAAGGCTGCAGCAATTGACGCTGCCCTTGAGGTGCTTCCAGAGCAGCTTGACCTTAAGAAACGCATTGTCTTCCAGTCCATTCGCGTTGCTGAGTGCGGCAACATGGTCTCCCCTCCTCTTGGAGAGTCTATGGAGCTTCTTGGTCGTGAGGTTTGCCTTGCTCGCCTTGACCGCGCTCTGGAGCTTTGCAAATAACGCGTGAATGCGCGCCTGCCGCGTATTCTTCCAAGCGTAAGTGGGTATCAAAAGTAAAACCACACAAGAGCTGTAAAACAGATGGTTTTGCAGCTCTTTTATCGTTATCGTTTGTTTAGTTTTGGAGTAACTATGATTTCTATGTCTGCGTTTGAGGTCCTAGGCCCCATTATGGTGGGTCCTTCTTCCTCGCACACAGCAGGAGCCCTGCGCATTGCCTTGGTTGCACGCTCGCTTGCACCAAAGCAGCTGGAGCGCGTTGAGTTTTGGCTCTATAACTCCTTCTCTCATACCCACCTTGGTCACGGTACTGATTACGCTCTGATTGCAGGTATTTTGGGCCTTGCTCCAGACGATACGCGCGTCCGTGAAGCACTTACCCTGGCAGAAGAAGCCCATCTTAACTACAGCGTTATTGAGAAGGGCGACGACGAGACTCTGCACCCAAACACCGTAGAAATTCACCTCTACGGCGCAGATAACGTTCACGTTTCTGTTATGGGCGAGTCCGTAGGTGGCGGCCGTATTCGCATCTCTGGCGTCAATGGCGTACGCATTCGCATGTCTGGCGATATGCCCACCATTTTTGTTTCACATCGCGATAAACCCGGTGTTCTTGCAGCTCTCACTACTATTTTGGCCACGCAAAACATCAATGTTGCAACTATGCGCACCTTCCGCTCAGAGCGCGGCGGCTTTGCGCACACCGTCTTTGAGATTGACGAGCCTATTGAGCAGAAAGTCCTGGATCTCTTCCAGCTGGCACCTCACGTTTCCTATGCCGCTCAGGTTTCCATTCCAGGAGCAGCTCCACAGGTCACAAACGACGTGCTTTCAGGAGCCTTTGACAACGGCGCAGATCTTCTCGCCAGGTGCTCCAAGACGGGAGCCTCTATTGGCCAGATTATGCGCCAGCGCGAAAAGGACCTGCGACCAGATGCCGACGTAGATGCTGAGATGGCTCATGTTCTTGAGATTATGCGCGATGAGGTTCACGACACTATCAAGACGCCTCGTCAGTCCATTGGTGGTCTGCTCAACGGCCAGGCCAAGACCGTAGCAAACACCCCAACCGCAATCTCAAGTGCGCTTATGGGCACCACGCAAACACGAGCCGTTGCCTACGCTATGGCCGTGCTTGAGCGCTCAGCAACCATGGGCGTTATTGTTGCCGCTCCTACTGCAGGAGCTTCTGGCGTTGTACCAGGGTCGCTTATCTCGGTAGCAGAAGAGATTGGTGCCACCGACGAGCAAGTTATTTCTGCGCTTTGGAATGCAAGCGCTATTGGAGCCATTCTAACCACCAACGCAAGCGTTTCTGGCGCTGAGGGCGGCTGCCAGGCAGAGGTTGGTTCCGCTGCTGCCATGAGCGCATCTGCACTGACTGAGCTCTTGGGTGGCACTCCTCAACAGTGCTTGGACGCTGCTTCTATTGCCATCTCTAACCTTATGGGACTAGTTTGTGACCCTGTCAGAGGACTGGTTGAGTATCCTTGCCAAGATAGAAACGCTATTGGAGTAGCAGCTGCCGTAAGCTCTTCTCAGCTTGCTCTTGCGGGCGTTGGTAACCCTATTCCGTTTGATGAGGTTGCACACGCTATGGCAGAAGTTGGAGCCGCACTTCCTGTTTCTCTCAGAGAAACAGCTAAAGGCGGTCTTGCCGCAACTCCAAGCGCTCCTACCGCATGCGCAAGTTGCACCGGCTGTGCCCCTCTTGACCAGGCGCTTATTGATGCAGAACGCATGCTCAGCTCAAATACTAGAGACGTTCCTTGCGCTTAGAGGTGCGTTTTGTATAATATTTTTTGCTGCAAACAGAATTTCTTGAAATTATTGCTTGCATCTCTGACGAGTCTCCTTTATAGTTATTTCTCGCGCTGATGCGCACGGATGACATCTTGGGATATCGTCTAGTGGTAGGACAGCGGATTCTGGTTCCGTCAACGGGAGTTCGACTCTCTCTATCCCAGCCATGTCCTCCCAGTCATACATGGCCCGTTCGTCTAGCGGTTCAGGACGCCGCCCTCTCAAGGCGGAGATCACCAGTTCGAATCTGGTACGGGCTACCAAATGTTCAAGGACTTCTTCGGAAGTCCTTTTTGTTTATCTCAACACCACTTTTGCTTCTATCGTAAAATAGATCAGTCTGTTTGAAATAACTGTCACGCCCAGTCGTGTGACCCAGAAGAATAAGAATTTTTACTAACACCTTGATTGGATCAGGATGTGGCTTGAGTTCTTCCAAAGTGTAGTTGTCATTATTGCCCTACTCTACGTGCCGGGCGTCATTTTGTTGCATGCTTCCGGCATGCCAAAGCCCTGGGCACTTGTTAGTGCTCCTTTGGTCAGCTGCGCACTCTATTTTATTGAGGGAGAAATCTTTAGCGCACTAAACATCCCCATCCCCTTGGCTGTAATGGTTCTTGTTCCTCTACTTATTGCAGCTCTGGTCAATGGCTACGTTTTTTATGTTGCTTCCAAACACAAAGAACACCACAGAGGCGAGAAACCCAACAAATCCGAAGCAATACGCGGTGGCAAGCAATCAACTAGCCCTGTACCAGCATTCATCTGCGAAGAACTCCCTTTCTGGATGTCCCTTCTGTATGTCGCAGTTGGTCTTCTTACCGTAGGACTCCTCTTCTTACCTACCCTGCCGTCTGCCAGCTCCTTCGTACAGGGCTGGGATATTGTGCATCACTTAGACGTTACGCAGGCAATGATTGAGTCTCAAAAGTACTCATCAATTCACTATGACTTCTACAGCACCGTAGAAGCTTCAATTACACCTTGGGAGCCGGGGACTTCGGGATTCTATCCCTCAGGGTGGAACATCATTGTTGCTTTAACAACACAGCTTGTTTCTACAACCGTTCCTATTGCAGGCAATGCGCTCAACTTTGTGAGCGCAGCAATTATCTTTCCGCTCTCAATCTGCTCACTTATTGCAAAAGTTCTTCCTAAACATCGCATTGCGCTTATCAGTGGAGCCTTTGTTTGCCTAGCATTTTTTGTTTTTCCTTGGTCGCTTCTCATCTATGGACCAATCTTTCCTAACACCGTAGCCTTCTGTGTAATGCCTTCTATTTGGTGGATTTTTATGCAGATGACGCGCTCAAAAACACCAAAACATGATCTCATCTGGCTCATTACCATTTTTATTCTTGGTCTTATTACCCTCTTTATCTTGCATCCTTCCACGATTTTCTCGTCAATTGTTGTGCTTTTACCTTGGAGTTTTGCGCGCATAGGAGAATCAAAACGCAGAGTTGTTCTCTTTGGAAAACAGCTCAAGCCTGTCACGCTGGCATACGCATTCTTTATCTTTGCGCTAGTTATTTGGTCTGTTTTCTACTACGTTTTGATTGTTCGAGGCGTGGCTCTCAATTTCTGGTGGAGCGCCTACTCGAGCCTGCAAGATGCTATTTTGCACGCCCTTGGCATGGACTTTATTGGACAGTCGTACGCAGGTGGAGAGCTTGTTTCTCCACAACCGATACTTTCAATCTGCGTGCTTGTAGGCGCTGTATGGACGTTTAAGCACAAGCAGGCTCGATGGATGGTATCTGCCTTTATGTACCTGTCTATACTCTGCATTTTTATTATTACGTTTGACGTTCCTCTGAAGGGATATCTCTCGGGATTTTGGTATACCGATCCGTTCCGCATTGCGGCAAGCTGCGTCATTATGGCGATTCCGCTGGCAGCGCTTGGCCTGGCAACCCTTGCCGAAGCTGCGCTGGAAACGTTTGCCTCCTGGAGAGAAAAAGCTTCTCAGGCTCAGACCAAAGCTCAGACCTGCGTTTTTTGTACTGTTTGGGCTAAACCTCTGATTGTGGGAGCGGTCATTGCATGTGTGGTTGTGCTCAACTATGTAGTCCCCATGCCAAACCTTAAATCGGAAGAGCCAATTCCTGCCGCTACTGCCTTTAAACAGGCTTCCGAGAAGGCCTATGGCGATCACTACATTTTGACATCGGAAGAATTAGAGTTTTTACGTCGCGTGGAGCTTACCGTTCCTGCAGGTGCTGTTATTGCAAACCTACCTCAAGATGGCAGTCTCTGGGCGTATGGCACTAACGACTTACATGTGCTCTGGCGCTTCCCTAACGGCTATGACGCTTCAGAACGTCCTGCAAGTGCAATTCTTCGTAAACGCCTTAATCGCATTGCGAGCGACCCTGAGGTGCTTCAGACGGTACGCGACCTTAACGTGCAGTATGTCCTTATTCTGAACAACATTGTTGATTACTCCAACGCTGTTACCAGCACCTACAAACCTGGAACATTCAGAGGCATTACGCAAATAACAGACACCACCCCAGGTTTTGAGGTGGTGCTGGAAGAAGGTTCTATGAGGTTGTACAAGATTACCTTGTAAGAGCGCTATGCCTGAAGAGCAGAAACTGCGTCCTTAAGCTCCTGAACACGATCAGTTGCTTCCCATGTAAAGTCTGGGTCTTTACGACCAAAGTGACCGTATGCTGCTGTCTTAGAGAAGATGGGACGGCGCAGCTTGAGGTCTCTAATAATGGCACCAGGACGAAGATCAAAGACTTTCTCGATAGCCTGCTCAATAACAGCATCGTCAACAATGCCAGTGCCAAAGGTATCAACCATGATAGACAGCGGGTGAGAAACACCGATGGCATAGGCAAGCTGAACTTCGCACTTCTTTGCAAGACCAGCTGCAACCACGTTCTTGGCAACCCAGCGTGCTGCATATGCTGCTGAACGGTCAACCTTGGTGCAATCCTTTCCAGAGAAAGCGCCGCCACCATGACGACCCATACCGCCATAGGTATCAACAATAATCTTTCTACCGGTAAGTCCTGTGTCTCCCATAGGTCCACCAACAACAAAGCGGCCAGTTGGGTTGACGTAAATGTCTGCGTTATCCCAAGCAATGTTGACCTCACCCATAACAGGTGCAATAACGTGGTCGATCATATCCCGCTTGATAACAGACATGTCTTCAATCTCTGGAGCATGCTGCGTGGAAACAACAATGGCTGTGACCTCAACGGGCTTCTCGTCCTCATAACGAACGGTAACCTGAGTTTTGCCATCTGGACGCAAGTACTCAACCTCGCCAGACTTACGCACCTCTGAGAGGCGCTGAGCCAAGCGCTGAGCCAGGTAAGCAGGCATTGGCATAAGAACATCGGTCTCATCAGATGCAAAGCCAAACATCATGCCCTGATCGCCTGCGCCGATAAGATCAAGCGGATCGGTAGTACGTCCTGCCTGCGTGTCATAGGACTGATCGACACCTTGGGCAATATCGGGGCTTTGTTCGTGAATGAGGCTCAAAACGCCGCAGGTCTCGCAGTCAAAACCATATTTAGCGCGGTCATAGCCAATATTTCTGAGAGTATTACGAACAATCTCCTGGACATCAACGTAGGATTGAGTGCGGATCTCTCCTGCTACCACAATAGTTCCTGTAGTAGCAAAGGTCTCGCACGCACAACGAACGTTGTCCAAGCAAGCTGGAACACCACTTGGAGAAACGTATCCACGCTCTTCAAGCTCTG
>ERZ773050.2165-NODE-2165-length-10536-cov-4.173934_pt1 | contig 10536 bp, 10 predicted proteins | sample MGYA00580632_ERZ773050 | MGnify/ENA primary metagenome ERZ773050 (study PRJEB29015, sample SAMEA2738123) | human oral metagenome | biome: human oral; feature: human-associated habitat; material: saliva | place: China | collected 2166 ... | reverse complement strand
ACGAGAGGACCGGGATGGACGAACCTCTGGTGTGCCAGTTGTACCGCCAGGTGCACGGCTGGTTGGCCACGTTCGGAAAGGATAACCGCTGAAAGCATCTAAGCGGGAAGCCCGCTCCGAGATGAGGTTTCCACGCCCCCACTGCGGGGTGAGAGGCCCCCGCCAGAACAGCGGGTCGATAGGCCAGAGGTGGAAGCGCCGCGAGGCGCTCGCGAGCCGACTGGTACTAATGGGCCGACACCACACCAACCCCCCCCAACCCCGGCACCCAACCCCCCAAACGGCGAACACCGCCACAAGGGAGGGAGGACCGCCAGCCCCGAACACCAAAAACGGGGCCAACACGGGGGGACGGGCAACCAGACACCCCCCACCCCCCGCCGGGCCCACAAACACGGGCCAAACAACGGCAACAAGGAAAAAGGGGGGGCACGAAGGAGCCGCAACCACTATACGAACCACGACCAACCCACCCCCACCCCACCACACAGCGGGCCAACACGGGGGGCGACACAATCTTGTGGTGGTCACAGCACCGGGGAAACGCCCAGCAACATACCGAACCTGGAAGCTAAGCCCGGCCGCGCCAATGGTACTGCACCCCAGGGGGTGCGGGAGAGTAGGAAACCGCCACAACACACCACCAAGAGGGGGGGCCGCGCACACAAGCGCGGCCCCCCCACACACGCAACCACACACACAACAACGCGGGCACACACACGCACACCACCACGCAACAACGCGAAGAACACCGCACGAACAAGCGGGCACACACCCACACGCACGCGCCATCAGCGCGGACCCAACACCGACCACGCCAACACGCGAGCGCGCACCAGCGCACACGAGCCCCACCCACGCGCAACGACGCGCACCAGGGCGTCCTATTGCGCCCGCCCTCCTTCCGGCCTAAGATTGTTTATGTTTCAACAATCTTCAGGAAGGTGAACACAATGACGAACGTCGCAGTCGTCCTCGGCTCCACTCGTCCCGGGCGCGTCGGAGAGGGGGTCGCCCAGTGGGTCGTTTCCGAGGCGAACAAGGTCGAGGGCGTGAACGCTTCAGTCGTCGACCTGGCCGACTTCGAGCTGCCGTTCTTCGCCGAGCCCATGCCCCCGTCGATGGAGGCCCCCAAGCAGCCCGAAGCGGTGCGTTTCGCGCAGGTCCTCGGCGCGGCCGACGCCGTTGTCTTCGTGACCCCCGAGTACAACCAGTCGATTCCCGGGGTCCTCAAGAACGCGATCGACTACCTGCCCCCCGCGGCCATGGAGGGCAAGAGGATCGGCCTGGTCGGGTACTCCTGGCGCTCCGCCGCCAGTGCGCTCGCGCACTTGCGCACAGTGCTGACGATGTTCGGCACCACTGTGGAACCGCAGCTCGGCCTCAATCTGGGCACGGACTTCCGCGACGGCGCCCTGGTGCCCACACCCGAGATCGAGGAGGGCCTGAGGGCTGTCGTCGAGGCGCTCAAAGCCTGACGCGGGGCGCTCCGCCCCAGCTGGCATCGGCGGCTCCACAACAGCTGGCATCGGGCGGCTCCTGAGCAGTCGCCGCCGTGCCGCAGTCGTCGGGCGGTCATCCGGTCAACGAGTGAGGGCCCCTCTCCCGCCTGGGAGAGGGGCCCTCACGCTATCCAGCGGTGGCGCTCAGATCCACGAGGACAGCCACATGTGGTCCCTCCAGAACTCGTAATCCAGGACCTGCCCGGTCCACAACGGCAGGAAGTACCACGCGCAAGCGAGCACGGCGGCGGTGATGGCCCCAGCCGCGATGAAACGGACGAGCAGGGCGTCGGCGGTGGGGGCATTGGACAGTGCGGCGCCGCCAAGGTGCTGGGGGCCCGTGGCCGCCCCCTCCCCATTCCCGGTGGGCGCCGGGAAAAAGGGGGCGGAATCGGCCGCCAGGGGCACCGTGGTCGGCGAGTCCGCCTCCAGGGTGTCCCCAGCAGTGTCCTCGGGCCGACTTGCCGTGTCCAACGCGCCTGCCGGGGCGGGGCCCTCGGGGTCGGAAACGGGGGGCGGCGAAGCAAGGCGGGCAGCGTCTTCTGCGGCCCCCGCCCCGTTGGTGCTGATCGCTGCGGGGTCGGGGCCCCCCGCCTCGTCGGTGCTGGTGCCCCCGCGGTCGGCGCCCCCCGCCTCGTCGGTGGAGGCGAGGGCGCTGGGGAGCCCCCGCCACTGCGCCTGGCCCAGGAGCAGACCGACGGCCCACGCCATCGCCAGTGCGACGAAGGGGACGAAAGCCACCGTGTAGAAGGTGAAGATCGTCCGCTTGGCGTACATGAGCCACGGGGCGTAGAGCGCCAGGTAGCCGCAGGCCACCAATCCGGTGCGCCAGTTCCTGTGGCGCGCCGTCGCCCAGAGGAGCACCAGCAGGGCCGCGACGCCGCCCCACCACAGCAAGGGGTTGCCCAGCGCGACGATGTCCCGCGCGCAGTTGCCCGTGTGGCAGCCGCTGATGGTCGAGTCGTTGATCCACGCGAAGGAAGTCGCCCGGACTTGGAACAGCCATGTGAACGGGTTCGACTGGTAGGTGTGCTCCGCGGTGAGTGTCGTGTGGAAGTTCCACATCTCGACGTGGTACGCCCACAGGTCGTCCAGCGCCCCCAGGAATCCGGTCCCGCCCGTCACGCCGTGCCCGTGCGCGCGCGGATGGGCGAACCACCCGAACCACGAGGCCACGTAGGTGAGGACAGCGGGCGGGACCATGAGCGCGAACGCCCACCAGACGTCGGCCAGGAGGGCGCCGAAGAGCGGGGAGGGGTGCCCGGCGCGCCACCGCGTCGTCCACTCCCGCAGTGCGACGTACAGGCCCAGGACCGCCAGCACGTACACGCCGGACCACTTCACGGAGGACGCCAGTCCCGCGAGGACGCCCGCGGCCAGCAGCCACGGGCGCGGCCCGGAGGCCGGGCCGATGCGCCACGAGGCGGGGCGGGGGACGCGCGGGGAGAGGTAGGCGCGCAGGTCCGGCCATCCCCGGCGGGGCGCGCCGGTGCACTCCCACGCAGCCAGGCGGGGCCCCAGGCGCGCGCGGGCGTCCTGCTGGTCCTTGACGACGGCCAGGAAGGCGGCGAGTGAGAACATCGCGAGGAAGCCGTCCAGAATGGCGGTCCTGGACATGACGATGGCGATTCCGTCTGTGGCGACGAACGCCCCGGCCAGGGCGGTGATGGCGGGGGAGTGGAAAAGGTTCTGCGCGAGGCGGCACAGCAGGAAGACGGTGATGACGCCGCAGATGGCGCCCATGATGCGCCAGCCGACGGGGTCCGACTGGCCGAGCAGGCGCATCCCCCAGCCGATGATCCACTTCCCGGTGGGGGGGTGGACGGGGTAGCTGGCGTTGGCGGTGAGCCCCGAGGTGTCGCCGGCGGCGAAGGACGCGTCGTAGTCCGCGGGCCAGGTGCCCTCGTAGCCGAGCTCGATGAGCGACCAGGCGTCCTTCACGTAGTAGGTCTCGTCGAAGACCAGGCGGGGGACGTTGTCCAGGCGCGTCAGGCGGATGAGCGCCGCGATGGCGGTCGTGATCAGGGTCGCCGCCCACCCCGCGGCGGCGCTGGCGGGCAGTCGCGCCCATCGGGGGGCGCGGGCCGGCGCGCCGCCCGGGGCCGGTTGGTCCGTTCGTGTCCTCACCCCAGCAGTCTAAGGGGCGGGGAGGAGGGCGGGCAGCCGGAGTTGATGCGCGTCAACGCCGTGTGTAATATTTCGGGTATCCGAAATATTTGGTTCGATGGAGGAACCCGTGACACCACCACTGCGCGCGATCGCCGCGTTCGGAGCGCTGGGACTCGCCGGCGCGTGCCTTGCCGCTTGCGCGCCCCGCTCCGGGGCGTCCGCCGACAGCCTCAAAGTCGTCGCGACGACGACCCAGATCTGCGACTACATCACCCAGATCGGCGCGGACGCCCCGGGCGGCCTCGCCCTGGACAAGACCGACGCGGACGGCACGACGAGCCACCTGGGCGCGCCGGCGGAGAACGCGAAGAAGACGATCTCCCTGACCTGCCTGCTGGCGCCCAACGCCTCGGCCCACGAGCACGAGATGACGCCCGCGCAGGCGGGGGCGCTCGCCGAGGCCGACATCATGGCAGTCAACGGCGTCGACCTGGAGCACTTCCTCGACGAGGCGGTCGCCGCCTCCGGGTTCAAAGGGACCATGCTCGTGACCTCCGGCGTGCTCACCGCCAGCGACGTCGACTCCCCGGGCGCGTCGGCCGAACAGGAGAAGGCCCTGCCCTACACGGTCAACAGGGGCCAGCGCGCCGTGGACGTGGCCCCCTGGCCGTTCCCGCCCGAGGACGGCGAGGAGGCCCCCGAGTTCCGTTTCGACCCCCACGTGTGGACCAGCCCGAAGAACGCCGCCATCCAGGTCGCCAACATCGGAGCCGCGCTGGAGGAGGCGGCGCCAGGGGCGGCCGACCAGATCCGCGCCCGCACCGATGCCTACGCCCAGCGCATCGAGGCCCTGGACTCGTGGGCCGCTTCGTCATTGGAATCCGTTCCCCAGTCGGCCCGCGTCCTGTTCACCTCCCACGACGCCTTCGGGTACTTCTCCAAGGCATACGGGATCACCTTCATCGGCGCCGCCCTGTCGGACTTCAACGAGCAGCAGGACGCCACCGCTTCCCACATCGACGAGGCAGTGCGCACCGTCAAGGAGTCCGGCGCCCGTGCCCTGTTCGCCGAGAACTCCAACAACTCCAAGTCCATCGAGGCCATCGCCAAAGCCGCTGGCGTCAAAGCGGTTGTCGGGGAGGACGCCCTCTACGGGGACTCCCTGGGCCCCGCGGGCAGCCCCGGGAGCACCTACACGGGATCCATCGTCCACAACGTCACTACGATCGTCGAGGCGTGGGACGGCACTCTGGCGCCGCTGCCCGACGGCCTGGGCGAGGGACAATGAGATGCTGATCGCCGCCAAGGACCTGGCCCTGGGGTACTCGGGAGTCCCCGCCGCCTGGGACATCACGCTCGATGTCCAGGCCGGGGAGGGCCTGGCCTTGATCGGCCCCAACGGCTCGGGGAAGACCACGCTGCTGCGCGCCGTGCTCGGCGACGTGCGGATCCTGTCGGGCACCCTCGAGGTCGGCGCCAGCACCATCGGCTACGTCCCCCAGAACAACGACCTGGACCCCACCTTCCCCGTCTCCGCCCGCGAGGTCGTCACCATGGGCCTGTACGGCGAACTCGGGTGGGGCTCGCGCCCCGGGCGCGCCCACCGAGCCCGCGTCGAGGAGGCCCTCGAGCGCGTAGGGATGGCCGAGCGGGCGTCCATGCGCTTCGGCCGGCTCTCCGGCGGGCAGCGCCAGCGGATCCTCGTGGCCCGGGCCCTGGTGGCGCGTCCCCAGCTGATCCTCATGGACGAGCCCTTCAACGGCCTCGACCAGCCCAACCGCGACTCCCTGGTCTCGATCGTGCGCCAGGCGACGGCCGACGGCGTCGGAGTGGTCGTGTCCACCCACGACCTCGCGCTCGCCCACCTCACCTGCGCACGGGCCTGCCTGCTCTCCGGGCGCCAGATCGCCTTCGGCCCAGTCGATGAGGTGCTCACCGAGGGGCTCCTGGCCCAGGCCTACGGGGCGGGGAACGACGCCCTCACGGGGGCAGTACCATGACCGCGGCCTTCTCCGGCGCCCTGGAGGCGCTGCGCGACCTGCTCTCGGGCGTGCCCGGCCTCGGCTGGGTGACCTACGCGCCCTACGCGTTCCGCCCGTTCGTGCTCGTCGTCGTCCTCGCCCTGGTGGTCGGCCCGGTCTCCACCATCGTCAACCTGCGCCGCCTCGAGTTCAACGCCGAGGCCATGGTCCACTCCGTCTTCCCCGGGATCGTCGCCGCGGCGGTGTGGTGGGGGACCCGCATGATAATCCCGGGCGCCGCCCTGGCCGCCGTGGCCGCCACCTGCGCCCTCGTGGCCGCCAGCCGCTCCAAGCGGGAGAACGAGGCCGCCACCGCAGTGGTCCTGGCGACCTTCTTCTCCATCGGAGTCATCATCTCCCTGAGGAAGGGCGACATGTCGGGACAGCTCGAGGCCCTCATGTTCGGGCGCCTCATGGAGATGAGCGACGAGCGCCTCATGCAGTCCCTGATCGTGTGCGCCCTCGCCCTGGCCGCACTGGCCCTGACGTGGAAGGAACAGGTGTTCGTCGCCCACGACCGCGACGGCGCGCGGGTGGCGGGCGTTCGGGTGCTCGCAGTCGACGTCGTCATCAACGCCGCCATCGGCGCGGTCGTCGTCGCCGCCTCCGCCGCCATTGGCGTCCTCCTGGTCATCGGGTACGTGGTCGTCCCCGGGGTCGGCGCCCGCCTCGCCGCCCCCAGCGCCACGAGGATGAGCGCCACCGCGTCGGGGATCGCCCTGGTCGGCGCGCTCTCGGGGCTCGCCCTCATGAACGCCCCCACGGCCCGGCCCGTCTCCCCGCAGGCCGCGCTCGCCCTGACCGTCATCGCCGTGAGCGCAGTCGTCGGGGGGTGGGGCCTCCTGCGCCAGCGCATGCGGGGCCCGGTAGGGGAGCCCGCCGCCGCGCCGGTGGGGCCGCAAGGGGATGAGGGGACGGTCGTTGAGGGCGCCGCGCTGCCCGCCCCCGCCTCGTCCCCCGCGCCCCAGGGGAGCTCCTTGTGAACACGATGCTCGCCATCCTCGCCCTGCCGGTCCTGGAGGCCGTCGTCGTCGGGGCGCTCGCCGGGCTCGTCGGAGCCCTGGCTGTCCTCGACCGCAGGGTCTTCTTCGCCGAGTCCATCACCCACGGGACCTTCCCGGGCGCCGTCCTGGGCGTCGTCGTCGCCGCGGCCGCGGGCTGGGGGCACGCCGCCATGTCGGTGAGCCTCTTCGCCGGGGCCCTCCTCATGTGCCTCCCGCTCGCCGCCCTCATGTACGCGCTCACACGGATCCCCGGAGTGTCCTCGCAGGCCAGCGCCGGAGTCGTCCTCACCCTGGGATTCGCGTCCGGGTACTTCCTGGCGACCTGGTTCAAGCCGCTGCCCCTCCAAGTCTCCAGCTTCCTCGCCGGATCGATCCTCACCGTGTCCGGAGCGGACGTGGCCGCGGCCTCCGCCTGCCTGGCGCTCGCCCTCGGCCTCATGGGCGTGCGCGGGCCCCAACTCATGCGCCACTGCTTCGACCCGGTCGGCCTCAGCCCCCGGACCCGCCGGACCAACGAGCTCGCCATCCTCACTGTGCTGCTCCTCACCGTCGTCGTCCTCATCCCCGCGATCGGCACCGTCCTGTCCATCGCCCTCATCGCGGCCCCCGCCGCCGCCCTGCGCCCCCACGCGCCCACCCTGCGCGCCTTCATGGTCGCCGCCCCCGTCCTCGGCGCACTCATCGCCCTGTCCGGCCTCGCCCTGGCGGTCGCCGCCGACTGGTCGGCGGGGGGATGCATCGCCCTCGTCGCGGGGCTCGTCACCGCGGCCTCGGCACTGCGCGCTCGCCTGGGCGCGGCGCCGGTGGGACGATAGGGGCGTGACCCACGACGACGCCCGCCCCAGCGGAACCATCCTCCTGGCCGCCACCCCCATCGGGGACCCCGGCGACGCCTCGCCCCGCCTCGTCGCAGCCCTCGCCAGCGCCGACGTCATCGCCGCCGAGGACACCCGCCGCCTGCGCTCCCTGGCCTCCCGCCTCGGGGCAGCCCCCACGGGCAGTGTGGTCGCCCTGCACGACCACAACGAACAGGCCAAAGCGTCCGGCCTCGTGCGCAGCGCCCGCGACGGCGCCACCGTCCTGCTGGTCTCCGACGCCGGGATGCCGACCGTGTCCGACCCCGGCTACCGGGTCGTCACCGAGGCCATCGCACAGGGAGTCCCCGTCTCCGCGATCCCCGGCCCCTCCGCGCCCCTGACGGCGCTGGCGCTGTCGGGCCTGCCCTCCGACCGCTTCGCCTTCGAGGGGTTCGTGCCCCGCAAGGCGGGGGAGGCCGAACGGTTCCTCGGCGCGCTCGCCACCGACCCCCGCACCCTGATCTTCTTCGAGTCCCCCCGCCGCGTCCACGAGACCCTCGTCCGCATGGCCGGGGCCTTCGGCGGCGGGCGGGCGGGGGCCGTGTGCCGCGAGCTCACCAAGACCCACGAGGAGGTCATGCGCGGCACCCTCGACGAACTCGTCGAGCGCACAGAGGGCGGCGTCCTGGGGGAGGTCACCATCGTCGTCGCCGGTCACAAAGGGGGCGGGAACCCCGAGGACCACGCGGCCGCGGTCCTCGCGCTCGCGGACGAGGGGATGCGGCTCAAGGACGCTGCTGCTGAAGTCGCCGCCGCCACCGGTCTGCGCCGCAACGACCTCTACCGGGCGGCCCTGGCGGCCAGGGAATAGGGGCGTCGGGGTCAGGTCGCAGTGGCCCTGTACTGGGGCGGCCCTGGCGGCCAGGGAACGGGGAGTGCTCGGCGCTGGCCGTGGCGATCGGGGGCGTGGCGGCTGTCCTGGCGGCCAGGGAATGGGGAGCCCTCGGCGCTGGCCGTGGCCATCGGGGGCGTGGTGACGGTCCTGGGGTCAAGGGCAGGGGAGCGGTCCCCGCGGTGGGGCGCTGCGGGGGTGGTGTTGCGCGCGATGCCGTGCTCTTGGAGGGGATCTCGCCCGTTGGGTGGGCGTTCGGGCTGTTCTGCGTGCGGGGCGGGGTTTCAAAGGGAAGTCTCTCCCCCTCGGGCGGGCGCAGTGGGCTGTTTTGCAAGCGAAGCGGAGTTCTCAAAGGGATACCGTCACTTTGCAAGTGTTATAACGCTTGCAAAGTGTGGTATCGCTGTGAAAGCAGCCCCCGTCTTGTAGGCATCGCTGCAAGAACAGCCCACGGCGCGCGGCGCCGCGGGCTCAGACGCTCGCGGGCAACGCAGTACCGGAGCGAGAACAGGCATTGGCTGGCCCTGCGGTGCGCGTCCGACTACGACGATCCGCATCGGGTCGCCAGACTCGGCCGGGAAGACGCACTGGGGTAGGAAACCACCCACTGGGGCAGGTTAACCCCCATTGGGGCAGGCTAATAACCTACCCCAATGCACCGTAACCTACCCCAGTGCGACAGCGCACCCGCCCCAGCAGTACCCGGCTGGGGAGAAACTACCCCATTGCCTACCCCAATGCACAATTGCCTATTCCATTGCGGGAATGCGTCCGTCGAGGATCGTGTGGTGACTCCGTGGCCGGTATTCAGCGCTATCCCATGCGCGGGACTGTGGAGTGCGGCGGCGGGGTCCGGGTGCGCTGCGGTCAACCGCTGTGTTCCCAGTCGTTCTCCGCCCTCCTCGCTTCGAGGAGTGCTGTGAGAAGCGCGTGCAGGTTGACGAGGGCTGGGTCGCGCAAGTGCGGCTCGAGGTCGATGAATGGGACGGGGAGCTGGAGCCACCAAGACCCCTCGGGAAACCCCAGGTCCCGCTTGAGCTCGATGATCCGGGCGATCTCGCCCGGTTCCAGTGGCGCGTCCCAGTCGTGGAGGTTGCCGATGAGGATGTCCAGCGCGAGTTCGCTCTCGCCGTGCTCGCACAAGCCCGCGATGAAATCGCCGTGGTGGTCGTAGGGGAACAGGTGCTCGTATTTGCGCGCGAGGGCGCCGATGGCGGCATTGCGCTCCTCGGCGGCCGCCATCGCGGCCCCGCCGCCGAACAGGATCTTCGCCAGCCTTCCCAACACGTTGTCCATAGTGGATCCCTCGGTCCGCGCCCCCCGCGCCCCCGCTCCTGGGCGTGCTCGGCGCCCGCCTCGCCGATGAGTGCCGGACAGTCGGCGCCCACCCCGTCGATGGCGGCGGCGAAAGCGCTAGACGACCTCCACCCCCGCTGAACGCATCCGCTCCTTGGCCGCCTCGCCCAGCTCGGGGGTGACCGGCGCGGTGAGGCCCTCGACGACCCTCACGCCGAAGCCCTCGCGGAGGGCGTCCAGGGCCGTCTCGCACACGCAGTGCGACAGCGCCAGGCCCACGACGTCCACGTCGGTGACGCCCGCCCCGCGCAGCGCCTCCGCCAGAGCGCGCCCGTCCTCGGTGGTCCCCTCGAAACCCGAGTAGGCCGCCGCGTACTGGCCCTTCTTCACAGTGATGTCGGCTGCGAGGCCGTCCAGGGCAGGGTGGAGCATGGCGCCGGGGGTCCCCGCGACGCCGTGCCGTGGCCACGTGTCCACGAAATCCGGCTCGTCCGAGAAATGTGCGCCCGGGTCGATGTGCCAGTCCTGCGTGGTCGCCACCAGCGCGTAGTCGCCGCGGTGGGCGGCCACGTGCTCCGCGACGCGCCGGGCGACGGCGTTGCCGCCCTCCACAGGGAGCTCGCCCCCCTCGCAGAAGGTCGGTTGGACATCGACGATGATGAGTGCTCTCGTCATGACTCCTCCTCTTGGCCGTGCCGTCTCCCCCCAACGGTAGCACCGCTGCGGCGGCCGTCCCCGCGCGGCGGCGCCCGCGCTACGTGGAGCCGAGGAGGTCCACCCCGGCGCGCCCCGCGGTCCCGCCGCGCTGCCCGGTTCTGAGTTCGGGGGCCCCGGGCATTAGGCTTGGACCCATGAGTCGCATTCTGTCCGCCGTCGCATGGCCCTACGCCAACGGCCCCCGTCATATTGGCCACG
>ERZ773050.2163-NODE-2163-length-10537-cov-2.794791_pt1 | contig 10537 bp, 8 predicted proteins | sample MGYA00580632_ERZ773050 | MGnify/ENA primary metagenome ERZ773050 (study PRJEB29015, sample SAMEA2738123) | human oral metagenome | biome: human oral; feature: human-associated habitat; material: saliva | place: China | collected 2166 ... | reverse complement strand
CTCGATATTAGGTAGTGTTCCAAGAGGAGGTAAGCTCCTTATGGGAAGGAACTCTCATAGATCTGTATATGGAGCACTCAGACTTGGCGGGATAGATCCTGTCTACATAATGCCTGAGATAGATGGCGAAACTGGGCTTCAGCTCGGATTAGACCCGGATAAGATTGAGGCGGCCTTGATTAAGGATCTAGACATCAAAGCCGTGCTGGTGACCAGCCCGAACTACTACGGGGTACTATCAGATATCGAGCGGATTGCCAGCATCGTTCACCTGCACGGCAGGATTCTGATTGTCGATCAGGCGCACGGTGCGCACCTTAAATTCTTTGATTACCTGCGCAGTGAAGATGGGCTCCCGCACCGTGCGGCAGAGAATTGCGGAGCCGACATTGTGGTGGACAGCACGCACAAGACGCTGCTGTCATTTACGGGCTCCGCAATTCTCAACATCTGCACCGAGAGGCCAGATGTTTCTCGGATTAGCGAGCTCCTCCGCATGCTGCAGACTACGAGTCCGAGCTATCTGCTGATGGGCAGCCTCGATATCAATCAGCAGATACTCAGGATGGACGGCTACAATCTCATCAAGAACTGGGATGCAGACATCAAATACTTCTATGAGGAGGCTGCCCAGATCGCCGGCCTCGGGCTCATCGATCGCATCGACCTTGATGAAACCAAGGTCAGCATCACAATGTCAGCCCTCGGCCTCAGCGGCCCCGAACTGGCGGAGGAGCTCGAGAAGAGAAACATCTGGGTGGAACTCACGCATGGCGACTATGTGATGCTTATGACTGGAATAGGAAACGAGAGAGGTGACTACGAAGATGTTCTAAGCGCCCTGCGTGACCTCTCGGTGCAGTATAGCGGCAGAATCCAAGGTGTGAAATCGGAAAGCTCTGCCTCTAAAACCGAGCCTGCCGCCCAGAATGCGGCGCAGAAGCAAGCTAAAAACGAAGCGCAGGCGGCGAACAAGAATGTATCACAGCCGCTAGACAAGATTACAGAACTGAGAACTCCATCATCAGATTCAGCACTTATAGAGCGGCTAGAGCAGCGTAAGATTCCAGACACCTATGAAGAGATTCCTCTATACAGCGCAGAGGGGAGAGTTCTCTATGAATCAATTATTCCTTACCCACCTGGAAGCCCAATCGCTTGTCCTGGGGAGGTGCTTAATAAATCGGTTATCTTGTACGTCCGAGACCAACTAGTAGCACAACATGTGGTTCTAGGGGTAGATGAAGAAGGACGAGTTAAAGTTGAAAGCGATTGTGTACTTTTCAAGGAAATTTGAGGTGACTTATAGGGAATTTTGATGTATAATTTTTCTCATGCAATGGATATTATTTGTACGAATCTAAGAAAGGAAGGGTTCTTAAGGATGAGCCAAGGTAAACATTTACCAAGCATTTTGGTTAAGCATCACAAGAATACTGCAGGTCGTGAGACCGAAGTGATGCCAATTCCAGATGTGGTTGAAATCTGCATGTCGCAGAGTATTGGTGCTCCTTGTCAGCCTCTCGTAGCAAAGGGCGACTATGTCAAAGTCGGTCAGAAGATCGGTGACACAGAAGCTTTCGTTAGTGCTCCTATTCATTCCAGCGTATCTGGAACAGTTACTGATATCACATCAGTACGTTCCTCGATGGGCGGGATGGAGACACATATCGTTATTGAGACTGATAAGAAGCAGGAAATCAGTGAAGAGGTTCAGATTCCTCACATTGAGAGTCATGCTGATTTCGTCAAGGCAGTAAGAGCTAGTGGTATGGTTGGATTAGGAGGTGCTTCATTCCCAACGAGCATCAAGATGGATCCAAAGAATCTAGACGAATGTACTACCCTGGTTATCAACGGTGCTGAGTGTGAGCCATTCATCACAGGCGATAACAGAATTATGGTAGAGGATGGACAGGATGTTCTCGACGGTATGCTTCTAACTATGAAGTATTTGAACCTAGAGAAAGGTATCATCGGAGTCGAGGAGAATAAGCCTGACGCTATCGAAAATTTAAACAGACTGATTCAGCAGAACGGCATCGATAACATCGAGGTGTTCAAGCTTCAGTCGAGATACCCAAAGGGAGCTGAGCGTGTGCTCGTATATGAGACCACCGGTAAAGTTATGAATGCTGGTGTTCTTCCTGCACAGCTTGGTGTAATTCTATGTAATGTTTCAACAATCGGAATTCTGGGACAGTACTTCAGAACAGGTATGCCTCTCGTTCAGAGAAGAATCACCGTTGATGGAGATGCTGTTGCTGAGCCTAAGAACGTATTCGTTCCAATCGGAACACGCATCGCTGATGTAGTTGCATTCTGCGGTGGATACAAGCAGGAGCCTAAGAAGATCGTAATGGGTGGACCTATGATGGGTCGTGCAACTCATTCAGATGAGACTCCAACTGTTAAGAATACTGGTTCGCTCCTATGCTTCGGCAAGGAGACAGCTACTGTTAAGACCGAGACTGGATGTATCAACTGTGGTCGTTGTCATCACGGATGTCCATTCAAGCTCGTTCCTATGCTCTACGCAGATTTCTACGAGAGACATGACGCAGAGTCGCTTGATAAGTTCAAGGTTATGCAGTGTATGGAGTGCGGAAGTTGCTCTTACGTATGTCCTGCAAGACGACCTTTGAGCTTTACCAATAAGCTCGCGAAAGGCTTGGTAAAGGAGGCAGCGAAGAAGAATGGATAATAAGAAATTTCATAACAATCTGATAGTATCCACATCTCCACACATTGTTACAGATGAAGATACTACCAAATTAATGGGAACTGTTCTGCTTGCTATGCTTCCAGCTCTAGTTGCCAGCACATATATTTTCGGAGCTAGAGTTCTGCTTCTTGCAGCTGTATGTATCGTTGCCAGCGTAGGCTTCGAATGGATATACAACATGCTCGCTAAGAAACCACAGACAATCAGCGATCTCAGTGCAGCAGTAACAGGTCTACTGATAGCATTTAACGTTCCATCCAGCTTCCCGCTATGGATGGCAGTAATAGGATGTTTCGTAGCTATCGTTGTTATTAAACAGCTCTACGGTGGAATCGGAAGAAACTTCGTTAACCCGGCAATCACTGCCAGAATCTTCCTTTTCATCTCGTTTGCAGCACAGATGACAACATGGCCACTTCCAAGAATGGCAGCTAAGACTGATGCTGTAACAGGACCTACACCTCTAGCACTCGTTGCTGGTGGCGCTAGTAAGGCTGACCTTCCATCCAACATGGACATGTTCCTAGGATTCACTGGCGGATCCCTCGGTGAAGTAAGTGCTCTTGCGCTTCTCGTTGGAGGACTTTTCCTAATCTGGAGAAAGGTAATTTCCCCAGCAATTCCATGTGCGTTCCTCGGAACTGTATTTGTTATCGCTCTTGCATACTACAAGGGTGACTTCAACATGGCTATCTTCCACCTCTGTGCTGGTGGTGTAATGCTTGGTGCATTCTTCATGGCTACAGACTATGTAACATCGCCTAAGCTAACCAAGGGTCAGATTATGTTCGGTATCGGATGCGGAATTATCACTATGGCTATCCGTCTATGGGGTAACTATCCAGAAGGTGTTTCGTTCTCAATCCTACTTATGAACATCTGTACACCACTTATCAACAGATGGTCGTATAAGAGCTATGTAAAGGGAGGTGCGAAATAATGAAGAAAAAAGAAAGCACATTTTCAAGTTTCATTTCGCCGATCCTCGTGCTCGTACTGATTTGTTTCGTAGTTACATTTGCACTTGCTATGGCGTACGGTGTTACGAAGCCAATCATCGATAAGAACAACCTCAAGGAGTCGAACAAGGCTAAGTCCGAACTGATTCCAGAGGCAAAAGGCGAATTCAAGAATTACGACGGAAAGCTCGTAGTAGTTCAGAAGAATAAGATATACGTTACAGAGGCATCCAAGGCTGTAAATGGCTCAGGTGTAGTAGTGACTGTAAACTCAAACAGTTATGGTGGTACCCTAACTGCTATGATAGGTATCGACAACAAGGGTAAGATCACTAACGTTAAGATTATGAGTGCTCAAGATACTCCTGGTATCGGTACAAAGGCTCAGGACCCAAAGCACCTTGGACAGTACAAGGGACTATCGGATCTTGGAAGCGAGACTATCAAGGATTCAAAGTCGAAGGTTAAGTATATCACTGGAGCTTCGATTTCCTCACAGGCTATTCACGAATCTGTTTTTGCTGGTCTAAAGCAGTATAAGGCTATGGGAGGGGCTAAATAAATGAGCAATAAGAGTAAATTATCTATCATCACAAACGGTATCATCAAAGAGAACCCAGTATTGGTTCTTCTAATCGGTACCTGCCCTACACTAGCTACATCTTCATCCGCTTCGAACGGTCTTGGTATGGGACTCTCAACTACAGCGGTACTGATTGCAGCTAACGTAGTAATATCACTACTTCGTAAGGTTATTCCTGACAAAGTAAGAATCCCGTGCTACATCGTAGTAATCGCCGGATTCGTAACAGTAGTTCAGTTCTTGCTAGAGGCGTATGTGCCAGCACTTTACAAGTCGCTCGGCCTGTTCATCCCTCTAATCGTAGTAAACTGTATCATCCTCGGAAGAGCTGAGGCGTTTGCTAACAAGAACACTGTATTTGATTCTGCTCTAGACGGAATCGGAATGGGTCTCGGATTCACGCTCACACTTACAGTAATGGGTACAATCAGAGAGCTACTCGGAGCAGGAACATGGTTTGGTATGACAGTATTCGGTTCATGGTTCACACCAATCGGATTTTTCAACCTCGCACCTGGTGGTTTCTTCGTATTCGGAGTTCTCATCGCAGTACTAAATGTACTCACTAATGGCAAGGCTCTCAAGAAGAAATCGTTCAGCTGTGGCACATGCCCAATGTACAATTCATGCAACCTAGCAGAAGCTAAGGAAGTTGCAGCAGAGGAGAAAGGAGCTGAGGCATAATGTTAAATTTAGTTATCATCTTTATGTCGATCGTTCTTGTAAATAACTTCCTGCTATCGCAGTTCCTCGGAATCTGTTCATTCCTCGGAGTTTCTAACAAGATGGAATCGGCGGTTGGTATGAGTGGTGCGGTAATATTCGTAATGGTAATTGCGGAAATTACAACATGGCCAATCCAACAGGTACTTAATAAGCTAGATATCGCATATCTACAGACTGTAGTGTTTATCCTCGTAATCGCGGCTCTAGTACAGTTCGTTGAGATGTTCATGAAGAAGTTTATGCCAGCGCTTCAGAAGTCGCTCGGTATCTACCTTCCGTTAATCACAACAAACTGCGCTATCCTCGGTGCGACAATCAACGCTATCAACTACAACTACACATACATTCAGGCTATCGTTTACACAGCTGGAGCTGGAGTGGGTTTCGGCCTTGCGATGGTACTGTTTGCAGGTGTTCGTGAAGAGAAGCTCTGGAATGAAGAGGGCGTACCTGCTGCATTTAAGGGAGTTCCAATGGTACTCGTAAGTGCAACAATCCTCTCGCTATCATTCATGGGATTCTCAGGATTATTCCAGTAAGGAGGGGTACAGATGAATGCAATTATAACAGCAGTAGCACTTGTAGTTTGTGCAGGATTCATAGCTTCTCTCTTGCTAGTAATCGCTTCACACGCTTTCTACGTTCCAGTAGATGAGAGAGTATCCGAGGTAAGAGAGATTCTACCTGGCGCTAACTGCGGTGGATGTGGATTCGCTGGATGTGATGACTACGCAAACGCAGTAGTTAACGATGAGTCAACAAGCTGTAGCGCTTGTACAGTGGGTGGAGCTGCTTGTGCTGAGCAGATCGCTAACATACTCGGCCGTGCTGCAGGTGGCGCTGATAAGCAGATCGCACAGGTAATGTGCAACGGAACATGCGATGCTTCCAAGAAGATTCTTGAGTGGCAGGGTATGCAGTCATGTGCAGGTGCTAAGACCTTCTTTAACGGCAACTCAGCTTGTTCCCAGGGATGTATCGGTCTTGGAGACTGCGTTGGTGTCTGCGAGTTCGACTCTATCGGTATTATCGATGGCGTCGCTAAGGTTAATAGAGACACATGTGTTGCATGTGGTAAGTGCGTAGTTACATGCCCACAGACTATCATCAAGATGGTTCCTTACAAGAAGGAAGTTCACGTTCTATGTATGAACACTGAAAAGGGTGGAGTTACTCGTAAGCAGTGCTCGAACGGTTGTATCGGATGTGGAAAGTGTGAGAAAGCATGTAAGTTCGACGCAATTCACGTTAATAATAACGTCGCAGCTGTAGATTACGAGAAGTGTAAGAACTGCGGAATGTGTATGGGCGTTTGTCCTACAGGATCAATCAACAGCTACAACGAGAGACATGCTAAGATGGCGATTAATGCTAAGAAGAAGGCTGAAGCTGAGAAGGCCGCTAAGGCAGCTGAAGCGAAGGCTAAGGCAGCAGCTCAGGCGTAAAGGTTCGTACAATCGAATATAGCGATTAGACACGACTGGCGGTATGCTGGTCGTGTTTTTTGTTCAAAAAGTTAAATAATGTTGGGAATCATGAAGGATGCTCTACTTCATTTACGAGTTGCTTTTATCTTAAGACATGATTTTGCTCATAACATGGAATTAGAACGGATTCAGTTGTAATGCGATACAAAATAAGGATGTAAAATTGTACTACAAAACAATAAAATAAAAAATTATTTATGTGTTGACACAAATAACTCTCTTTGCTAATATAACTTTATGATGTACTTATAAAAGTACATAGTGCTAGGAATCATAACGACTAGCAATTAGGAATTATTTAGTTAAAGGAGAGAACAGATGCTTCCGATTGTGCAAGAGATAAATGCTTATTTATCAGACTATGTGTTGGTATTCATGTTGCTTGGTGTTGGACTATGGTATACGTTTAGGACTAGGTTTGTCCAGGTAAGATATTTCAAAGAGGGGTTTAAGAGAACCTTCGGCGGAATATCCCTCAGAGGTCATAAGCATGACAACGGCATGAGCTCATTTCAGGCTCTTGCGACTGCTATTGCAGCTCAGGTTGGAACTGGTAACATCGTAGGTGCTTCAGGTGCTATCTTAACCGGTGGACCGGGAGCTATATTCTGGATGTGGGTTATCGCATTCTTCGGAATGGCCACAATATATGCGGAGGCTACGCTCGCTATCGAGACTAGGCAGAAGGCGCCATCTGGCGAATTCCTCGGAGGTCCTGTTTACTATATCAGGACTGCATTCAAAGGCGGTTTCGGAAGATTCCTCGCAGGATTCTTTGCAGTAGCTATTACGCTTGCGCTCGGATTCTTCGGCTGCATGGTACAGTCAAACTCCATCGGAGCAACATTTAGCACAGCGTTTGGCGTACCTGGCTGGACAGTTGGTGTTGTTCTGGTTATACTTTGCGGATTTATCTTCCTAGGTGGTACTAAGAGACTGGCTTCCGTTACGGAGAAAATCGTACCAATCATGGCAGCTATATTCATATTAGGTGGACTGATTCTGCTGATAATGCGCATAAAGTACATCCCAGCTACATTTGGCATGATCTTCAAGTATGCGTTTGAGCCACAGGCTATCATTGGCGGAGGCTTCGGTATGGCGCTTAAGACTGCTATCTCGCAGGGAGCTAAGAGAGGGCTTTTCTCGAATGAAGCTGGTATGGGTTCGACCCCACACGCTCACGCTCAGGCTCACGTTAAGAACCCTCATGAGCAGGGTACTGTAGCTATGATCGGTGTATTCGTAGATACATTCGTCATCCTAACGCTCAACGCGCTAGTGGTTATTTCGACCATGTACACAGAAGACGGCGCTATCGCTGGCGGGGTTATTCCTAAGGGCATAGATAAAACGAACCTCGCTCAGACTGCATTTGCATCAGCTTTCGGTGATAAGATAGGACCGATGTTCGTAGCTATCTGCCTATTCTTCTTCGCCTTCTCGACTATCCTAGGCTGGAACATGTTCGGCAAGATCAACATGATCTACATGTTTGGTGAGAAGTCGGTAAAGGTCTATACGGCAATTGCGCTTGTATTCATATTCCTCGGCACTTGTGCTTCGAATGACCTTGTATGGGAGCTCTCAGATATGTTTAACCAGCTGATGGTAATCCCTAACGTTATTGCACTCTTCGCTCTCACAGGTATGGTTCTACATATAGAGCACACCAGAGATGAAGAAAAGCATAAGGTCATAGAGGAGAAGAAAAAGAAATAATATACATTTAAATTGACAACATATCATTAAAGTACTTTCTTTCATGAACAGTGGATGCTGGGTAGCGCATCCACTGTTTTTATGTGCGAGAATTAGAACTATTACTATCCATGCATTTTAAAATTCTACTGACTGCGGTCACAAACCACAGTAAATAAACAAATAAAATACATGTGATTTAAAAGATTGATAAAAATTATATGTACTTCTATGATATACTAAAGTTAGTCATGGTTAACTTTAATTCAAACTATCTAACTATTATTTTAGGAGGAATGAATGGGTAAGAACGCGATCTTAAAGCCGATATTGATCGGCGCACTCATCCTAGCAGTGGCAGGGGGAATCGCTTTCGCTATGTTCGGAGGAGGGGCTGAGAAGTCTGGAAAATCTACAGTCTCCCACAAGAAAGAACAGACGGATGTAGCTGATGAGCAAAATACGCCACAGGAGAGTGAAGATAAGGGTACTGCAGGGGACTATGAGACTAATAGCAACGGGGAAAGCGGTAACAGCGCGTTAAACAGGAGCTCGGGCGATAGCCAGAGAGCTAGAAAAGTTATTTCTCATAACAGAGTTCAGAACCAGGCGGCTACTTCACGAGTGGCTAAGAACGGAACTAGCACAGCACCAGCTGTAAAGCCTTCGAAGCCAGCCGTAGAGCCATCAAAGCCTGCTGTGAAGCCATCTAAACCAGATGTAAAGCCGGGCGAAAATCCTGGTACAACTCCTGGTGGAAACTCAGGCATAAACCCTGGCTCAAATCCAGTGAACCCTGGTACTAATCCTACGGTTAATCCAGGAGAGCAGGTAACTCCTGAGCTGGATCTAGATGCTAGGGTAGAAAAAGAGATCAGTGAATTCATGAGAACCGGAGAGCTTAAGGACGGACAGTTTATCGGACTCGGTGATGGATTCGATGAGGCTAGAGGCGGAGTTAAGACTGTTGTCAATATCAAGAACAACGTCATCGAGAGCATCGTATTCGTCGAGGGTCAGGGCTACTCAGGACTCGATTACATGGGTATCTCATCGAGAGTAATACCACACCTATGCGGAGAAGCTGGCAAGAGAAACATTGCTATTCTTAAGCTGTACAGAAAGTATATCGACCAGATTGCTGGCGCAAAGGATCATGCCAAGGAGGCGGAGAAGCTTCTAGGTAAAGAGTATGCGAGCAAAATTACCGATGCTAGAAGAGCCGAGATGGTTTCGCCAGTTATCAGACAGTATCTAGGAGAGCATCACAAATGCAAGAAGATGATGGATGCAATATCTGGTGCTACGCTAACTACAGGTGGAGTTGGATTATCCGTGGATAATGCCCTAGAGCTTTCGGAGAACGACAAGAAGACGGGCAATGATATAACCGATATCAAAATGCTAGAGCCTACGGAAGTGAACGGATATACAGGTCAGAGAGTTCTAAAGTCCGATATTGCGAAGCCTCTTGATTTATCGAGCATTAAAGTTGAGCTTGTTAAAGAAGATGGCACTAAGATTGAGGTTCCATACTCTGAGTTTAGCAAATACGGAATAGAAGTGACCAACAGGGACACTGGTGAGAAGCTTTACGATAAGATGAATCTCTCGGATGAAACGAAGAGCCAGGCGTTAATCGCTAGAGTTACGCATAAGGGATCCAAGAGACGCACAGAGTTTGCGATATTCTTCGAGTCGTACAGCACAGATTACATCACCAAGATGGAATACAGCTTCGATAATGGCAAGACTTGGGAAGAGGTTACTGATCCTGTTAAGGCTGAGGATAATAGCAACAACATTTCGCCAAGACAGACTGTTAAGCTCAAGAAGGAATATTTCGGTAAGAAGGCTAAGGCTAGAACTACATCTATGAGCGGCAAACATTATGAATATGAATGCAGATTCCCTATAGATGAGTATGGCTATAAATTTAGCTTCAATTCTGTTAATAAAGATTATGAAAAGAATAAAAATGCTAATTTCGCACTCTACATCACGTTCGTAGATGATGTGGTGGACGAAAAGCCTGGTACAGGTGGTGATAACCAAGATGAAGGAAACCCTGAAGAGGGATCAGAAGTTGAGGAGGAATTTAAACCAGAGCTATCTTCAAAGATAATCAATAAGAAGGTTGGGGATGCTGAACCAACATTGGAAGAGTACAAGGCATTAATCTCAAACTTCCCGGACGACGGAAGCGTGACACTGGAGGTGCTCGACCATCCGGATATGTCGGAAAACGGCTATACCTTGGTCAAGATAAAAGTAATATCAAATAACTCCGGAAAAGAATCAATCATCACAATCGGTGTCAGCGTTGCCTAGTATGCAATGAATCTAAGGTTCTAAT
>ERZ773050.2162-NODE-2162-length-10538-cov-4.503577_pt1 | contig 10538 bp, 7 predicted proteins | sample MGYA00580632_ERZ773050 | MGnify/ENA primary metagenome ERZ773050 (study PRJEB29015, sample SAMEA2738123) | human oral metagenome | biome: human oral; feature: human-associated habitat; material: saliva | place: China | collected 2166 ... | reverse complement strand
GCGCACCGCCCCGCCGTCGGCCAGCAGCAGGTCCGCGGCCGCCCAGCCGATATCGCGCATGGGCTGGTGGACGCTGGTCAGCGGGGTGATGAGCTCACCGGCCACGGAGATGTCGTCGTAGCCGACGATCGCCACGTCGCCGGGGATGGACAGCCCGCGCCGTCGGATCTCGCGCATGGCGCCGATGGCCATCTGGTCGTTGGCGCAGAACAGGGCCGTGGGCGGGCGGGGGCCGTCGAGCAGGCGGGCCGCGCCGACCGCGCCCGCGTCCGCCGTGTAGCTCTGGCCGTCGTGCACCGCCTCGGTCTCGACCAGAACCTCCCCGGCCTCCAGCCCCGCCGAGGCGATGGCGGCCAGGGCGCCGGCGCGCCGGTCGACGGACTGGCGCACCGATGCCGGCCCGTTGACGAGGCCGATCCGGCGGTGCCCCAGGGACAGCAGGTGCTCGACGGCGGCGCCGGCCCCGGCGACGTCGTCGCCCGAGACGGTGGGCAGCTCGGCGGTCAGCGGCGGGTGGTCCATGAGCACGACCCTGATGCCGCGGCCGGCCAAGACGGCGAGGTTGTCCAGGGTCGAGTCCGAGGGGGTGATGATGACGCCGCGCACGTCCAGTCCGGCCAGGAGGCTCATGAGCTCGCGCTCGCGATCGGGGTCCGAGTCGGTCGAGCCCAGCATGGGCACGCGCCCGCCCTGGCGGAGCCGGTCCTCGATCCCCCGGGCCGCCTCGGTGAAGAAGGGGTTGGAGATGTCGTGGACGAGGACGCCCACGAGGGAGGACCCGCCGTGGCGCAGGCGCCGCGCCGTCTCGGAGCGCACGAAGCCGAGCTCGGCGATGGCCGCCTCGACCCGCTCCCGCGTGCCCCGGGCGACCCGGTCGGGGTGGTTGAGCACGTGGGAGACCGTGCCGACGGAGACGCCGGCCAGCTGGGCGACATCGCGCACCGAGGGGCGGGACGGACGTGACGTGGCTGGAGTATCCATGATGCTCTCCTGGACCGGGTCCGGGTGCGCGCGGGCGGGCGCTCGCTGTCGCCCCCGGTCTCACTATTGTTCCGCAGATCGCACCGCCGCGGTGCGAAGACGGCGATCGGGTTCGGAAACGGTCTTGCCGACGGCGGCGAGCGGTGCCGGGCGGGCGCGCCCGACGGAGCGCCCCGGGGCCGGCCAGCTTCTGACCCGCCATTGTGAAACGGTTCAAGAGTCGATAGCATAATCGTCATCACGCCCGCAGCGCCCTTCCGCCCCCGCGAGCCCGGACGCACTGAAAGTCACCGACGACCAGGAGAGCCCCATGACCACACCCTCCCTGGCGGATCTGCCCCCGCAGTCCCGCAGCCTGCTCCAGACCCAGACCATCGAGCTGCCCAGCTGGGCCTTCGGCAACTCCGGCACCCGCTTCCGCGTCTTCACCACCGCGGGCGCGCCCCGCGACCCCTTCGAGAAGATCGACGACGTCGCCCAGGTCAACGCCTTCACCGGCATCACCCCGCGCGTGTCCCTCCACATCCCCTGGGACCGGGTCGGGGACTACGACGCCCTGCGCGCTCACGCCCAGGAGCGGGGCGTGAGCATCGGCACCATCAACTCCAACGTCTTCCAGGACGAGGACTACAAGCTCGGCTCCCTGTGCAACCCCGACGAGACGATCCGCGCCAAGGCGATCGCCCACCACCTGGAGTGCATCGACATCATGCGCGCCGTCGGCGCGCCGGCCCTGAAGATCTGGCTGGCCGACGGCACCAACTACCCCGGCCAGGACTCCATCCGCGAGCGCCAGGACCGCCTGGCCGACTCCCTGGCGCAGATCTACGCGGCCCTCGACTCCGACCAGCGGCTCGTCCTGGAGTACAAGTTCTTCGAGCCGGCCTTCTACCACACCGACGTGCCGGACTGGGGCACCTCCCTGGTGCACTGCCTGGCGCTGGGCGAGCGCGCCAAGGTGGTCCTGGACACCGGCCACCACGCCCCGGGCACGAACATCGAGTTCATCGTGGCCCAGCTGCTGCGCCTGGGGCGCCTGGGGGCCTTCGACTTCAACTCGCGCTTCTACGCCGACGACGACCTCATCGTGGGCGCGGCCGACCCCTACCAGCTCTTCCGCATTATGAACGAGATCGTCGACGCCGGGGCCCTGGCCCCCGACTCGGGGGTCAACTTCATGCTCGACCAGTGCCACAACCTGGAGGAGAAGATCCCCGGCGAGATCCGCTCGGCCACCAACGTCCAGGAGGCCACCGCCAAGGCCCTGCTGGTGGACCGCGAGGCCCTGTCGGCCGCCCGGGCCGTCGGGGACGTCCTGGCCGCCAACGACGTCTTCGTCGACGCCTTCAACACCGACGTGCGCCCGCTGCTGGCCGAGCTGCGCGAGTCCCAGGGCCTGGACCCCGACCCCATGCGGGCCTTCCTCGCCTCCGGCTACCTGGAGCGCATCCGCTCCGAGCGCGTCGGGGGCGACGCCGCCGGTTGGGGCGCCTGACCCGCCCGCCCGACCTGCCGGGGACGGCCCGCCCCGCTCCCGGCCCGGCGAACCGCCGCCCCGTCCCGCCCGCCCACTCCGAACCACGACGACAGGATCCCTCCGCCATGAACCCCTCCCGCCCCGTGCACGTCGCAGCGATCGACCTGGGCGCCTCCTCCGGCCGCGTCATGGTCGGCACCATCCGCGACGGGCGCGTCGCCCTGACCCAGACGCGCCGCTTCGCCAACGGCCCGGTCCCCCTGCCCACGAGGGCCGGGGAGCGCCTGTACTGGGACGTGCTCCGCCTGTGGAGCGAGATCCGCGAGGGTCTGCTGGCCGCCGTGCGCGAGGTGGGGCCGCTGTCCGCCATCGGCATCGACACCTGGGCCGTGGACTACGGGCTCGTGACCGGCCAGGGAGTCCTGGCCGGCATGGTCGACTCCTACCGCTCGCCGCGCACCCGGGGGATGCCCGGCAGGCTCTTCGAGGCGATCCCCGCGCCGGAGGTGTACGCCGTCAACGGCCTGCAGGTCCAGGACTTCAACACCGTCTTCCAGCTCATGGCCGACGCCCGCGACGGCTCCCTGCCCGCGACGGCCGACCTGGGCTCGCGCACCATGCTGCTGCTGCCCGACCTCATCGCCTCCTGGTTGACCGGGTCCATGTACGCCGAGGTCACCAACGCCTCCACCACGGGCCTGGTGGACGCCCGCACGCGCTCGTGGTCCGAGCCGCTGCTCACGCGGCTGCGCACCGAGGCGGGCCTGGACCTGGAGGGCCTGCTGCCGGAGACCATCGAGCCCGGCACCCCCGTCGGCGTCGTGCGCCCGGAGGTCCTCGACGTCTTCGGCCCCGACGGCGCCCCCACCCCCGTCATCGCCGTGGGCAGCCACGACACGGCCTCCGCCGTGGCCGCCGTGCCCGCCGTCGGACCCGACTTCGCCTACGTCTCGTGCGGCACCTGGTCCCTGGTCGGCCTCGAGCTCGACGCCCCGGTGCTCACCGAGGCCTCCCGGGCGGCCAATTTCACCAACGAGCTCGGCGTCGACCAGACCGTGCGCTACCTCAAGAACGTCATGGGCCTGTGGGTCTTCAACGAGGCCGTGCGCACCTGGAGGCAGCAGGGCCTGGACCTGGACTACGCCGAGCTCGACGCCGCGGCCGGGGCGGCCGAGCCGCTGCGCACCGTCGTCGACATCGACGACGAGGCCTTCTTCGCCCCCGGGGACATGACAGTGCGCATCGACGCCGCCGCCGACGCCACCGGCCAGCCCCGGCCCCGGACCGTGGGCCAGTACGTGCGCTGCATCGACGACTCCCTCGCCCTGGCCTACCGGCGGGCCGTCCGGCGGGCCTGCGCCCTGGCCGGGCGCGGGGTCTCGGCGCTGCACATGGTCGGGGGCGGCACCGCCAACGAGCTCCTGTGCCGGGCCGCCGCCGACGCCACCGGCCTGCCCGTCCACGCCGGCCCCGCCGAGGCCACCGCCCTGGGCAATATCCTCGTCGCCGCCCGCGGCGCCGGCCTCATCGACGGCGACCTGGCCGAGCTGCGCCGCATGGTGCGGGCCTCCAGCGAGATCGTCGAGTACGCCCCCGACCCCGCGGCGGCACCCGCCTGGGAGGCCGCCGAGCGCCGGCTCTTCGGCTGAGCCCGCCCGAACCGGAAGCCGCCCGAACAGAGCACTCACGTCAACCGCCCGAACCGGAAGCAGGACCCGCCCATGACCGACTTCGCACCGCCCACGCCGCAGCCCGCCGCCACCCGCGACGGCGTCGGGCTCGACCCGCTCGCCGGCGGCTTCCTGCCGCCCTACGCCGAGCGCCTCGACCTCATCAGACCCTTCCCCGCCCTGTCGGCCGAGGCCATGGGCGCGGCCCTGCTCGACGACGGGGCCGACGCCGGCGGGACCCGCGACGACGGGGCCGAGCCCGGCGGGCGGGCGGCCAGCGCCCCCTTCGGCGGCGATGCGCTGGCCGCCATGGACGCCTTCAACGCCCCCTTCGGCGAGGCGGAGCGCACCCGCGCCACCGCCGAGGACCGCGAGATCGAGGGCCCGCACGGGCCGATCCCCGTGCGCGTCTACCGCCCCGAGCCCGGCTGGCGCCCGCCGGCCCCCTCCCCCGCCGCCGGCGGCCTGCGCGCCGGGCTCGTGTGGTACCACGGGGGCGCCTTCATCGGCGGCGACCTGGACATGCCGGAGGCCGACGCCGTCGCCCGCGGGCTGGCCACCCGCACCGGCGCCACGATCGTCTCCGTCGCCTACCGCCTGTGCAACGACGGCCTCACCCACCACCCGGTGCCCCACGACGACGCCTGGGCCGCCTACCTCTGGACGCGCGAGCACGCCGCCGAGCTCGGCATCGACCCCGGGCGCCTGGCCGTCGGCGGGGCCAGCGCGGGCGCCAACATCGCCGCCGGCGTCGCCCTGCGCGGGCGCGACGACGGCGCCGCCCCCTGGCAGGCGCTGCTGGCCTACCCGCTCGTCCACGCCGAGCACTGGCCCGCCCCCTCCGGGGAGCTGGCGGCCCGCCTGGCCGACATGCCCCAGGTCCTGCGCTTCCCCGCCGACATCATGGCGCTCATGAACGAGAACTACCTGGGCGGGCCGGTCCGCGACGTGCCGCCCTGCGCCTTCGTCGGCGACGGCAACGGCACCGCCGCCGACCTGACCGGCTACCCGCCCACCTACATCGAGAACTGCGAGAACGACGACCTGCGCGCCTCCGGCGAGGCGTTCGCCCGCCAACTCACCGAGGCCGGCGCCGACGTCGAGGTCGTCACCTGCGCCGGCGTGCCCCACGGGCACCTCAACGCCGTCGGCAGCCCGCTGACGAGCCGGTCGCTCGACCGCTTCGCCGCCCGGCTGAGCGGCGGGGGGCGGAAGAGGAGCGCGTGCGCCCCGGCGTCGGACGGGACGGATGCCGCGCCGGACTTCGTCTATCCCGCCGCCACTCGCAGCGGCCTTCCGCTGCGAGCCGGGAGAGGAGTCTTCATCCCGCCATTCAGCGACAGGGCGCCGCTCCTCGAGGGCTTCACCCGTAACGAGGGCGAGCTGTTCCCCGAAGACCCGTCGGGCATTGATCCAGCACTGCTCAACGCCTTCGCGCAGTACAGCGCCCCCTGGGGGCCCGACGAGGACTCCCACTGCCTGACCCGGGACGCCGAGGCGCCGGGTCCGAACGGCGCCGTCCCCGTGCGCGTGTACAGCCCTCGGCCCGACCGCTTGGCGACGGCGGCGCCTCTGCCCGCCCTGGTGTGGATTCACGGCGGGGGCTTCTTCCAGGGAGACGTGAACGGCCCCGACGACTCCTTCTGCAAAGGACTGGTCGAGCGGGTGGACGCGGTCGTCGTCTCCGTCGGCTACCGCCTGTGCACTCCGGGACCGGACGGCGTCCACTACCCGGTGCCCCATGAGGACTGCTGGGCGGCATTCACCTGGGTGCGCGAACACGCCGACGAGCTCGCAGCCGACCCCGCCCGCGTGGCGGTGGGAGGAGGCAGCGCCGGGGCGAACCTCGCATGCGGCGTCGCCCTGCGCGCCCGGGACGAGGGGCGCCCCGCGTGGCAGGTCGTCCTCTACTGCCCGCTGGTCCACGGCCGCCCCTTCCCGCCCGCGAGCGAGGAGCTGCGGGCGTGCGCCGCGCGCACGCCCGGGATGCTGCGCTTCCCACCGGACCTGACCGCCGTCATGAACTCCTTGTACGCCGGAGGCGACCCGTCCGGGCTCGGCGACTACGCCTTCCCCGGCAATGCCGCCGATCTGACCGCCTTCCCGCCGACGTACATCGAGAACTGCGAGATGGACGATGTGCGCGCCTCCGGCGAGGCCTTCGCCCGCCAATTGTCCGAGGCCGGAGTCGACGTCGAGGCCGTCCTCATCGCCGGGGTCCCCCACGGGCACATCGGCCTGGTCGGTTCACCGCTGAACGCCGAGCACTACGCCCGCATGGCCGCCCGGCTCAAGACCGCGGGCCCCGGCGTCCCCGGCTGACCGCTCTCCCCTCTCCCCCGATCGACTCCGTCCTTCCACGGGCGGCACCGCACAACACCAAGGAGCAACAAATATGAGCAGCGGACTCACCCTCGACGAGATCCTCGCCCAGATGGGCGCCGCCGGGCGCCGCCTGGACCACATGGGCGCCGTCGAGGCCGGCGCCGGCAATATCTCCGTGTCCGTCGCGGCGGGCGCCGCCGAGCTCGGCCTGGCCGACCGCTTCCCGCAGGCGGCCCCCGGCACCGGGCTGCCCCTGCCCGCCCCGGCCCTGGCGGGCCGCACCGTGCTGGTCACCGGCTCGGGCTGCCGCCTGCGCGACGTCGCCGACTCGCCCGAGGCCAATGTGTCGGCCTTCGTCGTGGACGAGGGCGGGGCCACCGGCACCTGGTACACCCACCCGCGCCGGGCCTACGAGCGGCCCACCAGCGAGTTCAACTCCCACCTGGCCGTCCACGACGACCAGGTCGCCCGCCGCGGGGTGGACTTCCAGGCCGTCATCCACGCCCAGCCCCCCTACCTGGTCCAGCTGTCCCACATCAGGGACATCCGCACCACCCGCGAGTTCAACCGCCGCATCCTGCGCTGGGAGCCCGAGACCATCGTCCAGCTGCCCGCCGGCATCGAGGTCCTCGACTTCATGGTGCCCGGCTCGCAGACCCTCATGGAGAGCAGTGTGCGGGCCCTGCGCGACCACGTCATCGTCCTGTGGTCCAAGCACGGCATCATGGTGCGCTCCGACGCCTCGCCCCTGGCCGCGGTCGACAAGGTCGAGTACGCCGAGACCGGCGCCATGTACGAGGTCCGCGACATGATGGCGGGCGGGCTCGGCCAGGGCGTGACCGACGACGAGCTGCGCGCCGTCGTCGAGGCCTTCGAGGTGCCCACCGACCTGCTGTGATCCCGGTCCGCATCCCCGGGCCCCGCGCCTCACCCGCTCGGGAAGGGCGGGTGGGCGCGGACGCGAGAAATGGCGTTCTGGAAGGATCGTTCCGCCCCGCACTCGACGACCGCATCCCGAGAACCGCGGAATCACGCGGAAGCCGCTGGGCGCACCCGGCGTGCCGGTCCGAACGATCCTCCCAGAACGCCAAAACCGTCCCGGAGGCCGTCGGGGCGGCGTCGGGGCTCGCCGCCGGTTCGCTGCAACGAACGATTCGTCGGATCACCCCCATGATGAAGGGCACAGCGAGGGGCCGCTTGACGCCTTTCCGGCCCCTCGGTACATTCTCACGCCGACGCACGACAACGGAGCCCCCGTTGGACGTGCGTTCTCCCGTTCCGGCCCCGGAACGGGAAGGAACAACCGGAAGGAACGCACATGTTCTTCGACACCCAGCTCGCCATCGCCGCTGCCGCCGCCCGCGCCCGCGAGGCCGAGAAGGCCTTCGTGACCGAGCACGACGAGCAGCACTGACACAACCGATCCCAGGCGGAACGATCCCGCCGCACCGAATCCGGGCGAGGACGACGAGGTCCTCGCCCTTCTTGCTGCCCGCGCCCGCCGGAACAACCGGATCAGCCGGATCACCGCCATCCATGTCGACCCCGGGGACGTCACCCGATACGATCTGAACCGCTTCAACGACGAGCGATCGGAACGACATGACTCCTCCCCGCACCGGTCGGGACACGACGCCCCTCGCGTGCCGCGCACCCGTGAACCTCACCGTCGACCATCTCAGCTCCCCCATCGGCGTCGCCGTCCCCCGCCCGGTCCTGGCCTGGCGGGTTCCCGGGCCCGCACCGGCGCGGGCCTACGAGATCGAGGTGCGCCGCCTCGACCCGGCGACCGGCGCCCCGGCCGACCCGGTCTGGGCGACCGGCCGCGTCGAGGTAGTCTCCCCTCCCATGTCCCCCTGGGTCGCCTACGGCGGCGATCCCCTGGCCTCCGACGCCGACTACGCCTGGCGGGTGCGCGTGTGGACCGCCGGCGCCGCCCCCTCCGCCTGGGCGGACTCCGCCTTCTCCACCTCCCTGTTGCACCCCGACTCCGACGTCGTCGCCCCCTGGGTCGAGCCCGCCCAGACCCCGGCCGAGCCCGAGCCGCCCATCGACTTCGCGGCCGTCTTCGGTGAAAACCGCCCGAAGCATATCGTGGTGCCGCACAACGGTGTTTAACGCGTTTTCAAATTGCGGCATCGAGGCATCAACTATCGACTCCACGTAGTAGTGCTCTCCAACCCCGCCAAGATCGAAGCCATGGTGCCTGCCGACGTAATATGCCATCTGCATTTCAGTCAACGGGAACGGCGCATAATCGTCACAACTATCTTCCGACGAATTAACCACCTTGTTGTCTCTACTGAATTTTTCCGCAGCTTCCAGGAGAGCAGCAGTGCTTTGAACCGTCGGCGACTTCACGACGTCGCGGAAGCGTAGGCGATTCCCACTCCGTCTAGAAACCTCTCTTAGCATCATCTGGAAGCTGAGAGAATCTCCGCCTAATGCAAAAAATGATGCATTGAGGTCTTCTACGGGCACTCCAAGCACTAATTCGAAAATCTCACGCATGAAATCAACGTTTTTCGCGTCGACTGCGATTGTCTCGATTTCGCGCTTGCACTCTTCATTGTTACTGAGCCGAGCAAGAGCCTTCTGATCGAGCTTGCCATTTACTGTCATAGGTAAGACATCAACGGGCTGCAATATTTGTGGAACCATATAGGAAGGAAGGTGCCTAACGAGCTCATCGTGGACTACTTCTTGGGTCACTCCTGCTTTGGGAACATAAGCGCACATGAGCGCAGGACGGCCACTCCGCTCAACCACCAATGCGGTGGAAGTATTCACGAGGCCAGACTTGGCGAGTACGGCCTCGATTTCGCCGAGCTCAACGCGGAATCCGGCTACCTTAACCTGGCGATCTTCGCGTCCACAGAACTCCACGAAGCCCTCGTGGTTGAAAATGCCCAAATCACCGGTTTTGTAGCAGCGGCCAAGGCCAGGAACCTCTTGGAAAGCTGCCTTGGTTATCTCTGGTGCCGATGCGTAACCGGTAGCTAGCCCGTCGCCAGATATCCATATTTGCCCTACAACTCCTCTCGGGCATGCCACTCGATCGTAGGAAAGGATGTGAATTCTCTGGTTTTCTAGTGGGTACCCGTAGGGTATACGTTTTTCAAGGCTGTTTTCTTGCAGCGGATATTGGATAGACCAGATGCTTGCCTCTGTGGCGCCTCCCAAGCTGTAAATTCGCGCATTGGGAAACACCTCGCTAACTCGGCGCGGTTGAGATGCGGGAATACGGTCACCGCTAAGCAGTACAGTTTTTACGGATTTAAATACCGATCCTGGTTCACACCGCAGCAGAAGCAATTCCATGATTGCGGGGGCTGAATTCCAAAGAGTAATTTTCTCACGCTGCAAAATATCGAGTATCTCGTCAGCGTCTCGCTCGTCCTCGACCATCGTTAGCGTAGCTCCCGCTGCAAAAGCGCCAAAAACATCGTAAACAGATAGGTCAAACCCCAGGGAAGATAGCCCGATAATCCGTGCGTTTTCGTCAACGCCGTAGCGCCTGTTAACATCACGGATCGTACCAACGACACCCCTATGGGTAATTTCTACGCCCTTGGGCGTTCCGGTCGAGCCCGATGTGAAGATCAGATAGGCCAAGTCATCAGCCTCCGGGCGAATCAAAACATCTGTAGAACGTCGTTCATTCGCGCCTTCTATACGAGACACCTCAGTCGTAACGACCACGGAATCCGGAATAGATTCTCGAATTGATTGGCGTCTAACGGCCGGTAGGTTTTTAGACACGGGAACATATGCGGCACCTACTCTAAGCGCCGCAATCATAGCAACTACGTCGTCGGGGCTCTTAGTGAACTCAACAATCACCTTGTTGTGAGGTTTTATCCCCCGTTCCAAGAGATAATCAGCAAGGCGGCCTGATCTCTCCCATAGCTCCAAGTAGGTATAGTCATAGGTTCCCAGAATCGCCTTCTTTTCAGGGTATTTAGCTACGGACCGTTCTACGTAATCGAGAAGAGTAGTTTCTGTACGTGCTACAGCAGTGTCGTTATATTTAGTTGCCGCAACCTCAGTGTTGGCATCTCTTATCGGGAGTCTGCTATTTCCTG
>ERZ773050.2159-NODE-2159-length-10556-cov-4.164461_pt1 | contig 10556 bp, 13 predicted proteins | sample MGYA00580632_ERZ773050 | MGnify/ENA primary metagenome ERZ773050 (study PRJEB29015, sample SAMEA2738123) | human oral metagenome | biome: human oral; feature: human-associated habitat; material: saliva | place: China | collected 2166 ... | reverse complement strand
GGCGCCTGCCACGTTGGGCCAAGGTTTCGTCGCGCGGGCGGTACATCTGGGAAGATATGGAACGCGGTGTGCGTAAAACTGCCGAGTGGGCAATTTACCCAGGGCTACTTGCAGATTGCCTGGCTTACTTACGCCGTTATGCCACTGTGCTTGAGGCGCGCCCTATGCACGCTGATTTTACCGATGGTAATACCATGTTCGATAATAAAAACTACTGGGTGATTGATTTTGAAAGTTTCCGGCCGGATTGGCCCCGCTGGTATGATGTGGTTAACTTTACCTACAACCGCATGATTACACGCCCTGAGGTAACGGACCAAATGCAACTTATTCTTAGCCAGACTGTCGAGCAGCTAGGCGAAAGCCCAACCACTGGGCACGAAATCCGCTTTTCGGCCATTATGCGCGGGCTGTCCTTCTTGATAGAAGGCACCACGCCTGGCGGCAAGGGTCACGCCAGCACTAATTGGATCAGCGAAGAACGCCGCTACCGGGTAGTGCAGTCGCTACGGTTTTTGGTGAGTGGCGGTGATTTAACAAAGATGTAGCAGTGCGCTTCATATCATATACCATACAAAACAGCCTTAGGCTTATAACCCAAGGCTGTGAGTTGTGCAATTATGGTGGAGTATGGCGGATTCGAACCGCCCACCTCTTCCATGCCATGGAAGCGCTCTACCAAATGAGCTAATACCCCATAGGTGTGTTCTGCTGGCCATTGTAGCAGATTGCACCCCATGCGGCAAGGGCTATAGCGGGGTAGGGGCGCTACATTGTAGGGGCGCATCGAGTGTGCTATGGTGGTACGTAAAGATATCTAAAGGAAGGAGTGAGTTGTGAAGCATTTTTTTGATAGTGTTGTATCGGTTGTTGCAGTTAAAGATCACGCGGCTGCTCGGGCCTGGTATATAGTAGAAGAGGTAGCCGAAGGCTAATATGAAGCAAAAGCATGAGTTGCTTGTATCTTGGAGTCAAGTAGCTGCGTTTGTCCATGCGGTGGAGGCAGCATTAGCACGATGGCTTGTGGCGCAATATGGTTTGGGGCTGGCCGAGTACCAGGCGATTGTTTATGTTTCGCAGTCACCAGCTAAGGAAGTGCGATTGAATGACTTAGCTGCGCATCTGAATCTTAGCCAAAGCTCAGTGACACGACTTGTTATGCGTTTAGAGGTAAAAGAGCTTTTATCGCGCGATTCGTGCCCAAGCGATGGTCGTGGCGTGTACGCTAAGCTGACTCCGGCGGGGGACGTGTTGGTCAGTAAGGCTCAGCCGGCTTACAGTACGATGCTTGAGCAAACTATTGGTAAAATTGCGGCTGAATATAGTGCTAAAGACGCTGCGCACGTGAGTGATCTGCTCATAGCCCTTGCGCAGTATATGCGGTAAATAGTGCTAGCACACAATGCCACAGCTTTTAATATATTTGCATGTACAAGCAAATATATGCTACGATAAGGTTAGTAACGTTACACAACCATAATATATAAATGTAAGGAGGAATTTATGAGCTGGCTATACCTTAGTATTGCTGTAGTCTTTGAGGTTGCGGTGGGTATTTGTGCTGGTAAAGCGAACGGTTTTAAATATGCAGCATGGACAATTGCAACATTAGCGAGCGGCGCTTTTGGAACATTCTTTTTAAGTCTTGCATTGCTAACGTTTGACGTGGGCGTAGGTTATGCAATTTGGACGAGTGTTTCAGGTGTAGGTATTGTCGTAGTTGGTGTTACTTTTTTGGGGCAGAAATTAAATTGGAAGAAAATACTCGGTATTGCCATTATTATTGTAGGTGTCGTAGGCCTACAGCTAAGTGGTTCATAAGGACTAATGCATGGCGACAGAAAGGAGATTGTAATGATAGCGCATAAAACGAACACCAAAGCTTGGTTGGTCCTATTGTTAGCGGGCTTATTTGAGGTTGGTTACGCACTCAGTGTTGCTGGTAGTAAGGGGTTTACAGTATTTAGCTGGTCTGCGGCAGCGGCTGTGTTTTTTCTTTGTACCTTATTTGCACTTAGTGTTGCTCTTAAAAAGATTGACGTTGGCATTGGCTATGCTGTATGGGCGGGGATTGGTGCCTTTGGTGCAGCCTTACTGGGCCCCGTATTTTTTAATGAGGTACTGACGCCAATGCGAATGCTGTGGCTTGCGGTTATTATCAGTGGTGTTGTGTGGCTCAAATTAGCAGATAGTCCAAAGCTTAGCCAAAAGGAATGATAGAATACCCCGAGCCAGTGAAGGGCTCGGGGTAAGACTTATGGCTGGTTACTCGGAGGACGGACCTTCCGTATCATGCTGCTGTCACTCAACAGCTGGAAGAAGCCCTTGCCCACGAGTTCGTCGACTACCCTACGGGCAATACGAGCATGCCCAGGCAGAGTGCTTGCGATGAGCGCATCGTAGACGACAAAATCTTCGTCCATCATGCGGTAGATCTCCATAGCATTATTGAAAGCCTCCCGCTCAAGACGACGTACGACCTCGCGTCCACTCAGTAATTGAGGTGCCATTACGTTCTCCTTACGTAATTGTATACAACGGCACAGTTAGTATATCGAATTGGTGTGGGCGAGTCAAACGCCCCCTTGCAGAGCGCACTGGTTATGGTTATAATGGTAGCTGAGCTGGTGCGCATTGGGGCAACCTTTTGCGTGCGGTATAAAATAAACATTCCACTAACATTACGTTTGCCCCGGGTGGGCGCGTAGCAGCTCATTTTATTGATGTGGGCAGTTGGGTTGATGCTAGATTACCACCATAGTAGCTGGTGGATTTTTGCGTTGCAATCAGGTATAGTAAAACTAATGTTTAAAAATTATATCCAGAATAAATTAGAGGGCTACGTACGCCAGTATTTTGCTGCCCACCCAGAAATTAAACTGATTGTTGTAGCTGGTAGCGTTGGCAAAACCAGCACTAAGACGGCGCTGGCAACGGTACTTAGCCAACAGTACCGCGTGCGTATGCACCCAGGCAATCATAATACCGAGCTCAGCGCACCTTTGGCGATCCTTGGTATTGAGTATCCACGCAATATTAAAAGTATGAGTGCGTGGCGGCAGGTTTTCAAGCAGGCCAAGGAGCGAATCGCCCAGCCAGCGACGGTGGATGTGATTATTCAGGAGCTTGGGGTTGATAAGCCAGGTGATATGGTTGTATTTGGCCGCTATTTGCGCCCGGATATCGCTGTTGTCACTGCGGTTACGCCGGAGCATATGGAATACTTTGGTACCCTCGATGCCGTGGCGGCCGAGGAGCTGAGTGTGGTTAATTTTAGCAAAGTTGGCGTTATTAACCGTGATGATATCGCTAGCAAATATGCTAACTTGCTAACTAATGTATCGATTAGTACCTACGGCACGACCCCCCAGGCTGAATATTCATTTGTCATCGAGGATTTTACAGTCGAAGATGGCTACACGGGCTATTTTACAAGCCCGGAGCTTGGTGATAGACTGCGTGCGCATGTACATGTACTTGGTGAGCATAGTTTACGCCCGGTCAGTGCGGCTGTGTGCGTGGCGGTTCGGTTTGGTATGAACCCACAGGCAATTATACGCGGTATTGAGTCTTTACGCCCGGTGAGTGGCCGCATGAATGTACTGAAGGGTTATAACAATAGCATGATTATTGACGATACCTATAATGCCAGCCCAGCTGCTGTGGCTAGTGCATTGGCAACGCTTGCAGCGATTCGGGCACCGCAAAAGGTTGCTATCCTAGGGAGTATGAACGAACTTGGTGATAGTACCGCCCAGGCGCATCAAGCAGTTGGCCAGCAGTGCCAGCCCAGTGTGGCTGAGTGGGTCATTACTGTGGGTCAGGCTGCGCGCCAGTTTATTGCTCCAGCCGCCCTGGCAAATGGCTGTATTGTGTATTCGTTTGACGATGCCATTAGCGCTGGGTCGTTTGTAAAGAGTAAGCTCCAGCCAGGTGCGGTGGTGCTTGCAAAGGGTTCGCAGGGTAATTTGTACGTAGAGGAAGCAGTGAAGGTTTTGCTGCGTAGTTCGGCAGATACGAGTAAATTGGTGCGCCAGGACGGGCACTGGCAAGAGATAAAAGCACACTTCTTTTCTAAATTTTAAGGTATAGATTGTAGAGGCGATCAATAGATGGTACAGTCACACAAACAGCACCGGTGGGGCATTAAGCGCTGGCACGTTGTGCTAGCGGCGTTACTGCTTGTGATTATATTAGCTGGTGTGTATGCATTTATGGTGCTGACTAAAACACCATCGGCTATGCTACGCGATAGCGTCTTTGCGGCGGTTGGTGCTGCGCCAGTGAGTGGTACAGCCGAGGCAAACAGCGCCGTTGTGGGGACGATTACACAGACCGATAAAAGCCGGGTGACGCTTGCGGGTAATCAAGCCCAGTTTACAAGCCGTATTACCACTACGCTAAGCCCAGATATAACGCTGAGCTATGACGCAGATGTGATTGCGCTGGAGGACCGCAGTCTTCTTGCTAAAACCACAAATATCACCAATAGTGAGCACGTCGCAGCTAAGGATTTACGCCGCAATGAAGGCAAATGGGTCAAGCAAGCCAATGCACGTACGATTGGGCGGTTTATAGGCGCTGGTATGTATGGGTGTGTGGTGGATTTGCGCGCCACAGTACTACACATGAAGGATGGCCTGGCCCAGTTTAAGCGTAGTTATCAGCAGCAGCCATTTTTGCAGGTAGATGAGGCCCACGGTGAGCATGATGGCTGGTGGCGGGTTACCTTCGATAGCCAGGCCTTCAACCGCCTAACGACGAGCCTTGGTATTACCAGTCAGCAACTACCGAGCTGCCAGCAGCTTAACCTGGCCAAGCCACAGATAGACGTACAATTTGCTCAGCCGACGGGCTATGCTCACAAGCTGCGTGTCCGTAGCGGTAGCACAACCATTAGCACCGAGCTTTCCTTTGGCTCTGGCAGTATCACAGTGCCGCAGACCAATACGTAGCCCCATGTGGCGGTGCCTGGTGCTAAGCTATGGCCCAACTAAGGCAATTTGCTATAATAGCCAGTATGAAGCGCTATAATCCAACCGAAATTGAACAAAAATGGCAGCAGCAATGGGAAGAGGATAAAACGTACCAGGCTGATCTTGATGATACCACCCGCCCCAAGTACTATGGGTTTAGTATGCTACCTGGCATTACTGGTGCCGGTATTCATATCGGCCATGGCCGTACGTACCAGTTTTCTGACATTAAGGTGCGTGCAAAGCGTCAGCAGGGGTATAACGCGTACCATCCCATCGGTTGGGATAGTTTTGGTTTGCCGGTAGAGAATTACGCAATCAAGGTTGGCAAAAACCCGCGCCAGGCGCACGATGATGCTAAAGTTCACTTTAAAACGCAGCTCAAGCGGTTGGGTTTTAGCTACGACTGGAGTAAGGAAGTTTCGACTGCCGACCCGAGCTATTACCGCTGGACACAGTGGATATTCACCCAGCTGTATAAGCATGATTTGGCTTATCAAAAGGAACAACTGCAGTGGTGGTGTGAAACGGACAACACAGTGCTTGCCAACGAGCAGGTTGAAGGCGGCAAGTGCTGGCGCTGTGGTAACCCAGTTAGCAAAAAGAAGCTTAAGCAATGGTTCTTCCGTATTACGGCGTACGCGGATGAAATCCTTGAAGCAACTGATAGCCTTGACTGGACTGATATGGTCAAGACTATGCAGAAAAATTGGATTGGCCGTTCGCAGGGTGCAGAAGTTCGCTTTACGGTCGATGGGTCGGATGCAGCTATACCGGTCTTTACAACCCGGCCAGATACACTGTTTGGTGCAACCTTCTTGGTGCTGGCGCCGGAGCATGAGCTCGTTGATACGTTAACCAAACCTGATGCTCGGCCAGCCGTTGAAGCGTATGTTGCAGCCGCGGAGCGTAAAAGCGATGTCGAGCGTATGAGTGATTCACGCCAGAAAACAGGTGTCTTTACTGGTAGTTATGTGCGCAACCCGGCGACTGGCGAACGGATGCCTATTTGGATTGCGGACTATGTTTTGGCGGGTTATGGCACTGGTGCTGTTATGGCCGTGCCGGGGCATGATGAGCGTGACTTTGCCTTTGCAAGCCAGTTTGATTTGCCAATTATTACCGTCATCGAAAAGCCCGAAACAGTAGCCGAGGCTGGCTTTTATAGTGGCGAGGGTGTGATGGTTAACAGTGGGCATTTTGATGGTATGCGCTCTGAAGAGGCTCGCGAAGAAGTAGTCAGTTGGCTAGAACAGCAGAATATTGGCACTAGCAAAATTACCTATAAAATGCGTGACTGGCTGATTAGCCGGCAGCGCTATTGGGGCGCACCAATCCCTATCGTTCATGTGCCGGGCTACGAGCCAATTGCTGTGGCAGATGAATGCTTGCCGGTGCTTTTGCCAGAGGTCGATGACTTTAAGCCAAAGGGCGGCAATACCTCGGTACTAGCCGATATTGACGACTGGGTGCGCGTATGGGTGAATGTCGAAACAGGCCAGACTGTGCCAATTACCGAGCCAAAGCCAGAGGGAGGTGCCTGGCACGAAGGTAGGCGCGAGACTGATACGCTTGATGGCTACGCTTGTAGTAGCTGGTACTTCTTGCGTTACCTTGATCCGCACAATACTCAGCAGGCTTGGGACCCAGCGCGCGTGGGCCAGTGGGCGCCAGTTGACTTTTATAATGGTGCCGACCACGCGGTAGCACACTTGCTGTATAGCCGTTTTTGGATGCGCTTCTTCTATAAGCTTGGCCTGGTGCCAACGCCAGAACCATTTAAACGCATGATGTACAACGCTTATATTATGGCGCCAGATGGCGAAAAAATGAGTAAATCAAAGGGTAATGTTATCGACCCAATGCAGATTATGGATAGTGGCTACGGGGCTGATAGTTTGCGCCTATACGAGATGTTTATTGCACCGTACGACCAGGATGCGCCGTGGGATACACGCGGGGTGCCAGGGAGTTACCGTTTCTTAAACCGTGTGTGGAATTTGGTGCAGGAGTTTACGGCTCATGGTACGCAATCGGGTGCCCAGGCGCAGCCAGTGGCAAGCGCTGATCGTGTTACCAGGGCTGCTCATGCTATTGCTAAAAAGGTGACGCAGGATATCGAGAACGAGAAGTTCAATACAGCCATCTCTAGTATGATGGAAACAGTTAATACGCTCTATAAAATCAAAGAAGCCGATGGTGGCATGCAGTCAAATGCTACCTGGCGCCACGCACTCGAAACGCTGCTGATGGTGCTGGCACCGTTTGCACCGCATATTACCGAGGAGCTGTGGCACCAGCTTGGCCATACCGATACAATCCATATTGATCACTGGCCAACCTGGGATGATGCTATCCTGGCGGCCGAAAACCAAGATATACGCATTCAAATTAATGGTAAAATGCGTGCGCAGGTAACGGTTCCACGTACCGCCACACAAGCCGAGATCGAGGCCGCAGCGCTGGCAAACCCGCGTGTACAGCAGTATGTAGCGGGCAAAGAGCCACGACGGATTATCTACGTGCCGGGCCGGCTTATCAATATTGTTGTGTAGCTTTTCGCTAGGTGTATAACGCATCAGCGCCGCCCATAGGTAGCCGTGGGCGGCGCTGTATTGCTATAAGGCAAGGTGTATTATTTGTGGGCTGACTGGTACGACACTTTTTGGTGGTTGACCCACACAATGCCATCGTTGTCTTTACGGAGGGCGTCGGCACTACCCGGGAGTGTTTTGGCTAACGTTTCAGCTGGCAGGCCAACCCAGTCATCGCCCTCGGCAGTGACGTGCACGTAGACGGTGTCGCTCGGGTCAAGTTCAACTGGGATTTTATACTGACGTGGTAGGTCGCGGCCAAAGTCTATCTGGCTGAGTAAGTTGCTGGTACCCTGGGCGCGGTCGTCATTAATCTTGGGATCTTGGCGTAGTCGAGCGCCATTTTCGATTTGGATATCGCTAATCGAGGCAATGTCACCTGCGTAGGATGGTTGCTCTTTGTTGCTGGCGTGTGCCATGTGCATGGCTGTGCCGAGCACAAGGCTACTGGCGGCTACGCCAATACCGAGCTTCTGGAGGCGTCGTTTGGCGGGAGTGGTGGTTTGTTCGTGTCGTCGGGTTGCTTTCAGCTGGTTTTCAGGTTTCATGCCTGCATAGTAGCATAAGCCTATTGCAAAGTCAATAGTTTTACCAGTTTTGGCTAGGCGAGTCAAATTTTACTTGAGTATTTAGGGAAAGTACGCTATAGTTGAAAGCAAGTTTTAGTTTATGTAGTAAAAGGAGAGTCTGGTATGGCACAGCCAAAGAAACAGAGCAGTCCACGAAAGACGGGTTTGCGCCGTAGTCACTTGCGGCTTAAACTTGCACGTATGGTTAATAGTAAATCACCAGTTAAGGTGTATACCACAAAGCGTGCATCTGGTAAAAAGCAAGCCTAGCTCGGGTTACCCGCTAGCTTGTTTCATTAAATAATAAATAAAAGAAAGAACGTAAACGACATGGCCTCGAATCGTCATTTAGGCAGGATTGTCGCTCTACAAACTTTGTACGAAGACGAGTTCCGTCAGTCAGACGAGTCGCGGCAGCCACTCGCTGCGGTGACCGTCCGTAATCTAGAGCGCTATAAGAACGAAATAGGCGACACTGAATTTGTATATAACTTGGTTAATGGCGTAACGGCAGCAATTGCTGACCTTGATGCTCGCTTGCAGCCGTTAGCTCCAGATTGGCCAATTGAGCAGATCGCCCGGATTGACCGTACTATTTTGCGCATGGGTCTGTATGAGCTTGTTTATTGTAGCAACGATGTACCAGCCCGTGTGGCCATTAACGAAGCAGTTGAGCTTGCAAAGTCGTTTGGTTCTGATAATTCAAGCAAATTTATAAACGGTGTGCTTGGCACTGCTTATAGGATGCTTGGTGAGAGTCAGGCACATGAGCGCAACACCCAAGTTTGATAGGTTCAAAAAATATTTTAAAAAGAAGCCTTCAATCCAAGAGATTGTACGTGAGCCAACTGCTGGTGGTATTGTGTTTCGGCGCAATCAGCAGGGTGCTGTCGAGATTCTACTAATTCAGGATGCCAAAGATCGCTGGACAATTCCCAAGGGTCACATAGAAGAAGGCGAGACTGCCCAAGTAACGGCTAAGCGCGAAATTGGCGAGGAAGCCGGGCTTAAGGATGTTGAGGTCCTGCACTGGCTTGGTAAAATACACTTTCGCTACCGCCGGATTGATAAATTGGTGCTTATGACAACCCAAATTTACTTGGTACGCGCGCGTGGTGATACGAATGCCATCGAAAAGGAAGAGTGGATGAACGACATTCGCTGGTTTAGCTTCCACGAAGCCCTGGATGTGATAGAGTATGAAGACATTGGCAAGCTCATGCTGCTTGCAATGAAGCGAATTCGTCAGGAGAAACTATAGAATGAGTGGCATGCATACAGCGCCGTACCAGGAGTTTGCTCAGCAAAAACTTGGCTTTAGCTTTCGTAATATCGATACGCTGATTACAGCGTTAACCCACCGTAGCTACGTGAACGAGCACAAAAAAAGCGTTAGCGAGCATAACGAGCGGCTTGAGTTCCTTGGCGATGCCGTCCTAGAGCTGGTCGTTACAGACTTTTTGTACCGTAATTATAATGAGCCAGAGGGGATTTTGACGAGCTGGCGGGCTGCTCTGGTGCGGACTGAAAGTATTGGTGCAGCTGGTGATAAGCTGGGTTATGAACCATTGGTGCGTATGAGCCGTGGTGAACGCCATGGCAGCGAGCGTGCACGCCAGCAGATCCTAGCCAATGCCTTCGAGGCTGTGATTGGGGCAATTTACCTCGAGAAGGGCTACCAGGCAGCGGCAGATTTTATCGCTGCGCATATTCTTTGTAAGCTCGAACAGATTCTTGCAGAAGGGAGCTGGCGTGACCCGAAGTCACATTTGCAGGAGGTCAGTCAGCGTGTCGATGGCTTTACACCGCAGTATAAGGTGCTCGGTGAAGTTGGCCCAGACCACGATAAAGTATTTACCGTCGGTGTGTTTGTGGGTGATACGCTGATGGGTAAGGGGAGTGGCCCCAGTAAGCAAATTGGCCAGCAGCAGGCCGCCCGGGCAGCACTGGCTCGTTACCAGCATCAAGCATCATAATAGCGGTTCTGTGGCGATACCGGCCGTAAGTGATTGACAGCCTTTGTAAAACAAGGTAGAATGGCCTAAGATATTGACATAACCAAGAGTTAAAGAAGGAATCGTTATATATGCTCGCAATTCGTTTGCAACGCCTTGGCCGTAAAGGCTACCCGGTTTATCGCTTGGCTGTTCAGGAGTCACAACGCCACCCATCAAGTGGTCGCGTGGTTGCCTATATTGGCAGCTACAATCCGCACACCAAGCAAGCTACTATTCAGGTAGAGACTGCCCAGAAGTATTTAGACAATGGTGCTCAGCCATCACCACGAGTTATTAAGTTACTCCAGGAAGCTGGGGTATCGCTGCCAAAGTGGGTGAAACCACCGGTAGCAACTAAGCACAAAGCAATTAAAAACGCCGAGAAACTGCGCAAGAATCAACCCAAGGAAGACGCAGCTA
>ERZ773050.2154-NODE-2154-length-10576-cov-8.669233_pt1 | contig 10576 bp, 7 predicted proteins | sample MGYA00580632_ERZ773050 | MGnify/ENA primary metagenome ERZ773050 (study PRJEB29015, sample SAMEA2738123) | human oral metagenome | biome: human oral; feature: human-associated habitat; material: saliva | place: China | collected 2166 ... | reverse complement strand
TCTAGAAGATTAGCAAAGGCTGGACCCATTTAGAGGCCTCAAGTTCAATATAGTGTTGTCAATTATAAAAGTAAATAGATTAGAGGTTCCTAATAGTCACCAAGGTGACCAATAGGAACTTCTTTCGTTTTGTAACTATTATAATGGAATAGATTAATTATGTTACAATATAAATAAGATAATAGTTTTTAGGGAGAGGGAGACTCATATGAAACGTTATATTACATTACTTAGTCTGGGTTTGTGTTTAGCCGTACCGATGCTTTCACAAGCTAGCGATACAAAGACTGTTATGCATGTTACGAATGTACATAATGGTCAATATGATGCGGCATTAGATGCTATTACAGATACAAAGTTTTATGGACCGTATCAATTCCGAGTATTAAAGGATGCTATTGAAACGCAGGGCGAAACAAAGGACATTGATGGTAGGGTGTTTAGAACCTCTGATGGGGTATTTATGCATGTAAAGGCTAGATCCGTTGATAATAGTAGTGCATCCTTAGATAAAGAGGTTAAGAAGATTATTAAAGATAGAACGATTCCAGAACCTACAGTTAAGATGGTATTGCCTGTTAAGTATGATGTTATAGAGGTCAACAATGATGGCGTGCGTAGTTTACTTATGGAATTTATGTATGGGTGGCCATTAGAGTATCGAACGGATATGGTATTAGTGACAGATTATGAAGATACTCGTTACTACTATAGTTTACAGTTTTATAGAGACCAGCTACCAAAAGGTGTTCGCATTGAGCAGTTACGCCAAATGATTATGGATGCGCAGTTCAGTCATAAATAAGCTATAATTCTTCAGATTCCAATATTTGTTCAGCCTATTATATTTAGTGGGCTTACAATATTTAGCTAAATAGGTATAGTAAAAGCAAATAGTAAAGAGGTTCCCAATAGTCAACTAGTGACCATTGGAAACCTCTTTTATTGTGTTTGTATTATATAGTTTTGCAACTATTACAAGATACTTTTACCCAAAGGGAATACAGTTTTGCCAAATACTTTGTTTACAAGTGCTGCACCAGAACCGTAGAAGCCCAAGAGGGAGATAAATAATTCAGACCATGCTGCAAGCGTGAAGAAGCCTGTGCGACCACCTAAGAATAAGTCTGTTGAAAGTCCGAAGAATAGGAAGCAGATAAGAACCATGATAGTAAATACAACTTTATTTGTTTTCAAAGATGCGATTGTACCAAAAATGGAGAAAATAAAAAAGCCTAAAAATGCGAATGCTAATTGTGTTACATCAAAACCTTTTTGTAGTTCTACACCGAAAGCGCCCATTTGAATAAGCCATACACCTGCCATAGCGGACCAGAATAAGCCGTATGCACCGAATACAACGGAACCGAAAGCATTGTTCTTCTTGAAATCAAAATAACTTGCAATTATTTGGCCCAAAGAACCTAATAAAACTGCCCAAGGTATAATAACGGATGTTGTTGGGCCAGACCAGCCTACGCGGGACGTGGATACCACAAAACATACTACAGCGAGACCAAGTAGACCAAGACCAGTAGGATCCGCTACATTTTCGCTCATTTCAACTTTTCTTACTTCGTTTTCCATTTGTTCCTCATTTCTCCGTGGGGGACAACTAACTACAAATATACAGATACATACTCACATGGTAATCGTCATACTATAATGCATCGAATAAATCAATATATAACCACTGTGAAAGTATTGCCCCATAAATGTAACATACATCACACTTTCAAGGCAATACAATGAGTTATAGTAATAATACGTAAAATGCATAGTTGATACTGTTAGCATTTATAAGGAATATTACGATTTCCAGTTTATTTTATAACTGTATTTACATTATAATTGCCTGTTCTATATGGATTTGTTATAGTTGTTGACCGAAATGAATGCGGTATTAGCGTAATTTTGTATTGCCATGTAACTTGCTTATTTTGTTTGTGATATACTACTTATAGAGTATGGGAGGTTATATGGTTTTTCTTACTTCATTACAAAGTATTATCCCCATTGTGTTGCTAATAGCATTAGGGTATATATTAAAAGGGCGCGGCATGTTTAACGATACCTTTAGTTCTAATCTGTCACGCCTCATTATGTCCGTCATTTTACCAGCAGGCGTATTTGTATCGGTCTTGCATCATATGCAAACATCGGATTTATGGGATTTACGATATGGTTTACTTGTAGTTGGTTTGACCTATTTTGTATCGTATATTGTGGCTTTCATCATGATGAAAATATTACGCGTTCCGCCAGGTCGTCGAGGTATTTTTATCAACATGGTAGTAAACGATAATTGCCTATTTATCGGCTTACCAGTACAGATTGCCTTGTTTGGACCAGAGGCGCTACCATATTTTCTGTTGTATTACATTGGTAACACCATATCCGTATGGATGGTAGGGGTATTTCTTATCGAAATGGATCCTTTGCCACAGAATTCTAGTGCTACTGGTGAAAGCGTGCGGCCTTCAGGACATAAATTTTCTTGGAAGAAATTATTACCACCGCCACTTATGGGCTTTATCGTGGCTTTGATATTTTTATATGCACAGATCCCATTGCCTACGATTTTACATAATACCTTAAATTACTTAGGCGATATGGTTACACCATTATCCTTACTATATATTGGTATTGTGCTTCATGATGCAGGCCTCAAGAGTATGGCTCTTAATAAAGACTCATTAGGTGGTATCTTCGGTCGTTTTGTGATTGCACCACTCATCATGTTTGGCGTTATTATAACGGTTCGTTATATAGGTGGTATTACATTAGAGCCCATTGCGATGATTACATTTATCGTTCAATCCGCCGGTCCTGTCATAGCGGTTTTACCAATCGTAGCTAACGAATCTGGTGCTGATTTACCCTTTGCTACAGGGCTTGTTATGATTAGTACTATTTTATTTGTGTTCGTAATACCACTCATTATGGAACTCTTAACAATGCTTGGTATTGTAGCATAATGGATGGCTTAATTCTCAGGTATATACAATGTAAAAGACTAGCAGTATAGCGGGTGCTGTACTGCTAGTCTTTTTCGTTAGTTATTTAATTCTTTAATAATTGTTAGGATATCCTCTGCTTTGCGTGCAATATGTTTTACACTTAAATCTTGATGGAGCTGCTCGTATATAAAACCGTATTAATATTAGGAATACTATCCATCATAATTTATAGATTTAGTTTACAATTATATCATTATTGACAGGAAATATACAATGGGTGTACTGTTAAATTAATTAGTATTTGTGGAAATGTGAAGTTTTTATTATGTTGTTTTTAAAGGAGATGAAAAACATGGTAAAGAACATGGAGCGCCAGCCAAAAAGCTATAAAGCTCTGTTGACTGCTGTTTTGGTTACAACTACCTGTAGTTGTATATGGGGGAACGCTGTATACGGGGAAACTCCAATTACTGATGCGAATGGCAACACGTATCTGGCTAGTGATAATACTAATATTACTGGTAAAAGTAATTCAGTTCCAAGTGGTAAAAATGCTACTATTGTGGGGGATAATAATACAATTACAAAGACATTCCCTAGAGACAATGGCTCTCTTGTAAATGCCGTTGGTAATGAAGATGTACGGATAGTGGGGTCTAATAATACAGTTCAAGGTAGCCGGAGACAACATGTGATTGGTGATAATAACCAAATCATCGCTCGTGATGCTGGGACGGTTACTGATTATGGACATCCATCTGGTCGTGAACCGAATGCATCAGATTTGACAATTGGTAGAGGGAATTTTATACGCGGTACTGACACATATCGAAATGAGTGGGATTCCTTAACTGTTATCGGTAATAACAACAAAGCTGAGTACAGCACAGAATCTGCTGGTGGCCCTTCAGCAGGTATTGTCATTGGGGATAATCAAAATATTGATACTATAAGTGAGTCTGTTGTGATTGGTAGTATGTCGCCTGCGGAGCAAGCCCAAAAATCAGATCAAGATCCAAGCGATAAAAAATATACGGTTGGTGGGTATAGTACGATTATTGGATATCATACATCTAACACTTCAGGCGGTAGTGTAGTGGTAGGCAACCATTCAAAATCGGGGCAAATATTACAAACTATTACTGGTCATGGAACTACAATTGAAGGCGGGAATAATTGGAATAATTTATCGGGTTTGTACTCTTCCTCTTATGGGGCTCTAAATACGCTTGAAAGTACTGCTACTGATACGGAGGAAGCTGATAATGTTGCTAACTCTGTAACAGGTAGTTTAAACCGAACAGCTGGAACTACTGGTACCATGATTGTTGGTTCTGGTAACGTGGTGACAAATTCTAAAACCCCAATGATAAATGTTCCTGCATTAGGTACAACCATTAGTGATATTTCTCTTCAAAATATAGGTATAGTCGGGAGCGATAAACTCAGCGATAAAACAGATACTACAGTAGAAGTTGGTCGACATTACATGAAAGAGTATATGGCTTTGAATGCTGGTGCAGTATCCATTATAGGTAGTAGTAATACAGCTGATTATGCTATTCGCTCTCAAATTTCAGGTACTAATAATATTCTAAAAGGTCAAGCTAGTAGTGTAAGCACTTTCAATACTGTTAGTGGGTATGGTAATGAAGGTACTAATATTAGCCGATCCACCATAGTGGGTACTAGAAATGACCTTAAAAATGGTGAAGATAATGTAGTAATTGGGGATTTCCATAACTTTGATGGTGGAAAGCATAATGTTGTACTTGGCTCCATGGCAGCTGAGGAGCAAGATGTAACGAAATCATTTACAAATTCATCTGGTAGTAGTACATATACCTATACAGTGAAGGAATTAGTTGCTACTCGTCGCAATACAGCAAATGTTGAAAATGCTGTAATGCTTGGGTACAATACGGACGTTACTCGAAATGGTGGTGTAGCATTAGGCAGTGAATCGATTGCCTCTGTAGATAAAGGGATTGCTGGTTATGATCCTACTACAAAAGCAGCATCTACTGATGGTTCTCCAACTTGGAAATCTACGGCAGCCGCTATTTCTGTTGGTGATTCCACAGGAACAACTGTTCTTACACGCCAAATTACAAATGTTGCAGCTGGTTCAGAAGATACTGATGCTGTCAATGTAGCACAGTTAAAACGAATTACAGCAGATTCCACATCTACTATTAATAATCAATTAACTCAAGTTAATAATCGTATTGATGCTGTAGATGGTCGTGTTAAACGTGTAGGTGCTGGTGCGGCAGCATTGGCTGCATTGCATCCTCAAGAGTTTGACCCTAATGATCAATGGACTTTTGCTGCTGGGTATGGTCATTACCGTGGTGCTAATGCTATGGCTCTTGGTGCATTCTATCGTCCTAATAATAAGATGTTATATTCTATTGGTGCTAGCTTAGGCGGCGGAGAGGACCTCTTTAACTTAGGCGTTAGTCTCAAATTTGGTAAGAGTGAACCTTATGCAGACTACTCCAAAGCAGGACTTGTTAAGGTTATCAATGACCAAGATGCAAAAATTAAAGAGCAAGATGAAAAGATTAATGCTATGCAAGAACAAATTGAAAAAATGATGGCTAAGTTGAATTTATAATATAGATTTTTAAGTGTATATACAGCCAACTATGTTACAATAGTAATGTAGTTGGCTGTTGTTTTATAATGAGGTAGTTATGACTGAAATACAAGCTCTTTTATTATTGAAAGCGTCTCTAGAGTCCTCAGATCTTCACGGTGTTGAATCATTACTCGCCGAAGATTGTGTGTATGTATCTACGGGACGTGGTACCATAGCGCGTAATAAAATTGAAAGCATAGAGTTTTTATCGGCTATGACCGATTCTATTAAAGCCGATCGCGTGCCTGTCATCTGTCGTGTAATACATATTGCTGAAGTTTTTGAAGATGATGCATTGTTCCGCGAAGGTCGTGTAGGTCTTACGGTGGCCTATGATGAAGGCGATGCATATGCGTATATGTTATTTGTAGACCTTAATGACGATGGTCGCATTGAGCGCATCGTGTCTAGCCAAGAAAACTATACCATCGAATATGATGATCTTCGACTGTCTTTGGATGAGTCACCATATCGCTTTATGACCGTGCCCCATACGGTGAAAGACTGGATTGCAGCACTTAGTATATGGCTTGAAACAGACAATCTAGATGTAGACGATTTCTACAAATATATTGCAGAGGATACAAAGGTAGTATTCCAAAAAGGTGATGCCGAATCCATTACCCTTGAAAATGGTCTCGATGTAGAGGACTATTTTGATCAGTTGATGAATCAACATTTTGCTGCTGTGCCGCATATTATTCGCGATGAAGAGGATAAACTCATCTTAACATATGGACCTATGAGTCTCATTGTGAGCCTTAACGAAGAAGGTGAGTTGGCCTTAATCAGTATGTACATAGATACTCGTGATGAAGATGAGGCCCTTGACGATATAGGCTATATTGAAGAGGACTTAGTAGAACTAGCAGAAGAAAATATAGACGAAGAGTTTTAATAGAACGTATAAAGAGGCAGGAGATTGCTCCTGCCTCTTTGCTGTATTATTTTGTTGTAGCATTTATAAATGCTTTAAATAAGTGCTTTGCTTTTTCGTCATTTATTGTCATCATTTCTGGATGGAACTGGCAAGCTACAAGCCATGGATAGTTATCATCCTCTAAGCCCTCCACAGTGCCGTCTTTGGCATGGGCCGTAATATGCAAACTATCGCCCACATCCTTTACCGATTGATGGTGATGTGAGTTCGTTACCCAATTAGTATGTCCAATAGCGTTGGCTAATTTTGACTTACTATCAATTGCTATTGTATGGGTTCCAAGGGCTGGCGTTTGATTTTGTGAATGTTTTAAGGAGCAGGATGTATCATATTTTAAATCCTGATATAATGTGCCACCACGATATACGTTAAGGATTTGAAGACCCCGACAGATGGCAAAGATCGGAATTTGTTTTTCTTCGGCAGCTTTTAGTAAAGCAAAATCGAATTGATCACGCTCTGGCCAAACATCTCCGATGCCTTGTAAAGGTTCTTCACCATAGTGCAGAGGGTACACATCGTGACCACCAGTAAGGAGGAGCCCATCTAAACGAGAGAGTGATTCTCGGGCAACCTCTAAATTTTTTGTGAAAGGAATAATAACTGGAATTCCACCAGCTTCTTCGATAGAGCGAGCATAATCATCGTTTACAAAAGCTCTTAACACATCTGCAAAAGGCGCTTCATTTGTATGCAATATGCTGCCAGAAATACCGATACATGGTTTAGTCATCGTATCACCTCATATATAAATCATAGTTTCAATTATATAAATTGGTAGTAACCTTATAGGTCTATATCAATACCATATAAAAAGAGAAGGTCTAACAAGAAGCCTTAATCCTATACACTAGTCATTAATACTATGTATTAGTATATAGCATATATTTTTAATAGACTATAACATAATGCACAAGTACTATTTCTATGCTAACAATTCTATATATTAAGACACTGTCATATTCATGAAAAACAAAAATTTAAAGAAAATTGATAAATATTTAATAATTAGGTATAATAATGGTTAGTTTAAGAGATAGAAGTATAGAGGAGCGTATCTATGAATTGGAAACGAATAATTACATTAGCTTTTCTTGGTGTTCCGCTAGGTGTAGGTCAATCTTATGGACTTGATATTAATATTCCAGGGGCTACACCAACAATTGATGACATGAAATACAGAGATTATCGTGCTTCAGGATTTATTGCTGAACTCATTGATAATAAAATTAGTAGTAATGTAGAGAGTATTAAGATGGCTTACCCTCAACATACAGATGATGAGATAGAGAAGTTAAAGTATGTTGTGAAGGAAGTAAATCACGCCACCAATCATTCGTATACTGTATATATGCTAAAAGAAAATGGTGCTGATGTAATGTTCACATTGCCATTTTCCTCAGTAGCTACTGTTTCTAAAAATTTTAAAGAGGATCATATTGTAGCCCATCATACAATTACACCAGTTGGTGATATAGGTGTTGAAGTGCAGCAACGTGAGAATATTACCAATTGGAATAATACTCAGGTGCCATATAGTGCGGTGACAAAGGATGTCATACGAGACGAAATGAGCAAAGCTGGTAAGGAGCAAATACGTTTTATTGATGGCAATACATTTACTTATAAAAACGTCGAGAATGCAACTTGGGATATTGCTAATTACGGAGATAGTCCTAATGGGACCATTAACTTTACCATGCCTGGCAAACCTAATGTCATATATCATATAGGATATGGTTTAAGTGAAAGTATATTGAAACATCATATAAAGGGAAATGAGAAGGAGTTGGTTGATAAAACGATGGCAACCTTAGCAAATTTTGCGTTACCATCTATTAAGCCTTCTAGTACAGTTTTAGAGTATTCGAGCCCTGTGTCAATCGACAATTATACCTTTAGAGTGTTAAAAGGAAGTAAATTGATAGAAAAAAAGAAAGACCCAGATGGTCAAGAATACATTCAGTATGCATCGGGGGCGATAAAATCTTTGTTTATTAAACATCCTGTTTCGAATTCTTTATTAACTGATCGACAAGCTGTTTTTTACAAATACTTAACTGAATTTTTGAGTAGAGATGAAATTAATGGTGTTAAGTCGATTCAATATGCTACTGTTTGGAATGATGCGACACCAGGTATGTATTTAGAGTTAGAAGATAGTGAAAAGACATTGTTTATTATGGTTGTGTATGATGATAAATATATATATAGCCACTATCTAGTACAGCCACATGATATTCATATTAGTAAATATAAAACTCGTGAAATGATTCAATACGTAAATAGTAAAGTTGATAAAAACAATTATGATACCGTAAAGATAGGCTTAGGCATGGAGCCTAGAGCATTTGATAAAAGATGGTTCAGTAATTAATTATATAATCTATAGCTAATCCGTTTTGAATTACTGTGTAGACATTAATATGAGGACTGACTCAAATGAGTCAGTCCTCGTTTTGTGTATTATATGTAATTATCTAAAGAATCTACCAATCAACGGCATATTAGCCCCGTCATTTTTATTGATTCCTTTTAATAGAACCATAATAATAACATAGAGGACTAACCCTTCGATACCTGTGAGTATAAAGTTACCCCACATTGGTAAGATATCTGTTAAGTAGTGGTAACTCATAAAGATGAGTATACCCATGACACCGGCACTGACCACGTTTTTCCATAGAAGGGAAATATCGAGGAAGTAGCCTGTGTATTTTTTGATGTAAATCAAGTTGAGTAAGGCTGCAAAGCCGATATCTGCAACGGTTGCCCACGCAGCACCACCGATGCCAAGCCAAGGTATAGAGGTTAAGTTCCAGTTTAAGATAACCTTGATAACAAGGGCGATAGCCATGTTGATAACTGGGATACGAGGTTTATTTAAACCTTGTAAAATCCCTGTTGTTACTTGGTGAACACCGAGGAAGAAGATGGAGAAGGCTGTAATTTGTGTAGCCAACTCTGCTTTTGGTGCATTATAGATTAATGTTACCGTTGGAGCAGCTAATACATAAAGGAGTACCGTAAATGGCACAGTTGCCATAAAGGTAAGTTTCATGGAACCTGATGTACGTGAGTAGATGCCCTCTTGATCTCGTTTGGCAAATGCGTGAGAGATGGCGGGTACGATACTCGTAGCCAAGGCCGCCGTAATGATAGTAGCCAAGTTGATGAGTGGTACTGCCATGCCTGTTAAGTAACCGAATAGCTCTGTTACTTCGTTCATGGAGAAATCCGCCACTAATAGTCTACGAGGGACGATGAGCAAATCTAGGTTAGCCGTCAATGGCAACATGATACTGGCCAAGGAAATCGGCAAAGCCAATCCCACAAGGCGTGTTAAGATTTCACCACTGGATTCCCGTGGGCCATCGTAGCTTTCACCAGTACTACTAGCCTTAGGCAATTTGTAGTAATAGTATAGGAGTACTAGAAAGGCACCAAAGGCACCAACGCCGGCGCCTAGACTAGCACCGCCTGCCGCCTCAGGTAAACCGTAAGGCAATAGAATGGCCGCCGCACCGAGCATAACGATAACGCGCAAAAGTTGCTCAACGATTTGACTGACCGCTGTAGGGGTCATCATTTCATAACCTTGAATATAACCACGGAAACAGGATATCCAAGTTACAAAGAACACTGCCGGAGCGAGCGCGATAATAGAGTAGTAGGCACGACTTTCCGTAATGATGCCACTAGAGATGAGCCAATCCGCACCAAAATACATGGCGAGGCTGGCGATGAGTCCTGTTATGGTGAGCATAATAAAGGAAAGATTAAATACTCGTTTGGCCCCACCAAAGTCGTGTAGGGCTAGCCGTTCTGCCGTTAATATAGAAATGGCGATTGGCACACCTGCGCTCGAAATTTGTAAGAGTAATAAATAGATAGGAAAGGCCATCTGGTAGATACCGATGCCTTCACCGCCTAAAATACGGGATAGAAGAATCCAGTTAATACTACCGATGGCTTTTACTACGAAACCGGCAATGGTTAAAATTAAGGTTCCTTTTAAAAATCCACTAGCCA
>ERZ773050.2153-NODE-2153-length-10584-cov-3.623991_pt1 | contig 10584 bp, 8 predicted proteins | sample MGYA00580632_ERZ773050 | MGnify/ENA primary metagenome ERZ773050 (study PRJEB29015, sample SAMEA2738123) | human oral metagenome | biome: human oral; feature: human-associated habitat; material: saliva | place: China | collected 2166 ... | reverse complement strand
ACGAGCCAGCCAGGCGGGTCTGAAGGAAATGATAATAGAGTGAAGAATGAGGGCTTACTAAAGCGAGGAGATTGTGAGCATTATTACTTACATGAAGCGTCACGGCTTTATTCTGCCAAGTTTGAGGGCTTTTTTGCTGATGCGTTCTGTGCTAAGCTATATGGTAGAGTTTCTAGCCATTCGCCAGTGCTGTGGACGGAATGGCATAGTTAGATATGTAACAATAACTAAAAGGAGATCAATGCCTACAATCAATCAGTTGGTTCGTAAGCCGAGAAAAAGTGCGACCAAGAAATCCAAATCGCCGGCCTTGCTAACCATCCAAAACACCCTTAAGACTAAGACTTATGCCCAGAATGGGCCATTGAAGCGAGGCGTCTGTGTCAAAGTTACCACTAAGACACCCAAGAAGCCGAACTCAGCTATGCGTAAAGTCGCTCGTGTTCGCCTGACTAACGGGCAGGAAGTCTGGGCGTATATCGGCGGAGAAAAGCATAATCTACAGGAGCATGCCGTTGTATTAGTGCGCGGTGGGCGTGTCCCTGACCTACCCGGTGTTCGCTATCATATCGTTCGCGGGGCGCTTGACCTACAGGGTGTCGAAGGTCGCAAGCGAGGTCGTAGCAAGTATGGTGCTAAGAAAGGAGACAAGTAATGCCACGTAAAACTACCAAGTCTTTACAGCGCCTGATCAAGCCGGACCGCAAGTATAACAGCGTCCAGGTGCAGCGCCTGATTAATAAGTCGATGCTCAACGGCAAGAAGCACGCTGCGGAGCGGATGGTCTATGCAGCACTGGAGCTGGCTGCTAAGAAAGTCAAGTCGGAGAATCCGCTGGAAGTACTGGAGACGGCACTAAGTAATATCTCGCCTAATTACGAAGTCAAGAGCAGACGAGTCGGTGGGGCGAACTATCAGATTCCCTTCCCGATCCAGGGGCATAGGCAAGAGCACTTCGCCTTCATGTGGCTAGTTCAGGCTGCTCGAGCTCGTAAGGGTGCGCCTTATCAGGAGCGACTGGCCGGCGAGATTGTCGATGCGATTAATCAGACAGGTGCCGCTTATAAGAAGAAGGAAGACACTCACCGCATGGCTGAGGCTAACCGAGCGTTCGCTCACTTTGCGAGGAGTTAAGGGAGGGCGTATGGCAGATCATAATAAAATCCCCTTGAGCAAGTTTCGCAATATCGGGATCATCGCACACATCGATGCCGGCAAGACGACTACCACGGAGGGTATCCTCTACCGGACAGGACTGGCGCATAAGATTGGTGAGGTGCATGAAGGCGAAGCAACCACCGACTGGATGGAGCAAGAGCGAGAGCGTGGCATCACCATTACCAGTGCGGCAGTGACTTGCTATTGGCAGGATCATCACATCAATATCATTGACACCCCGGGTCATATTGATTTTACCGCTGAGGTGGAGCGCTCGCTACGGGTGCTGGACGGAGCAGTCTGTGTACTGGACGGCAAGATGGGGGTTGAGGCGCAGACCGAGACGGTTTGGCGTCAGGCCAACAAGTACGACATCCCTCGGGTAGTCTTCATTAATAAGATTAACCAAACTGGTGGTGATTTCTTTAAGTCGCTTGACTCGATTCATCATCGGCTGAGCAAGAATGCTTTGCCAATTCACCTGCCGATCGGTTTCGAGAAGACAGTCAACGGTATCGTTGATTTGATTGACATGAAGTCTTACACCTACAAGGACTACGCCGATCACCAGCTAATCCAGGGCGAAATCCCGGCTGACATGCTAGACAAGGCTAAGGAGTGGCGGACTAAGCTGGTCGAGAAGGCGGTTGAGGCTGACGACGAACTGTTTGAGCGATACCTGTCGGAAGGTGAGGATTCTATTACTCAGGCAGAGCTGGTCAAGTGTCTGCGTCAATTAGTGCTAAACGGTGACTTTTACTTGGTCACCGGTGGTGATGGCCGAGGCGTTATCGTCGAGAAGGTGCTTGATCTGGTGGTTGATTATCTACCGTCACCGGTCGACGTCAAAGAGATCGACGGCGTCGATCCGAAGACTGACGAGCAAATCTATCGTAAGCCGAGCGTGGATGAGCCACTATCAGCTCTGGCATTCAAGATCGCTACTGATCCTTTCGTCGGTAAGCTGATCTTCGTCCGAGTTTATTCGGGCAAGCTGAGCTCCGGCTCGTATGTCTTTAACTCGACCACCGGCGAGAAAGAGCGGGTCGGGCGCATCGTCCGGATGTTTGCCGAGAAACGTGACGAGATCAAGGAAGTCGAAGCGGGTGATATTGCGGCAGTGATCGGACTTAAGCATACTACTACCGGCAGTACGCTGTGCGACCAAGCTCACCCCATCCAGCTTGAGGGGATTAGCTTCGTTGAGCCACCGGTGTCGATCGCTGTCGAGCCGAAGACCAAGGCCGACCAAGAGAAGATGGCGGTTGGCTTGCAGCGTCTGGCTGAGGAAGACCCGACCTTCCGGGTGCATACTGACGAGGAGACCGGTCAGACCATCATCTCGGGTATGGGTGAGCTTCACCTGGAGATCATCGTCGATCGCTTGCATCGGGAGTTTAGTGTCGAGGCTAATACCGGTGAGCCGCAGGTTGCCTTCCGTGAGACCATACGGGGTACTGCCGAAGTGCAGGGCAAGTACATCAAGCAGTCTGGTGGTCGTGGGCAGTATGGTGATGTCTGGGTTAAGTACGAGCCGAACGAGGTCGGCAAGGGCTTTGAGTTTGAAGATAAGATCAAGGGTGGCGTAGTACCGCAGGAATATCGTCCGGCAGTCCGAGCAGGTATTGAAGAGACGCTAAATGGTGGAGTCATCGCCGGCTATCCGGTGGTCGATGTCAAAGCGACTCTGTATGATGGCTCGTACCACGAAGTTGACTCATCTGAGATGGCGTTTAAGATGGCTGGCTCTATCGCTACCAGAGACGGTATTAAGCAGGCGAAGCCGGTTCTGCTTGAACCGATTATGCGTCTGACTATCGTTACTCCGGAAGAGTTCATGGGTGATGTCATCGGCGACTTGAATGCTCGTAGAGGCAGGGTCGAGTCGATGGACGACCTAATGGGTGGAGCGAAACAAATCAAAGGCTTCGCCCCGCTGGCTAATCTCTTTGGTTACACCACCGACCTGCGTTCGATGTCGCAGGGAAGAGCTGCTTCCTCGATGGAGCTTGCTCAGTATGAGGAAGTTCCGCCCAACGTGGCGCAAGAGATCATCGCCAAACGTAACGGCTAGTCCGGTCAGTAGCTGTCTAGCAACAAATACCCTGAGCGTACGCCCAGGGTATTTTATTTGACGAGTTCATTGTGTCTGGCCATCAGCAGGCTGACTACCCTGACTACGACCAGGTAGCTCAGGGTGATCAGCGAGATGACGAGCATCGGCGTTAGGGTTGGCTGAACGAAGCCGAAATATCTGCCCAGCGGGCTAAAGATGATAGCTAAGGCGAGCAAGATTACCCCTGCGATACTTGCTAGAAGCGGCTTAGAGGGGAGAGACTTAGTGAAAGCCTGCGGACTACGGATGATCAGGACGACCAGTGTCTGAGTGACCAGCGACTCGATAAACCAGTATGTCTGGAACCCTGCCGCAGTCGAGTTAAAAACTAGCTTCAGTATAGCAAAGGTGATGAAGTCGAATAGAGACGAGATCAGTCCAAAGACAAGCATAAACTCCTTTAGTGACTTGATATTCATCTGGCGAGGCTTCTCCAGCTGGACGGGGTCGACGTTATCGCTGGGGAGAGCGAATTGAGAAGAATCATAGAGGAGATTGTTTAATAGTATCTGCGGTGCGGTCATCGGCAGGAAGGGCAGGAAGAGCGATGCGCCCGCCATCGAGATCATGTTGCCGAAGTTCGAGCTGAGGCTCATCTTAAGATATTTGGCGGTGTTAACGAAAGTCCGTCGTCCCTCGACCACGCCGTCATTGAGATAACGCAGACTCTTGCCTAGCAGGATGATATCGGCTGCGTCACGAGCTACTTCGACGGCGTTATTGACTGAGATGCCGATATCCGCCGCCTTGAGGCTGGGGGCATCATTAATTCCGTCACCCATGTAGCCGACTACGTGACCCTGCTGACACAGAGCTTTGATGATGCGAAGCTTCTCACTCGGATTGACTCTGGCAAAGATAGAGGTCTGGTCGACTATTTTGGCTAGCTGGAGGTTGTTAAGCCGATTGATCTGATCGCCGGTCAGCACTTTGGTTACCTCTAAGCCAAGGTCGTGAGCGACCCTTTGGCAGACTAGCGGGTCGTCGCCTGAGATGATCTTGACTCTAATATTATTCTGATTTAGGTCACGCAATGACTTGGCGGCACTTTTCTTAGCCGGGTCGGTGAAGCAGACGAAGCCCTCGAAAGTCAGGTCAGACTCGTCCTTGGTCTGATATTCATCCTTGGTCTCGAGAGACTTGGTGGCGATCAGTAAAGTCCTGAGACCTTGCTGGCTGAGCTCTTGATAATCCGCCTTTAGACGGTCGAGCAGTAGAGGTGACAGATGGCGGGCGGCGCCGTTCTTATCTCTGTAGTGACTAATGATCGGGAAAAGGCTGTCGGGCGCTCCTTTGGTGATCATAGTCAGCTGATCTGCCCGGCTGACGATCACACTCTCTCGCTTGCGCTCAAAGTCAAAGGGCAACTCCCGGATTAGCTGAGTATCGGTCTGCTTGGCTTGGTGATGGCTAATGATCGCCGTATCTAGCGGGCTCTTGTACGACGATGACAACTGACAGACCGTATGAGCCAGCTCGATAATCTTGCGACACTCGGTCCGGTTGAAGTCCTGCGTCTTAGCTACGCTGATATGGTTCTCAGTTAGCGTGCCGGTCTTGTCAGTGCAGAGGATATCCATGGCACCGAAGTTCTGCATAGCAGCCAGCTTCTTAACGATCACACCTTTCTTCGACATGCGGAGCGAGCCTTTAGTCAGATTAATGGTCATAATTAACGGTAGAAGCTCAGGGGTTAGCCCAACCGCCAAGGCGATGGCGAAGAGAAGCGACTGGGCAGGGCTGCGCTGAAACAAGATATTTATCACCAAGATGAAGATAACCAACCCCAGGGTTAAATGAGTGATCAAGCCGGAGAAGCGGGCTAGCTCCAGCTCGAACTCGCTAGTATTACCATGGCTAAGCGACGTAGCGATGTGGGCGAACTCGGTCTTGGCACCGGTGGCGGTCAGACAAAGCTCGCCTGACCCGCTGGCGACACTGCTGCCCATGTATATTTGGTCGCCAGGCCGTTTGGCTACAGGGTATGATTCGCCGGTCAAGGAGCTTTCATCGACTAGCAGACTATTGCTGCTAATTACCTTACCGTCGGCCGGGATGATGCTACCTGCCTGAACTGCCACTACGTCACCCGGCACCAAGCAGGCGACGTCAAGCTGGCGAGGCTTGCCGTCACGTAGCACTGTGGCCTTGGTGTGGACGGATCGCTCCAGGTCGGAGACTGCTTTCTCGGAGCGGTAAGTGTTGGCGAAGTCGAGGCTGGTCGAGATTAGGATAATTACGGTGATGATGGTGCCGCTGGCTATCTCACCCATGAAGAAAGAGATGCCGGCGGCTAGGAGCAGGATGAGGACGAGCGGATTCTTGAACCTGGCTAGGTAAGCCTGAATGCCGGATATGTGCTTGGTCTTGGTGATGACGTTTTGACCGTATTGCTCCAGTCGACGATGCGCCTCTCGACTGCTTAATCCACCGGGATTGCAATCCTGGACGCCCAGTTGGTGATCTTGCTGCTTCTCGCTCATGCTTAGGTAAATTATAACACCGGGACAAGGAATTAAGTCAGGCGTAGTTACTACCAGTAGCTCAGCAGCACACGAGCCAGCCAGGCGGGTCTGAGGGAAATGACGATGCGGATAAAAGGCATGATGCAGCTGGTCACATTACGCTCAAGCTGGACAAATGCTGAGAGGAGAAACTATAGTGAGTACTATCAAGTTGCACCCGGTAACAGACTGGGTGGCTTGCGTTCATTAAGGAGAGGCTAATGATATTTCTAAAAAGGCTCGTAGTTCCGGAGGTTCTAGCGACGGTTGCTCTGCAGGAATCTGACAACGAAGGCATGCATGATGATTATTCAGCTGGGATTGTTATCAAATTTAGAGGCGTTGAGAAAGTTAAAGACTCCGTGATCGTATGGCAGTCTGAGGAGGCTGCAAAGAAACACGGGGCTGTCGACCCTGTGCTCCCGGATAAGCTTGGTGAAGTAATAGAAAACAAGGCTTATATTGAAGTCGTAGAAGAGTTGCTTGAGACCAACGGTCTTGAGTATCTCAAAATGGAGGGAGGCGAGCTCAAGTTTGACTGCACTATGCTGTCACCGTATGAGCAGAACATTTTGCTCAGGCGTCTCGTTGCGAATTTGGAGAGAATTTCGCACTTGATGGCGGAGCTGTTCGGATGGAATAGGCTGCCGGCCTGTGTCGGTAGGAGAGTATGGGAAGGCCTTGATTGCGACCTCGTCGACGGCGGCGAGGGAGGTACGGGCTGGGTATATCCACCTCGTCCAAGCTGGTATATAGACAAGAGGCTCAAGTATAATATGGAAGAGCCAAGATTCCTGTCTCTCGTGTCATATTCCATTGCACATATTGGATATGCGCATTCCTGTGAGGGTGATGGTGAGATTCCTGTTCTAAGGTGTGTTGCCACCTATCGAGAGGAGGTGAGCAGGGCTTTGTCATTGATAGACGTATGAGGCTTCTCCTGATATTTCTCTGAGCCCTTGCTTCCGAGCAAGGGCTCTTTTTTAGATATTGTGCCAAGTTGCGTATAATCAAAATCGCAAAGGTGTATAATAGGCAGAGCTAATCAACTTAGGAGGGTGTGTTTGTTCGGAATTAAGAAGCAACCAGTGGTTAATCAATCTAGCCGGTCGGGCGACTTCGCCTATCTGCCGGAGTCAGCCATCTACTTCGACTCGGCCTGTCAGTGCTTGCGTCCCACCGTGGTGACCGAGGCTATCACCGACTACTACACCACCTACAACTCCTGTGGCGAAAGAGTCAAATACGCTTGGGGGCTAAAGGTTGACCAAATGGTGGATGACACCCGGGCTGCCGTGCTAAGCAGCCTCAAACTCTCAGACAAAAAGTACTTTGTCAGTTTTACTCAGAATACTACCTACGGGCTGAACTTACTGCAGAGCCAGCTCCGTCCTGACGGCATCAAACGAGTGATTACCAGTGATATCGAGCATAATTCTGTCTTTCTCTCGACCATGTCGCTGGCGAAGCGGCTGGAGATACCTCGCCGGGTAGTGACTCGGCGAGATGACGGCTCGCTGGACTGGGGCTCATTAGACTTTAGTGGAGCAGTGGTGGTCGTGAATGCCGTCTCGAATGTTGACGGGCGTCAGCTCTCTAATGTACGCCAGCTAGCCAAGGCGGTCCATGAGCAGGGCGGGTGGCTGATCATTGATGCGGCTCAGACCATGGCATTTTATAGCGATCTGATTACCGGTGTAGAAGCGGATGCTATTTGTTTTTCAGCTCACAAAATGTACGCTCCCAGCCTGGGGGTGATGGTGGTGCGGAAAGATTTATTGCGGCGGATGGACGTCACCTTTATCGGTGGCGGCATGGTCGACGATGTCATGGAAAGTCGCTATCAACTATCAGCCGATAACGATGCTCACATCCATACCGCCTTTGAGCCTGGTCTCCAGCCCTACGGCGAGATCGCCGGGCTGAGGGCGGCACTGAAGTGGCTACCGGGAGCAAAGAAGCGTAGCCGGGTAGATACCTACGCTGAGCAATTGACCAACTTCCTGGCCGGGGCAAAGGGGATCCACCTGCTCAATCAGAAGCCCGGATCGATCATTGCCTTTTATCACGACAAGATCGACGCTCACCTACTGGCTCAGGCATTATCTGATCGAGGCATCATGGTGCGTAGCGGCTATTTCTGCGTCCACCATTATCTACACCACGTCAAGCAGTATCCACCATTAGTACGCTTGTCGCTAGGGCTGCATAATAGGCAGAGCGATGTTGAGCAATTCATCTCAGCGATGGAGCAGGTGGTGCGCTAGATGGTCTGTATAGCGGCATTCATAATTTTAGCTGTATTGGTGCTGGCGGTACCTCTGATTCGTCTATTTAGTAGACGGCTAGCCGATCAGATCATGACGCTATTTCGCCGTTCGACCCATTGTTTCACCCGGCGAATTACCTTACGCACCTGTGACACTACTTTCGCTGAGGATGTCAAGGGGACGGTTTTACGTCGGGTGGTACTGCGGCATCCCAGCTGGGTCAAACCACTGTCGGCCTTGATGGAGCTTTTGTCCGTGCTAATTGTCCTTACTACTATCTGGTCGGTACTGGTCGGGGCGAAGTCGCTGGTCTCACTCTATGTTTATGGCACTTGCAATCCGACGACACCGAGTTCCTGCTCGCTTGATGGTTCCGAGGCCTGCACGATTGATGCCGTGCCGGTGGCCTTTAACGAGCATCCGGTTCGATGGATCGGGGAGTGGTTTAGTGAGTTTGGCGAAGCGATCATGGCTATCCCGACCAAGCTAAAGCACTGGGAAGCTCGAGACTATCTACCGAGCCGGGTTAGCTATTATGATGACTATGACCGGCGTAAACCTACCGCCCTCGATATCATTGACCCCGGCTGCACAGTCTGCGCCAACTCGTTTAAGAAGCAGCTGGCTCGGGGTTTCTTTAAGAAATACAATGTCGCTATCCTACCTTATCCGATCAAAGATGGACGGGGCGGCTACAAGTTTCCTAATTCATACCTAGTTACCCGGTATCTGGTGGCGGTTCAGCTAAAGCCGCTTAAGAAGTCGGGGCAGCCGATGATTTGGCGGATGATCAAGCGAATGTACACCGGCAAGACAGCCGATGGTGATAGCAACCAGAACGCCTTTAACGTCGCCTACGACCAAGCCAAGGCAGAGCGGGTACTCAAGGATTGGCTAAGAGACTTCGGCTATAGTGATCAGCAGCTGGAAGAGATAGCTAAGCTGGCAAGATCAGACCAAGTGACGAAAATTATCGAAGACAACACCCGCCTGGTGAATGACAAGGTCAAGACTAAGAAGATCCCGACGGAGATCTTCGCCGGGCAGCGGCATGACGGCGGGTTTGATGATGCGACTAAGTTTTAGTGCCGGTCTTAGGTGACGGAGCTTTACACCGCCTAGTCAATCGTCTATAATTAACCTAAGCGTAGCTGAGGCGATGTAGTATCGCATCGCCACGCACGACAAGTCTAATAACTAATTAATAGGAAAGGGTAAAATGGCAACATTTCAACGCAACAAACCGCATGTCAATGTTGGTACCATGGGTCACGTTGACCATGGTAAGACCACTCTGACCGCTGCTATCACCAAGACCTTGGCTGAGCGCCTGCCTAGTGATGTCAACAAATCTGTCGCTTATGATCAGATCGACAATGCTCCGGAGGAGAAGGCTCGCGGTATCACTATCGCTACCTCGCACCAGGAGTACGAGTCGAAGAAGCGTCACTATGCTCACGTCGACATGCCGGGTCACGCCGACTATGTCAAGAACATGATCACCGGCGCCGCTCAGATCGACGGTGCTATCTTGGTCGTCTCAGCAGCCGATGGTCCGATGCCGCAGACTCGTGAGCACGTTCTGCTGGCGCACCAGGTCGGCGTGCCAAAGATCCTCGTCTTCCTTAACAAGATGGATCAGGCTGACCCTGACCTAGTTGAGCTGGTTGAAGAGGATGTCCGTGATCTCTTAGAGAAGAACGGTTTCGACCGTGACTGCCCGATCATCAAGGGCTCGGCTCTCAAGGCGCTGGAGGGTGACGCTAAGGAGATGGATCATATCATGGAGCTGGTTGATGCCATGGATGATTACTTCCCCGAGCCGAAGCGAGCACTCGACAAGCCATTCTTGATGCCGATCGAGGATGTCTTCTCTATCAAGGGTCGTGGTACAGTAGCGACCGGGCGTATTGAGCAGGGTGTCGTCCATATGAACGACGAGGTCGAGATCGTCGGTCTGCGCAAGACTCAGAAGTCAGTCGTGACCGGTATCGAAGCCTTTAAGAAGACCTTGGACGAGGGTGAGGCCGGTGACAACGCCGGTATCCTGCTCCGCGGTATCAACCGCGAGGACATTGAGCGTGGTCAGGTGATCGCCGCTCCCGGTACCATCACTCCTCACACTGAGTTCAAGTGCAAGGTCTATATCTTGACTAAGGAAGAGGGTGGTCGTCATACGCCATTCTCGCAGGGCTACAAGCCTCAGTTCTACTTCCGCACTACTGACGTGACGGGCGAGGTAGAGTTGCCCAAGGGTAAGGAGATGGTTATGCCGGGCGACAACGTCGAGTTTGACGTCAAGCTGCAGGCGGCTATCGCTATGGAGAAGGGCTTGACCTTCGCTATCCGTGAGGGTGGTCGGACAGTCGGTGCCGGTCAGGTGACCGAGATCATCAAATAACTATACTTGTGACAGAGTGGTAGTTAAAACAGCCGGGCGAGCCCGGCTGTTTTCTTATAGCCTCTCATTCCTCGTCTGCATCATCATTTCCTTCAGACCCGCCTGGCTGGCTCGTGACACAGCTCTGGCTTCAAG
>ERZ773050.2152-NODE-2152-length-10585-cov-5.579772_pt1 | contig 10585 bp, 8 predicted proteins | sample MGYA00580632_ERZ773050 | MGnify/ENA primary metagenome ERZ773050 (study PRJEB29015, sample SAMEA2738123) | human oral metagenome | biome: human oral; feature: human-associated habitat; material: saliva | place: China | collected 2166 ... | reverse complement strand
AACGCAGTCCTCGATCAACAAGTACGTCCCCGATGACCAGGAACTCGAGCTCCAGAGCGGATGGCCGGCCACATCGCGCTGTTGCATGGCCGTTGAGGGGTGCTCACCAGGCGGCGAACTCGTAACCGGCGCGAATGAGGTCCCGGAGCCAGTCGCTCTGCGCGGCCTCCATCGTCTTGACGACGACGTGGTGGTTCCACCTGTTCGCACTGACCTGGTCGACGCGGTGGACGTGCGGATCCTCCACGGGGCGGTCGAGCCTCACGTTGAGGAACAGGGTGCCGTCGCCCGTCCTCTCATAGGCCCAGACCCACAGGAACTTCCGGTTGACGGAGAAGCTCACCTGGGCCGTCAGGTGCTTCGTGACGGAGCCGAGCGAGAGTGCGTAGGACTCGATCGCCGCGTACATGGCGGCCGATGCCGGCTTGCCGCCGAAGTCGCCGATCATCTTGTTGGAGGTGGCTGGCATGCGGTGCTCCTCGGCGCGAGCAGTGCTGTACGACGGGCGGCGGTCTCTTCGTTGTTCTCCTGCACGGGAGGACGTCGGGATCCTGAGATACGGAGTACAGGGTCTACATTACCCCGGTCGTCGGTAACCGAGCGTACCTGTATGGGCTTGACTGATTGTCAGACTGCTGTGACTGCTGGCGCCGCAACGGAACCCACCGCCACCAGGTGACGCATCGCCACGCCCACTCCAGGGGGCCGTAGGCGAACCGGGAGAGCCAAAGACGGCAGAACACCCATTGGAGGGGCAGAACCGCGGCAGCGACGATGAGACCGGGAATCACGTCCTTGGTGGAGCGCGAATCGAGCAGCACTCCCGCCGGCACCATGACGAAGGAAGCGGTGACGTAGCAGGTCAGCGCCATGCGGCCCAGGGGCTCGAATACCGCGCTCAGGGCCCGCCGCACCGGGGTGCGCCAGAGTAGCGCCAGAAGGCAGACATAGAGACAGGCCATGAGTCCTCCGGCGACTCCGCCCGCCGTGAAGAACCTGGGATCACCGCCCTCGGCGGCCTGCCAGGGGATCGCGGCCGCGCTGGCGGCTGCGAATACGAGCGTCGCCGCCCCGATCCGACGGTCGGCGTGCTCGAGCCGTGCCGGAAGGCCGTAGGCCTGGGCCGCCGATCCCAGAAGGAACAGCCCGGGCAGCGATAGTGCCCCTCCTCCCGTGAATGCGTAGGCGCTGACCGTTGCCAGCAGACCGAGTACCAGACGCACGGAGCGCGGGACCTTGAGGACGAATGGCAGGAGGATGGCTCCCGCAACCGCGTAGTCGCGCAGGATCTCACCGGGATAGAGGATCGAGTGGAGTAGCCCAATCACCAGGAGCGCGGCCAGGCGGCGCAGCAGGATCTTCCAGGCAGGGGCGCCCCGGCGGATCGCGGAATCGATGACGAACCCCATGCTCATTCCGAACATGAAGGAGAAGATCGGTACGAAGCGGGTCGCCACCAGGAAGTTCAGGACGTTCTCCGCCAACGGGATGGTTTGGAAGGGCCGGACCGGGACGTCATGTCCCAGGCACATGAGATCGGCGGCGTTGACGAGGAGAATGCCTGCGATGGCGAAGCCGCGCAAGGAGTCGAGGAAATGGAACCGGTTGCTGGTACTCATGGAGCCGACCGTAGAGCTCGACGACGGTCATTGTGACCGATGGGGGCCAGTTTCCACCCGGGGTTGCAAGGTGTCGGGGCGATTTCCAACTCGGGGACGCGCAACCGGTGCCGGGTTACCCACCCACGCGCACGAGTCCGCTCTCGTAGGCCAGCACAATGAGCTGGGCCCGGTCACGCAGCTCCAGCTTGTGCAGGATCCGGTTGAGGTGGGACTTGATCGTCGACTCGGCCAGGACGAGGTGCTGGGCGATCTCGGCGTTGCTCATGGCGCGTCCGACCAGCGTGACGATCTCCTTCTCCCGGTCGGATAGAGCATCGATGGACTCTGTATGTACGGTGCCGGCGCCGGGCTCCGAGGGACCGGCTGAGCCGGTGGGGGCGAACCACCGCTTCAGCAGCCGGCGCGTGGCCGACGGCGCCACCACCGAGTCTCCTCGGGCCACGGCGCGGATACCGGCCAGGAGCTCGGGCGCCGTCGAGTCCTTGAGCAGGAAGCCCGAGGCCCCGGCCCGCATCGCCGCCACGAGGTAGTCGTCCAGGTCGAAGGTGGTCAGAATGAGCACCTTAAGGTCGGGGTGGCTGCCTAGAACCGCGTGGGTGGCGGAGATGCCGTCCAAGGTGGGCATCCTGATATCCATGAGGACGATGTCGGGCTGAGTGGCCTTGACCATGGGAAGGACACCGACGCCGTCGGAGGCCTGACCGACCACGCACATGTCCTTCTGCGCATCGAGGATCATGCGGAAGCCGGAACGGACCAGGTCCTGATCGTCCACCAGCGCAATGCGCAGAGTTCGGGTCATATCGGTTCTCCTTCCGGGTTCACGACTGTCGACTAAGGGACCTCGGAGGGAATGCGGGCGCGCACGATGAATCCTCCCCCGGGGCCCGGGCCCGCCTCCAGGGAGCCGCCGACCGCCGCCAGGCGTTGGCGCAGGTTCACCAGCCCCTGGCCCCCGCCGGTGTCCGCGGGCGTCTGCTCGGACGACGGGAGGCGGCTGCCGGCCCTCGGGGCAAGCGCCCCGGTGCCGGGAGCGCTGGGCTGATCGGCGACGGTCAGAACGACCTCCTTGTGAGCCTCGTCGTCACGGTACTCCAGCCTCACCTCGACCGCGGCCGCCTCAGCGTGCTTGAGCACGTTGGTCAAAGACTCCTGCGTCGTTCGGTACAGGGCGAGCTCCGCCTGCGCGCTGAGCGGACTGCGGCCTCCCGTCTGCTCGCCCTCACTGATCAGCCGGTCGTCCACTGACAGGGTGACCGGCAGCCCGGTCGCACGGACGTCGTCGACGATCCTGGGCAGATCGGCGATCCTCGGGACCGGACGCAGCGGCGTCTCGGTGACAGGGGAGGCGGGCCGGGCAACGTCGGGCTCAGCGGGCTCTGCGGCGCCCCGGTGCTCTACCGATTGCGGGGGAGAGGCCAGAGTGCGGGTCAGACTGCGGGTGTCGGCCAGGGCCGAGTGCGCGGTCGCCCGGATCTGCCCGAGCGCCTGAGCCGCCTGCTCCAGTCGCTCGTCGGCGGGGAGGTCGATGTCCTCGGAGCCGGCCGCCAGGTAGTGGCCCGCCTCGGCCTGCACGGCGATCAGCGCCAGGGCGTGTCCGACGACGTCGTGAACCTCCCTGGCGATCTCGTTGCGCAGCGCTGCGTCGTGCGCAGCCCGGCGCTGCTCCTCCGCCGTCAGGCGACTGGCCCGAAGCTGGCGGCGCTGCGTCACGAATCTTCCCAGGCCCCAGGCGATGGCGGCGCTGCACAGCGCTGCGAAGGCGGCTTGTGCCATGTCCCGGGCCCAGAGGGAGAGCGGGACGATTCCCAGCTCATCCCGGTTCCAGTCCCACGCCCCCAGCGTCGAGCCGACGACAACGGCTATGGCCCACACCGGCGTGAGCTCCCGTTCACCCCACCGGCCTGCCGCGTACAGGGACACGACGATCGTCAGATCCGCGGGCAGCGGAGCGTCGGTGACGCCGAGCTGGAGTGCGCACAGCACAAGATGGACGCCGAGGACGGCGTCGGGCTTCTCTCGGCGCCACCACAGCACGATGACTGCCAGCGCGGCGCCAGCCGTGATGCTCCAGGAACCGTCGGAGACCTGCCATGTGCCCACGATCGCGAATAGCGTGAGAACGCTGGCGCCCACGGCTTGCACGCAGCGGGTCACGATGCGTCTGTCCTGCTTGGGCATGCCCTCACTATGGCAGAGAGCTTCGGGCGGTAACAGCGTTTCGCCGCCGGAGTCAACCCGCAATATCGTCGCGTCATATGTGTCGTAGGGCAGGTGTAGAGATGTAGGTGTAGGTCAGACGGACCTACCTCAACGAGGAGACCCTACATGTCAACAATTACCCTTCAGCACCTGCTTGATGCCTGCAGCCCGGGCGGAGCTAGCGTCCTGACCTCAGTCACCCCTTTGGAGCCCGCGGCCGGCCCTCATGCCTCGGTCGCTCCGGCCAAGTTCGTCTCCGGCAGCAAGTCCGTGTTCGCCTATGAGCGGCGCTTCTGGAACGGAGAAGCCGTCACCGCCGTCCTCATCGACTCCAAGCAGTCCCAGAACAACAGGTTAGAGGCAGTCGTGTCAGCGGCCATCGCGGATGGGGACCCCGTACTGACCCGCACTCCACGCATTGAGCTTCGCTTCGAGGACGGCCAGGTCTACAGCGATCTCGACCTGCCGCACCGGGCCTTCGACGGGCAGATCCGGGCCGGCACCATCAACGGAGAAACGGTGACCTCGGTTGAGGAGTATCGAAAGCTCCGTGATGCCACGGTGAACCATGCGCGCCCGTTGCTGGAGCGCAGCCCCATGACGCTCCTGCTCGGCGGCTGGGACGCCAGCCGCAAGAGCCATCAGGGACGCTACCGCAGCATCCTCGTTGGCGAAATCATCGGCATCCTCGCGGACCAGGAAGGGGGCCCGGAGGCCAACCAGTCCAAGCGCGGAGGAGCACGCATTGACCCTGTGGGGATGCGGATCGATCTGGGGGACAAGGAGCGCAAGGCGATTGCTGAGGCTCAGAAGCACGAGCTGTCTGCGAGCACATATAAGAGTGCTTCCGGTAAGAACGGGAAGGCATCGACTTTGGGACTTGGCGGTATCCCGCCGTCACTGGAGCAGCTCGGCGGTGTCACCTGTCAGGCGATCATCCGTTCCCACGTGTTGAGCTTTGCTGCGCTTCGTGCCCTGCGCTTCGACTCTCCGACGCCGGAAGGCGACGTCGCCTGTCGAGCGCTGCTGGCCGCACTCGCTCTCAACGGCCTGGCACGTTCCGACGCCGAGCTCCTCCTACGGGCCAACTGCGACCTGGTGGAGACCGGCCCCGCCGTCGTCACCCTGGACAAGCGATACGGGCAGAAGGAGAGCTTCGAGCCACTGAGCATCGACCAGGCTCAGGAGCTGCTCAGTGCCGCCATCGACCATGCGATTCAGGCGGCGAACCTGACCTGGGATGGTTCGGTCCTCGTCGTTGAGGGTAATCCGGCAATTCTGGCGGCTGCGGCTGACGATGCGCAGGACGACTGATGGCTCCCGTCAGCATTACCGCGCACTTTCCGCTCGGCGTCTACCACGGGCATGCAGCGGACGGCAGCCCCGATCCGTTCCCTTCGCCGGCTCGGTTGTTCTCCGCCTTCGTGAGCGCCTCCCATACTGGGACCGCTGCGGCCGTTGACGGCCAGGTGGACTCTGATATCGATGAGGCGTTGACCTGGCTGGAGAACCACCCTCCTCACGGTCTGCATATCCCGAGCACGGCTCCAGTTCAGTCAGGCAATAGAGTCGCCTACCGGAAGACGGGTACGATCGAGAAGAATCAGCCTAAAACCGCTGCCAAGGCCATTTCCGACGGCTACGCGATCAGTGGTGAGATCGGCTGGATCTGGGATGACATGCCAGACGGTGTTCGTGATGCGCTCTCTCGGCTGTGCGAGGACGTGCCGTGCCTGGGAGAGATGGACAGTCCCGTGGTCATGAGCATCGAGACCATGGAGGCGAACTGGCGGCTCGATCCTGCCGCAACCGCCTTCACTCCTGGGGGCCTGCGCGTGCAGATCCCCGCACCGGGGCGAACCCGCGTGCTCCGCGAGCTGCATTCTCAGTCCCGGCCTCTCAAACCTCCGAGTGCATCCGCAGACGCGTTCCACCCCACGGGAGATTCCGTCAGGGCATTCCCGACCTCCGAGGAGTGCCTGCGGACCGCCAGGTATGCGGAGGCGCGACTGTTGAGACATGCCGATGGCGATCATTCGCCCTGGCGTGATGTCCTGATCTTCTTGGCCGACGACGGTACCGGCCGGGAAATCAGTCCACAACGCCGGGTGAGCTGGTGCGTTGCCTTCCACCGGGCGCTTGTGGCCCGTATCGGTGATGGGGCACCTGCGCTCGTCACCGGGCGATACCACGAAGGGCTGACAAGGCCAGCCAATCGTCTGGCTATCCAGTACGTTCCCGCGTCTGTGCTCGCTCAGTCAGTGGTTGAGACGGAGCTCGACGTTCCAGGTGCCTTCCTCATCATGCTGCCCTCCGACGTCAGCGACGACGACGAGGGAGTCGTCCTCAGAGCCCTGGCGGGGATGACTCGGTTGAACTACCGCCGAGATGAGGCGCCGGCGAGGTTGCGTCCGGTAGGGGAGGTCTTTGACGCACAGGGCTTTTGGCGCCCACCTGCTCAGGGAACGCAGCGTCTGTGGTCCCCGACGCCGGTGGCCGTGCCGGAGGTGACTCGTCAACGAGGGGACTGGAACTTCGAGGACGCGATCCTCCTTTCTTTGGGATTCGTCTGGCGCGATCGCTTCGAGGCCGTTCCCAAAGGCACCCGGGGCTACCGCTCATTGGTGGCCCAGGTACGTGAACGTGGAGCTGGAGTGATGTGGCACCACCGTGTCACGAGAAATCCGAGCTTATACGTCCACAAGATGCCGCAGGGCGTCACCGCTCAGCCCTACACGGCGCTCATCAGTGCTGGGGACCTCTTGGCGGATACGGGGTTGGCCGCTGTCGGGCAGAGCCGCCACCTGGGCGGGGGGCTGCTGGTACCGGCTGATCTGCCCACCGAACTGGCGCAGAACGTGTTGGGGAGGCGGCCATGATAGCCATCGAGGACTTCGGAGACTTCTTCGAGGCGGTTCACGGAGTTGGGAAGCGGCCGTTCTCGTGGCAGGAGGATCTGCTGAGGCACCTGGTGAATACCGGGACCTGGCCGGAGCAGATCGTTGCGCCAACAGGCGCCGGCAAGTCATCGGTTGTGGAGATGCACGTCTTCGCAGTGGCTCTGTTCGCGGTTGGTGCCGCGAAGCGTGTCCCCAGAAGACTGGCCGTGGTGGTCAACCGCAGGGCGCTGACCGACTCTCACGCCGCGCGCGCGGCAAGGATACGGTCCCTCCTGGCGGAAGCGCCCGCGGATGACTCGATCCTCAGTCGTGTGCGCGACGCTCTGGTGGGGCTGCGTGTGTTTGAGGCCGAGGACCGCGCACCGCTGGTCACCGCCACGATGCGTGGCGCGGCGGCCACGGATCGGGCCTGGCTCAATGCCCCGGAGGCGTGCGCGGTGCTGTGCATGACGCCGGCGATGTGGGCGTCGAGCCTGCTGTTCCGCTCCTACGGTGCTTCCCGGCTGGCGCGCCCCCGGCTGGCGGGGATGCTGGCCCTCGATGCTGCGGTGGTGGTTGATGAGGCCCACCTGAGTCGCCAGATCCTCGTGACTGCTCGGAGGGTGGGGCAGCTGTGCGCTCGAAGCGCGCAGCGGCTCGGAATCCCGGCGCTCCAGACTGTGGAGATGACGGCCACGCCCTCGGGTGACGCGACGGACATCATCGGCGTCACTCCGGAGTCGCTGGCTCATGACGTCCGGTTGGCCGCTCGGGTACGGGCTCCCAAGTCGGCTCGGTACGTGGAGACGACTACGTGGCCTACCAACGGGAAGATGACAAAGGCCTATCGCGATGAGTTTGTCTCTCGGGTGCTCGCCACTGTTGAGGATGCGCGCGAGCTCCTCCCCGAGGGCCCTCGGACGGTGGGGTGTGTCCTCAACCGTGTGGATAGCGCAGTTCAGGTGGCGAAGGCCCTCGACGAGCAAGGGCTGCACTGCCGGCTGTGGGTGGGGCGCATGCGCCCCTGGGACCTGGAACGTATGAGGCGGGAGGAGACTGGACTCTTCGATGTCTCAGGGGCACAGGGCGTGGACGTCCTCGTAGCAACCCAGACCATCGAGGTCGGGGTCGACCTGGACCTGACCCATATGGTGACTGAGCTCGCCTCCGCTAGTGCCCTGGCTCAACGCGCCGGCCGGGTCAACCGGCTGGGGCGGCGTGACCGCGCATGGTTCACCGTCGTCGGCCCTCCGAGGGAAGCGGCGTTGAGCAAGGACGTACTGCCGTACCGGAAGGATGACCTGCTCGCCGCTCGCACCTGGATTCTGGACCGTGCCGATGACGGCGACCTGTCTCCTCTCGCGGTCAGCGAGAAGTTGAAAGCACCGCCTGCGGAGTCCTCGCGCCGCCTGCTGTACCAGAGGCCTGAGCCCTGGGATGCGGCCCTGTGGTCGAAGACGTCGATGAGGCTCGTCGTCGAACCAGAGCTCGATCTGTGGATTCGTGATGACCTCGACCCCGAGACCGGAACAGTGGGTCTTGTCCTGAGGGATCTGAAGGATCTGCCTGAGGTGACGGCGTGCGAGACCTTGGTGACTGAGGTGCCTCCGCAGGACCGCGAGGTCTACCCCATGACCATCGCCACCGCGCGGAAGGTGGTGCAGCGGCTGAGAGAGCATACGGACCATCCTTTGGGTCGGTCGGTATTGTGGCGAGACGGGGCGGTCCTGCCCCAGTGGCAGGCGATGGTCCTCGAGGACGAGGGGGGAGACAAGATCGCGTCTCGTGCGCTTCGCCCCGGCGACCTCCTCATTCTGGATGCCTCGATACCGCTTCTGACCTCTGGAGTTGTCACAGACGCTGGTGAGGAACGGGGCGAGCCGGTTCCCCATGGGGAACTCGACGGTGTTGTCGATGTCGTGACCGATTCCGATGAGCTGCGCCGGCTGGCGGATCTGGAACCGGATGAGCTGAGTGACATGTTTCCGGGGGAGACAGTGGTGTGGTCTCCAGGTCGGGATGAGGGCGACGTACCGGCATGGATGGTGAGGCGCAGCAGCGTGACACCGGACGATGATTCCGACGACCGTTCCACCTGGTCCGTGAGCCACCGGGTGCTCCTTGCGGACCACAACGCGGCGGTCGCCGCCCGTGCGGAGGCGCTGGCCGACGGCATCGGTATTGAGCCGATGCCTGCAACGGCCTTGACTGAGGCCGGGGCCTGGCACGACGTCGGAAAGAACGATGCCCGTTTCCAGAGGCTCCTGTGGCGGGGCGATCCCGATGGCAGGGAGGCGCTTGCCAAGAGCGGGGGCCGCAGTACATCGCTGGCGGCCGTGCGACGCGCATGGGCCGATGCCGGACTCCCTGCGGGATGGCGCCACGAGTTGGCCTCCGCGGCCGCCTACTGGGAGCAGACTGAGCCCAACGGCGTCGAGCGGGAGCTACGGGACCTGGTTACCAGGCTGGTGGGAACCAGTCATGGTCGTGGCAGGCCCCTGTTCGACCACGACCCGGCCACGGCCGGGCCCGACCACATCGGTGCCTTGAAAGAACTGGTGGGTGAAGGCGAGTGGGAGTCCCTGATCGACCGCACCGACAGGCAGTGGGGTCATTGGGGGACCGCCTACCTCGAGGCACTGCTGCGTGCCGCCGACTGCACGATCTCCAGGGAAGGGAAGTGATGGGAATGATCCTTAGCGGAGAGATCACCAGTGCGCTGACCACCTTCGCCGGGCTTGGACTGGCGCTCATCCTGGAAGGTGACGGAGCCGAGCGTGTCCGACTCGGGTGGACCGACGCTGCTGAGCCTCAGATGGTTGTCACCGCCGACGGCTACGACGACGAGGCCATCGCGGTTGCTGTTCATGAGCACGCCACGGCACGCGCGGTTTCGGGAAGCTGGATTGACTGCAATCTTCAAGCCGCGCCTTGGAACGGAAATAGCGCCCTCTTCAGTCCGCGGGTGAAAGCGCCCCAGTCTCTACCACAGTGGCGGTCTCTGCAGACTGAGCGGGTGCAAAGGATCGATCACGAGGTGGAGGACAAGGAACAACTCAAGCGTGACATTGATCTTGAACTGATAGGAGCGCTAGGGGAACCTGCCTACTGGCGTTTTGCCAACAACGGTCCTAGACCGGATGAGGGGGCAAACCGATGGGAGATGAAGACGCGTAACCGTGGTGAGGACTTCATTCGCAACCGACTGCGACAGCTAGCTCAGATTGTCGCCGATCGGGATGCTGGTGACATTGCCTCTGGGCTCATTGGCCAGAGCGTCAAGGATGAGGCTTACAAAGGGAAGCGCTCGGACGAGTCCAGGACTGCGACTGGGCTGACCTCGCCGCGGTTCACCGACAGCGCACTCGCCTGGTGTGCTCTGTGGGGGATCTCGTCGTTCCCAGTCATCCACCGACTCATGGGGGCCTCCGTCACCGCCGGGGCAGTGCCGATTGGCAAGTTCACCCCGATGCACCTGGTGCTCCCAGTACTCGTCGGGGCTCATACGCTGGGAAGGTGGCAGGCAGTGGTGGTATCTGAACAGGTTATTCAGGCTGCGACGAGCAGGGAATCGGCTGCTGCAGCGAGATCGGCATGCGCGTGGCTTGCAGCGCACGGTGCCCGAGCGACCCTGACGTTCCACGTCAACGTCAGTGATAACCCCAACGCTCCGGAGCGTTCGCTGGGTGCGGGGAGGCTGGCGGCGCTGAACTGAACAAGGATCGGCCGTCCTTGAATCGGAGCGCCAGGGCGGCTGGCAGTCATGCATGGTGGGCGCCGGCACGGTTGCCTGTGTGGGCGCCCGCCAATGCGGTGAATTCTTCGCTGTTCCGACCTATGTCCTGAAGGTTCCTCAGGACGCGCCCAGGTGGTGGGGCTGAC
>ERZ773050.2148-NODE-2148-length-10593-cov-3.163409_pt1 | contig 10593 bp, 8 predicted proteins | sample MGYA00580632_ERZ773050 | MGnify/ENA primary metagenome ERZ773050 (study PRJEB29015, sample SAMEA2738123) | human oral metagenome | biome: human oral; feature: human-associated habitat; material: saliva | place: China | collected 2166 ... | reverse complement strand
CGACGGGGGTAAGTTCGGGAAGACCGAGAGCGGTAATGTCTGGCTCGACCCAGCACGCACCAGCCCCTATGCCTTCTACCAGTTCTGGCTCAACGTCAACGACGCCGATGCGGCTCGCTACACCAAGATCTTCACCACCCTCACCCAGGAGGAGATCGCTCACCTAGAGGAAGAACAGGCCGCAGCGCCACACCTCCGTCCTCTGCAGAAGCGCCTTGCCGAAGAGATCACCGTCCTCGTACATGGTCGTGAGAACTATGAGAGCGCTGTAGCTGCCTCAGGTATCCTCTTCGGTCAGGGTACGAAGGAGCAACTCCAGTCGCTGGATGAAGCCACGCTCCTCGCCGTCTTCGAGGGGGTCCCTCAGTTCGAGATCTCCAAGGAGAAGCTCCAGTCAGGTATCAAGGTCGTCGACCTCCTGACGGAAGAGGCAGCTGTCCTCCCCTCCAAGGGCGAACTTCGTAAGCTCGTCGCTGCAGGAGGCCTCAGCATCGACAAGGAGAAGGTCGCTTCTCCAGATGATCTGGTCACCACAGCTCAGCTCATCGCCGACCGCTACCTCCTCGTCCAGCGAGGCAAGAAGAACTACTACCTCCTCATCGCCCGCTAGCCTAGCCCACGCAGCGCCTAGACTCAAACCACTAAGCAGACAGACATCATGAAGTTCTCAAAAGGAATCATCGCAGCCGTCGTGGCTGTCCTCGTCCTCCTCTGGGGGGTATCGAAGTATAATGGCCTCGTAGGCTCGCAGGAGCAGGTCAATACGGCCTGGGCTCAGGTAGAGAATAACTACCAGCGCCGTGCCGACCTCATCCCCAACCTCGTGAACGTAGTCAAGGGCTACGCCAGCCACGAGCGTGAGACCCTCGAGGGCGTCATCCAGGCACGTAGCCGCGCCACGAGCACCACGATTGATGCCAACAATATGGACGAGGCCGCACTGGCACGCTTCCAGCAGTCACAGGATGCCCTCTCCTCGGCGCTCTCCCGCCTGATGGTCGTCGTGGAGAAGTACCCCGAGCTGAAGGCCAACGAGCAGTTCCAGACGCTCATGGCGCAGCTGGAGGGCACAGAGAATCGTATCGCCACGGCGCGCCGTGACTTCAACGAGATCGCCAAGACCTACAACCTCGAGGTGCGTAGCTTCCCCAACTCACTGATCGCGGGCATCACGGGCTTCCGTCCCCGTCCTTACTTCACGGCTCAGGCTGGCAGCGATGTAGCTCCAGTGGTCGACTTCTCCTCTAGCCAGAAGTAGCGCCTATGCTGCAGTACCTACAGCCTGCTCCCATGACTTCCTTCGGGGAGCGTGGGGGCAGGCTTCGTCATATAGGCTACACGCTTAGCCTCCTCTTAGTGCTGGTGCTTGGCCTCGGGCTCTCGAGCACAGGGCTCCAGGCGCAGGGCTCGAGCGGCACAGTCTATACGGTAGAGCGTGTCCCCAAGGTCTTCGCCGAGGATAGCCTCCAGCTCTTCTCCGATCCCGAGAGCTACATGAGCCCCAACGTGCGAGATGTGCTGAACGCTCTGCTCACCGAGCTACGTAGCGACACGGGTGTCGAGTGCGCCGTCGTACTGCTGCCTAGCATCGGGGAGCGCGATATCGAGGGCTTCGTCACCGAGCTCTTCCGCAGCTGGGGCATAGGCTCCCGCACGCTCAACGATGGGCTCTTGATCCTGCTCGTCCTCGACCAGCGCAAGGTACGCTTCGAGGTCGGCTATGGCCTCGAGGGTACGCTGCCCGATGCTGTAGCCTCCCGCATCCAGCGCAAAGTGATGATCCCCCTCCTCCGTCAGGGCCACTATGCGGATGCCTTGATCATGGGGGTAGAGGCTGTGAAGCAGGAGCTGATCGCAGCAGGCTACCGCTCAGATCGGCACACCGCTCGAGGGCCTAGCAGCGAGGGGCTCGGGCTGGATAGCTTTGTGTTCCTCTACCTCTATATCCTCATCGTAGCGATCATCGCCTTCTCGCTGGTGAACAACCTGCAGGGCGTGGTGCACCAGGCTCAGCGTGGGCAGCGTCAGCTCCTGCTCAGCTACCCCAGCCTACGCCGTACCTACCGCATCTGGGCGCTGCTGCTCTGCGTGCTGTGCCTGCCGGTCGGTATCCTATACTATATATATATGCAGCGTAGGCTTCAGGAGATCGAGCAGCGCCTCTCGCGCTGCCCGCACTGTCGGAAGGGGCTCCTCGAGCAGCTGAGCCTCGAGCAGAGCTACAGCTATCTGACGCAGCCCCAGCGCCTAGAGACCGCCCTCGGCTCGCGGCGCTATGTCGCCTTCGCCTGCCCTGAGTGCCACGAGCTAGAGCTCGTCGGGGAGGACCGCTCCGAGCACTGGAGCGTATGCCGTCACTGTGGAGCACGTACGGCCGAGGTCGTCAGGCAGCAGCGCATACGTCTCGAGGGGGTCCGCTACATACGTACCGAGCTACGCTGCCACAACTGTGGGGAGAGCGATCACCGCGACCACCGCGACAATTCGGGCGATGACGAAGCCCTCGGCGCCATGCTCCTCGGCGGGCTCTTGAGTGGAGGCCGTCACCGTGGAGGGGGCTTCGGAGGCGGAGGCTTCGGCGGGGGCTTTGGGGGTGGCAGCTTCGGGGGAGGCTCCTCGGGCGGCGGTGGCGCCACCAGCGGGTGGTAGTCCTTCGGAGGCTCCACGCCTAGCTAGTCCAGGCAGTCCCTTAGTCAAGGACGAGGGCTCAGCGCCCGCAGCGATACGTGGAATTAGCGTACCTTTGCATCCTCAATCACATTGATACAAGCCTAAATACATAGATGAGTGACAAGAGCAGCATGACTTCGCAAGAAATCCGCGAGTCGTACAAGCAATTCTTCCATAGCAAGGGACACCAGATCGTGCCCTCTGCTCCCATGGTGATCAAGGGCGACCCTACGCTGATGTTCACCAATGCCGGGATGAACCAGTTCAAGGACATCATCCTCGGGAATGCCGAGATCAAGTACCCCCGCGTGACCGACTCGCAGAAGTGCCTGCGCGTCAGCGGCAAGCACAACGACCTCGAGGAAGTAGGCCACGACACCTACCACCACACGATGTTCGAGATGCTGGGGAACTGGTCCTTCGGGGACTACTTCAAGCACGAGGCCATCGACTGGGCGTGGGAATACCTGACCGAGGTACTCAAGCTGCCCAAGGATCGCCTCTATGTGACCGTCTTCGAGGGAGCTCCCGACGAAGGGCTGGAGCGCGACGACGAGGCCGCAGGCTTCTGGGAGAAGCACCTCCCTGCCGAGCGCATCATCAATGGCAACAAGCACGACAACTTCTGGGAGATGGGCGATCAGGGTCCCTGCGGCCCTTGCTCCGAGATCCACGTGGATATTCGCCCCGACGAGGAGCGCGCCCAGGTCGACGGGCTGAGCCTGGTGAACCAAGGCCATCCTCAGGTCATCGAGATCTGGAACCTCGTCTTCATGCAGTACAACCGCAAGGCCGACGGCTCACTGGAGCCCCTGCCCAAGCGCGTCATCGACACGGGGATGGGATTCGAGCGTCTCTGCATGGCCATACAGGGCAAGACGTCCAACTACGATACCGACATCTTCACCCCGATGATCCAGGCCATCGCCACCCTCACGGGTATAGAGTACGGTGCAGCCAAGGAGTCCGATGTGGCCATGCGTGTCATCGCCGACCACATCCGTACCATCGCCTTCGCCATCACGGACGGGCAGCTGCCCTCCAATGCTAAGGCGGGCTACGTCATTCGCCGTATCCTGCGCCGCGCCGTACGCTACGGCTACACCTTCCTCGGGCGTCGCGAGGCCTTCATGTACAGCCTCCTACCCGTACTCATCCAGACGATGGGCGAGGCTTACCCCGAGCTCGTGGCAGGCCGCGAGCTGATCGAGAAGGTGATGCGTGAGGAGGAGGAGAGCTTCCTGCGCACACTGGAGACGGGCATCCGTCTACTGGACAAGCAGATCGAGGAGTGCCAGCGCCAGGGCCAGCAGGTGCTGGACGGGCAGGCCGCCTTCGTCCTCTACGACACCTACGGCTTCCCGCTTGACCTGACGGCACTCATCCTCAGCGAGCAGGGCATGACGGTCGATGAGCAAGGCTTCGACGCTGCCATGCAGCAGCAGAAGGAGCGTGCGCGCAACGCTGCTGCCATCGACGCAGGCGACTGGATCAGCGTCCACGACGAGGCTGCCGTACGCTTCGTAGGCTACGACCAGCTAGAGACGACGACCGAGATCCTCCGCTATCGCCAGGTCAAGCAGAAGGGACAGGAGTACTATCAGGTCGTCCTCAGCGAGACGCCCTTCTACGCCGAGATGGGCGGACAGGTCGGTGACCGCGGCGCCCTCATCGCCTCCGACGGCACGCGCTACGCGATCTTCGACACCAAGCGAGAGAACAACCTAGCCATCCACCTGATGAAGCAGCTCCCCGCTGAGCTGGAGGGGAGCTTCCGCGCCGTCGTAGATGCCGAGCGCCGCCACCGTATCGAGGCCAACCACTCCGCTACGCACCTGCTGCACGAGGCCTTACGTGAGGTCCTCGGCGCACACGTCGAGCAGAAGGGTTCCTTCGTCTCTGACGAGGTGCTGCGCTTTGACTTCGCTCACTTTGCTAAGGTCGAGCCCGAGCAGCTCCGTGCGGTAGAGCGCCTCGTTGCCGAGCGCGTCCGTGCCTGCCTCCCCCTACAGGAGTACCGTGAGGTACCCATTGAGGAAGCCCGTCAGATGGGCGCCATGGCGCTCTTCGGCGAGAAGTACGGCGACCACGTCCGCGTGATCCGCTTCGGCAGCTCCACGGAGTTCTGCGGCGGTACACACGTCACCTCCACGGGCGTCATCGGCACGGTACGCATCACCAGCGAGTCCTCTGTAGCTGCAGGCGTACGCCGTATCGAGGCCGTGACGGGCGCTGCTGCGGAGGACTACCTCTATGCCCAGGAGGACCTCCTGCAGAGCATCCGCGGGCTCTTCAACAATAGCCCGCAGCTGATGACGGCGATCCAGAAGATGTTCGAGGAGAACAGCGAGCTGGCCCGCCAGGTAGGCGACTACGTCAAGCAGCAGCTCCTCGAGGTCAAGCGCCGCCTACTAGAGAAGCGCCACGAGGTGAACGGTATCCGCCTCTTCCTCCTACGTCAGGACGTCCCCAGCGAGATCATCAAGGATCTGGCCTTCCAGATCGCAGGCGAGCTCAGCGAGCCCTTCGTCTTCATCGGAGCTCAGGAGGACAAGACCTCGGGCAAGCCTAACCTCACGCTGACGCTGAGCAAGGACCTCGTCGAGAGCCGCGGGTGGAATGCCGCCCAGCTCCTCCGCGCGGCTGCGAAGCACATTCAGGGCGGCGGCGGCGGTCAGCCTCACTTCGCTACTGCTGGGGGGAAGAACCCCGACGGGCTCAATGCCGCAGTAGACCAGCTGCTGGCTGACCTCGGACTCCAGGCCTAAGGCACGCCCATGATCCTAGGCACAGACCTACTCGGTCGCAGGCTACCCTCGCTCGTCGAGGGGCTAGCCTGCGACCGTCTTTTTATCCTACTCGACCCCGAGCTTAGGCGGCTGCAGGCTGAGCGCATCACGGCGCTCCAGGCTGAGCTCCCCCCCTCGACGGCCTACTACAGCCTCGAATGCTCGGGCGAGCAGAGCAAGACCCCCAGCCAGCTGGCCGAGCTCTGGAGCTGGCTCGCAGATGCAGGGGCCAGCCGTCAGAGCCTACTAGTCATCATCGGCGGAGGTGCCCTGCTGGACCTCGGCGGCTTCGCTGCCGCTACCTACATGCGGGGCATACGGACGATCAATGTCCCTACGACGCTGCTGGCCATGGTAGACGCCTCCGTGGGGGGCAAGACCGCTATCGACTTCGCTGGGGTCAAGAACCTCGTCGGCGCCTTCCACCTCCCCGAGGAGGTACTCATTGATACGGCCTTCCTCGAGACCCTGCCCCTAGAGGAGCTGCTCTCGGGCTACGGTGAGATCATCAAGCACGCGAGCCTGCAGGGGGAGGAGGCCTGGCGCCAGCTGCGGCGCCTCGGCGACCCCGTCGGGCTCAGCGATGCGGAGTGGCTAGAGCTCATCCGCGCCAGCGTGGACTATAAAGCGACTATCGTCGCGGCCGACCCGCGCGAGTCGGGCCTCAGGCGTATCCTCAACGCAGGGCATACCGTAGGGCACGCCCTCGAGGCCTTCGCCCTAGCGCGCCCCCAGGGGCAGAGCCTGCGCCACGGCGAGGCGGTCGTCCTCGGGCTCATCGTCGAGAGCTACCTCACGACGCAGCTCACGGGCTGCTCCCGCGACTACCTCCGCCAGCTGCTCTACCTCGCGCAGGAGCTCTACCAGCCCGCGCTCTACAGCTGCCGCGACTACGGCGAACTGATCTCACTGATGCATCAGGACAAGAAGAACAGCTACAGCCTCATCCGCTTCGTCGGTATCAAGGCCCCGGGGGACTGGGAGCTGCTGGAGCTCAGCGACGAGGCGCCCCTGCGCGCCGCCCTAGACTTCCTCCGCGAGACCTTCGGACGGCTGTAGCCGCCCCCTACCCTTCTCCATCCAAACAGCCGCGCCCCCGAGCATCTCTATATGCTCGGGGGCGCGGCTGTTTGCTGCTATCGCTAAGGCCTAGGGAGGCTATGCAAGGAGGAGCGGATGTAGGCTCGGGGCACTATGGGCAAGGCTCCGCGGGCTCTACACCAAGGGTGGAGTGGCTACGCCGACTAGAAGAGCTCGGGGGCAAGCACGCCCTCCAGCTGGAGGAGCCAGCGCTTAGTCTCGAGGCCCGCGCTGAAGCCGCCGAGGCCGCCACCACTAGAGATAATGCGGTGGCAGGGCAGGATGATGGCGATGGGATTGCGCCCCAAGGCCTGCGCCACAGCACGCACGGCGGCAGGCTTGCCTAGGCGCTGGGCCAGCTGGAGATAGCTCAGCGTCTGTCCGTAGGGCACACGGGCGAGCTCAGCCCACACCGCCCGCTGGAAGGCTGTCCCCACTGGGGCGAGTGGCAGATCAAAGTGCTGGCGACGCCCCGCGAAGTAGTCCGCCAGCTGCAGCCCCACGCGCCCCAGGAGCTCGGCCTCCTCGGCTGGGGGCTCCGTGCGGAGCTCCTCGGCGCCTACGCTGGGCCGCGCCTCGCCTGGGAGGTCAAGCAGCGCGAGCGCACCAGCTCTGATCCCCAGCATGATCACCCCGAGGGGGGAGGGGTAGGCGTAGCAGTGTAGCGGCTGGTCCATGGGCTGAAGACGAAGCAACGAAGCTAAGCGCAAGGGATAGCACAGCTAGGCCTCACTCGTGCGGCGCGCTACGAGCTCCGTCCAGTCCTGGTGCTCGAGGTACCAGCGTACAGTCAGCTCCAGCCCTTCCTCGAACTGCAGGCTAGGCTCCCAGCCCAGCTCCTCCTTGAGCTTCGACGAGTCGATGGCGTAGCGCAGGTCGTGCCCCGCGCGGTCGGTGACGTAGGTGATGAGCTCCTCGGAGTAGCCCTCGGGGTGGCCGAGGATGCGGTCCACGGTCTTGGCCAACAGGTGCACGAGGTCGATGTTGCGCCACTCGTTGAAGCCGCCGATGTTGTAGGTCGAGGCGATGGCTCCCTTGTGGAAGATGGTGTCGATGGCGCGGGCGTGGTCTAGGACATAGAGCCAGTCACGGATGTTCTCGCCCTTGCCGTAGACGGGGAGCGGCTTGCGCTGGATGATATTGTGGATGAAGAGCGGGATCAGCTTCTCGGGGTACTGATAGGGGCCGTAGTTATTGGAGCAGTTCGTCACCAGTGTAGGCAGGCCGTAGGTATCGTGGAAGGCGCGGACGAAGTGGTCACTGGAGGCCTTGCTCGCCGAATAAGGGCTGTGCGGATCGTACTTCGTCTCCTCAGTGAAGAAGCCGCCGTCCAGCTCCAGCGCTCCGTAGACCTCATCGGTAGAGATGTGGTAGAAGCGCTTGCCCTGGTAGCCCTCGGGGCGTGCCGACCAGACCTCCTTGGCGGCCTGCAGCAGGCTCAGCGTCCCGAGGACATTGGTGCGGGCGAAGGTGAAGGGATCGCTGATGCTGCGATCCACGTGGCTCTCGGCCGCGAGGTGGATGATGCCGTCGACCTCGTGCTCCACGAGGAGGCGGCGCATGGTCTCGTAGTCGCAGATGTCGGCCTGTACGAAGGTGAAGTTCGGTGCCTCGGCTACGTCAGCGATGGTCTCGAGGTTGCCCGCGTAGGTGAGCTTGTCGAGGCAGATGATGTGGTAGTCGGGGTAGCGCTGGGTCATCAGGCGCACGACGTGCCCTCCGATGAAGCCCGCCCCCCCAGTGATGAGGAGGCTACGGGTATACTTAGTCATGAGTGTTGGCTAGGATTAGGGGCAGGCAGCTCCGGAGCGAGCTGCGCCAGTGGGGGATGTGGAGCGCGGGGAGCGCGGCCTTGATCTTCGCCTTGTCTAGGAGCGAATAGAGCGGGCGCTCGGCTGCCGTCGGGTAGGCGCTCGTCGGTATGGGCAGCACCTCGCAGTCGAGGCCTGCGTACTCACGTATGGCCTCGGCAAAGTCGTACCAGCTGGCGACTCCCTCGTTGCTGAAGTGGTAGAGCCCGACCAGCGGCTCGGGGCGCTGGAGGAGCTGGAGGATGCAGCCCGCGAGATCTCGCGCATAGGTGGGGCTCCCGATCTGGTCCGCGACGACCGTGAGCTGGCTGCGCTCGCGCATCAGGCGGAGCATCGTCTTTACGAAGTTCGCCCCGTAGCTGGAGTAGAGCCAGGCCGTGCGGAGGATGGTATAGCGGCAGCCTGAGCGCTCGATAGCCTCCTCGCCCGAGCGCTTCGTACGGCCATAGACGCCGAGGGGCGCCGTGGGCTGCTCCTCCCTTAGAGGGCTGTGCGCCGTGCCGTCGAAGACATAGTCCGTCGAGACGTGGATGAGGTAGGCGCCCGCCTCGGCAGCCCACTGGGCGAGCTGGGCAGGGGCGAGATGATTGAGCCGCTCGGCGAGCTCCTGCTCGCTCTCGGCCTTGTCCACGGCGGTATAGGCCGCTGCGTTGATGATGAGCGCGGGCTGATGTGCCGCGAGGTAGCTCGCCAGGGAAGCGGAGCTCGTAAGGTCGAGCTCGTCCAGCTCAGGGGCTAGGTAGGCTACGGCAGCAGCATCGAGCAGGCGGCGCAGCTCACTGCCGAGCTGGCCGCTGGCGCCGAGGAGTAGAAGGGGCTGGGCGTAGCTCATCGGATGTACTCGGCTAGCTTGGTGGCCTCCGAGAGGCGGGGGTGAGCGCTGTCCTTGGCCGAGAGGAGCACCCGTTCGTGCGGGATGCGCCAGTCGATCCCTAGCGCGGGATCATCCCAGGCAATAGCGCCCTCGGCCTCGGGGGCGTAGTAGTTGTCGCACTTGTACTGGAAGATGACCTCCTCGCTCAGCACGCTGAAGCCGTGGGCGAAGCCGCGGGGGATGAAGAGCTGGCGGTGATTGTCCTCCGTCAGCTCTACGGCCACGTGCTGCCCGAAGGTGGGCGAGCCCCGCCGCACGTCTACCGCCACATCCAGCACACGGCCACGGATGACGCGCACCAGCTTGGCCTGCGCCGCCTCGCCGCACTGGAAGTGGAGGCCGCGCACGACGCCGTAGCTGGAGCGGCTCTCATTGTCCTGGACGAAGTGTACGGGTGCTACGAGCTCGGCGAAGAGGCGCTCATTGAAGGACTCGAAGAAGTAGCCGCGGGCGTCCTCGAAGAGGCGTGGCTCGAGGATCTTGACCTCGGGTAGAGCAGTGTCTAGGATCTTCATACGCTAGCGCTCGAGGAGCCTGAGGAGGTACTGACCATACTGATTACGCTTCATCGGCTCGGCCACCTGGCGCAGCTCCTCAGCGCTGAGCCAGCCCTGGTGGTAGGCGATCTCCTCGAGGCAAGCGACCTTGAGCCCCTGACGCTTCTCTATGACCTCGACGAAGGTAGAGGCCTCCGAGAGGGAGTCATGCGTACCCGTATCGAGCCAAGCGAAGCCACGGCCCAGCGTCTCGATGCTGAGCTCGCCCGACTCGAGGAAGGCCTGGTTCACACTCGTGATCTCCAGCTCGCCACGTGCCGAGGGCTTGACCTCAGCCGCCACATCGACGACCTTATTGGGATAGAAGTATAGGCCTACCACGGCGTAGTTGCTCTTGGGCTGGGCGGGCTTCTCCTCGATGGAGATGCAGCGCCCCTCGGCGTCGAACTCCGCCACCCCATAGCGCTCGGGGTCGCTGACCCAGTAGCCGAAGATCGTCGCCCTACCCTCGCGCTCGGCACGCGCCACCGACTGCTGCAGCAGCTGCGTGAAGCTCATACCATAAAAGATATTATCCCCCAGCACGAGGCAGGCACTGTCGTCGCCGATGAAGTCCCGACCGATGATGAAGGCCTGAGCTAGGCCGTCGGGGGAGGGCTGCTCGGCGTAGCTGAAGCTGAGCCCATAGCTCGACCCGTCACCGAGGAGGCGGCGGAAGCCGGGCAGATCCTCGGGGGTGGAGATGATGAGTATCTCGCGTATGCCCGCGAGCATCAGTACCGAGATCGGGTAGTAGATCATCGGCTTGTCGTAGATGGGCAGGAGCTGCTTGCTCACGCCCTTGGTGATGGGATAGAGGCGCGTGCCTGCAC
>ERZ773050.2147-NODE-2147-length-10593-cov-7.357658_pt1 | contig 10593 bp, 10 predicted proteins | sample MGYA00580632_ERZ773050 | MGnify/ENA primary metagenome ERZ773050 (study PRJEB29015, sample SAMEA2738123) | human oral metagenome | biome: human oral; feature: human-associated habitat; material: saliva | place: China | collected 2166 ... | reverse complement strand
TTGCAACTAACGCAGGACAAATCAAGACTGGTTCACTTTCACGTACAGACCGTATCGCTAAATACAACCAATTGCTTCGTATCGAAGACCAACTTGGTGAAGTAGCTGAATACCGTGGATTGAAATCATTCTACAACTTGAAAAAATAAGCTAGTTTACTAGACTAAAAAGATCCTTGAGTTTTCTCAAGGATCTTTTTTTGCCATCGAGCCAAACAAAAACTCCTCAACTAGATAGTTGAGGAGTAGATTTATTAGAATAGGCCTTTGATCTTGTCCAAGGCACCACTAACCATTTCGTTTCCGGAAACAAGCCCTTTGGCTTGTTCAAGGTATTCTCCAAGGTTATCTTTATTGTCATCAACAAATTTCTTTGCAGCATCGAAATCTTTCTTTTCGATCATTTCTTTGACTTGGTTGAATAGATCCATTGGGTTCATGAGGTTTCTCCTATAAACTATTAATTTTATCACTATTTAATCATTTTTTTAGAGGTTTGACAACTAAAACGACTTAATGAAAAACGGTACAAACGGCTTCTGGGACATAGAAATCGTGAGATAGAAGGGTCAATTTTCCATTGGCAGGATCGCGCTTGAAGACGGAAGCATTTGGTGAATCTTGATGGGCTGCAATCAGGTGATTTTGATCCGGACTTAGAGTGAAATCACGAGGATTGAGTCCTTGTGTTGGAACAATTTCAATCAGTTCTAGGCTGCCATCTGCCAAAACTTGAAAGACAGCGATAGAGTTGTGAGCACGATTAGAAGCGTAGAGGAATTTTCCATCAGCTGAGAGCTTGATGGCGGATGCCCATTTTTGCCCCTCATAGTCGGATGGAAGAGTAGAGACAGTTTGGAAGTGTTCGAATTCACCCATACCGTCATAAAAGAGGACGTCGATTGTGGCATTTAATTCATTGATGAGATAGGCAGTCTTGTAGTGGGGATGAAAGACAAGGTGACGAGGTCCTGCACCTGGAGCTGTTTGGTACTGATTGATCAGGGTAAGTTTTCCTTCCTCACTGACATCATAAACATGCAAACTGTCTGTTCCTAGGTCACACGTGATTAGGTACTGATCTGGCGTAAGGTCTGCATAGTGGGCATGCGGACTTGCTTGATTGGCGTGGGGACCACTTCCTTGGTGAGTGTCCTCATCGACAAAGGACAAACGCCCATCTGCCTCTATCTTGTATACGAGAACTTGCCCTTTGTGATAGTTAGCTCCATAGACTAGTTGACGCTTTTCATCGACAGAGACATAGCAGAGTGGAGCCCCTTCTTCGACAACGTGATTGAGTGGCTGAAAATCGGCTGTAAAACTAGCGATTCCCCCTTTTCCATCTTCAGCTCCGACACTATAAAGATTGCCTTTTTTAGAGAAAGCGATATAGGTTGGATTGGGCTCAGTTGCCACTAGTTCAAGATGGCTCAATGATCCCGTTTCAGGGTCAAATGCTGCCTTGTAAATTCCTTTGGATTCTTTTTTGGTATAGGTTCCGAAATAAATAGATTGAGACATAGGTCACCTCGTATGATTTGTTAGGTTTATTATATCAAAGGTCCTATTGGAAGGCAATTGCTAGTTGAAGAAGGGAGAGGTCTTTCTTATTTTGCTAGTTTTTTCGTAACTTCGCGCTTAAAAAATGCTAAAATAGAAACAGATTGAAATGAAAAGGAGTTCCCTGTGGATAATAAAGAAAAACAGTTTAGTATGTCCTGGTTTTTTAGATGGTTTTTAGACAATAAGGCCATTACCGTGTTTTTAGTCACATTGCTTTTGGGTCTAAATCTATTGGTCTTGAGTAAAATTACCTTTATTTTTATACCGATTTTTGAGTTTGCAGGAGCGGTCATGCTACCAGTCATTATTTCTGGTTTGCTTTATTACTTGCTCAACCCGATTGTTGACTTCCTTGAAAGAAAAGGTCTCAAGCGGATTTTTGCGATTTCCTTAGTCTTTTTCTTGATTGCAGTGCTCTTAATCTGGGGTCTGGCCGTCGTGATTCCCTCTGTCCAACGACAAGTGATTAGTTTCTTTCATAACCTGCCGTCTTATTTGGAGAAGGCCAATGCAACTATCGATGATTTTCTAGACAATCGCGTCTCTTCTGATATCAAACCCCAGTTGGATGAGATCACCAAAGAATTGTCTGCAAATATTACTACTTGGGCTAGTTCGATCTCTGGTCGGGCGGTCAACTGGGTCAGCAACTTGATCGGAGTTGCCTCACAAGTCATTGTTGCCTTGATCATTATGCCTTTTATTGTCTTTTATCTTCTTCGTGATGGAAAAAACTTAAAGGGTCATATTGTTCGCTTCTTGCCAACCAAGATTCGGACATCAGCTGAACAAGTTCTCTCGGACGTCAATACCCAGCTTTCCAACTATGTTCGGGGGCAAATCACGGTGGCTATTGTCGTCGCCATTATGTTTATCATCTTCTTTAAGATCATTGGCTTACGCTATGCCGTGACGCTAGGGATCTCTGCGGGGATTTTGAATTTGATCCCTTACTTAGGTAGTTTTCTAGCCATGCTACCAGCTTTAGTCTTGGGTTTGGTGGCAGGTCCAGAGATGTTTATCAAGGTCTTGATTGTATTTGCTGTGGAACAAACCATTGAAGGACGTTTTGTATCACCCTTGGTTTTGGGAAGTCAGTTGAATATCCATCCAATCACCATTTTATTTGTCTTACTGACATCGGGTTCAATGTTTGGTATCTGGGGTGTTTTCCTTGGGATTCCGGTCTATGCGTCTGCCAAGGTAGTGATCGGAGCCATCTTTGAGTGGTACAAGGAAGTCAGTGGTTTGTACGAAGAAGAGCATGAATTAGTAGAGGAAAAAAACAGTGAGTCATAGTCAACAAATGGTAGAAGCTCTTGAAAAACAGGAGCTGAACGAAGCTGAAGAACAATTTCAAAAAGCCTTGTCAGAAGATAGTGAAGCGCAATTATTGGATTTGGGTCAATATCTTGAAAGTATCGGTTTTTACCCTCAGGCAAAAGAGGTTTATGAACAGATTGCAGAAACCTATCCAGAAGTATATCTGAGTTTGGCAACCATCCTTGCAGAGGAAGGGCAAACGGAAGAGGCCTTTGCTTATTTAGAAGAAATTGGCCCTGAGTCTAACTGGTATGTAGCCAGTCTCTTGGTCAAGGCAGATCTCTATCAGCTGGAAGGTCTCGCAGATGTGGCGCGTGAAAAATTAGTTGAAGCAGCCAGTCTGTCTGATGATCCTATCATTCAATTAGGGTTAGCTGAAATCGATCTGGAATTGGAACGCTACCAAGAGGCTATCCAAGAGTATGCCCAGTTGGACAATCGGGAGATTTTGGAAGCGACAGGGATTTCTACCTATCAACGGATTGGTTTTGCCTATGCCAATCTTGGTAAGTTTGAAGCAGCTGTGCCCTTCTTAGAGAAAGCTCTGGAGATTGAGTTTGATGACCAGATTGCCTACGAATTGGCGACCTTATTGTCTGATCAAGAAGAATATCAAAAAGCCCTGATCTACTACAAACAAATTGACACCTTGTCGCCTGATTTTGAAGGGTATGAGTACGGGTATGCCTTGGCCTTACAGGCAGAAAATGACCGTGAAAAAGCGCTTGAAATCGCCAAACAAGGGATTGAGAAGAATCCATTTGACGCACAGTTGAAGCTCCTTGCCTCTCAGCTTTCTTATGAGCTCCACCAGCCAGAGCAAGCGGAAGCTTATCTGTTAGAAGCTAAAGAAGTGGCAGATGATCTCGAAGAGATTGCTCTTCGCCTCACTACCCTTTATTTAGAACAGGAGCGTTTTGACGAAGTCTTAGATTGGCAAAATGAAGAAGTCGAAACGGTTGTCACCCGTTGGAACATTGCTCGTGCTTTGGCTGCCTTAGAGAAAACAGAAGAAGCCGTATCAGCCTACCAAGAACTCTATGAGGACTTGAAGGACAATCCAGAATTCCTCGAAGCCTATGTTTATCTGTTGCGTGAAGCTGGCGATGTGACAAGGACGCGTGAAGTGGCCAACCAGTATTTGGCGATCGTACCAGACGATGTGCAGATGCAAACCATCTATGATAGCCTCTAATAAAACTATATCGTGAAGTTTCGGAACAGTTTGTGGTATACTGGTAGAAGATAGAATGAGGAGAGAAAAACATGGAACCAGTGAAACTTTTTCAATACAATACCTTGGGTGCCCTGATGGCCGGTCTTTACGGGGGGTCATTTACGATTGGAGAACTCTTGGAACATGGGGATCTAGGAGTTGGAACGCTTGATTCTATTGATGGAGAGTTGATCGTATTAGATGGAAAGGCTTATCAGGCTAAGGGATCAGGCGACCATCCTGAAATTGTCGAAGTTTCTCCTGATGCCAAGGTTCCTTATGCAGCAGTTGTTCCTCACCAAGCAGAAGTGATTTTCCGTCAACGCTTTGAAATGACGGACGAGGAATTGGAAGCTCGTATTGAGTCTTATTACGATGGCGAAAATCTTTTTCGCTCCATTAAGATTCGTGGTGACTTTGCCAAGATGCATGTCCGTATGATTCCAAAATCTACACCAGAGATGAAGTTTGCGGAAGTGGCAACCCATCAGCCAGAGTATACACGCGAAAACGTGACAGGAACCATCGTCGGCTTTTGGACACCTGAAATTTTCCATGGTGTGAGTGTAGCTGGTTATCATTTGCACTTTATTTCAGATGACCATACCTTTGGTGGCCATGTCATGGATTTTGTCATTACAGAAGGCATTGTAGAAGTAGGGGCGATTGATCAGCTGGACCAACGCTTCCCAGTTCAAGATCGTCAGTACCTCTTTGCTAAATTCAATGTCGATGAAGTCAAAAATGACATCAATAAAGCAGAATAAAAGGTTGAGCGTCGCTCAACCTTTTTGCTTTTGACATCAGTCTGTTAGTTTCATGGCTTTGATTTTTTCTTCTTCTGGGGTAACCCGCAGAGTTTTCTGGCCGGTGTAGGTGACAAAGCCAGGTTTTCCACCGGTTGGTTTATTGAGTTTCTTGGCTTCGATCATATCGACTTGGACCAGGTTTGAGAGCCGAGCTTTGGAGTAGTAGGCGGCCAACTCTGCTGCGTCGGTCTTCACCTCATCCGTTGGATCGAGATTTCCTGTAATGACGACATGGCTGCCTGGGATATCTTTAGCATGGAACCAGAGCTCGTCTTTTTTAGCGATCTTAAAGGTCAGTTCATCGTTTTGCAGATTATTGCGACCCACTAAAATGATGGTTTTGCCATCACTGGCCAGGTATTTTTCTGGTTTTTTCCGTTTATGGATTTTTTCTCGGTTGCGTCGTTTGATAAAGCCAGTTTGGATTAATTCTTCGCGAATCTCTGCGACTTCAGAAAGGCTTGCTTGGGCAAGGGCCGTTTCAACCGTTTCAAGATAAGAAATGGTTTCCTTGGTTTCTTGAATGAGGATGGTCAAATGTTTGACGGCTTCTTTTAACTTCTGGTAACGTTTGAAGTAGCGTTGCGCATTTTGGTTGGGGGTCAGAGCCTTATTGAGTTGGATGGTGATGGGTTCGTTGGTATAGTAATTGTCCAGGACAACCTGGTCTTGGTCGTTTGGTACCTGATGGAGGAAGGTTGTCAGCAATTCTCCTTTTTGGCGGAACTCTTCTGCATTGTCGGTCGCTGCCAACTCGGCTTCTTGTTTAGCTAATTTTTTCCAGTTCTTTTCAAGATCGTTTTCGACCTTCCGGATCAATTCACTGGCCTGTTGTTGCACTCGATCGCGCTCAGCCTTGTCTCGGTAAAAGTCATCTAATAGGTCTGAAAGGGTCTCAAAAGTTTGATGAGTCGCATCCTCAAAGGGAATAGCGGAGAAAGATTTAGTGGTGAGGCGAGGCTCGGTAGGAGCCTCGAAAAAGGTACGGAAGGTCTTTAATTTTTCATCCGTCTCAAGTCGCTTGGCTAATTCTTGAGCCGTATCTCGCCCCAAACCTTGGAAACATTTTTGAAGGTTTTTGGGACTTAACTCTTCCTTGTGAAGAAGGGCGAAGAGGGCTTCATCTCCAATTGTAAAAGGATTGACCGCGTCGGTTTTCGGAGGGGCTAAATAGGTTGATCCAGGAAGAATGGTCCGGTAGCTATTTTGTGAGAAGCCGACATGTTTGATGGCTTCGATAATTTTATTGCTGGTCCGGTCTAGGAGAATAATATTACTGTGCTTGCCCATGATTTCGATCATCAAGCTGACAGAAATGGCATCTCCAATTTCGTTTTTATTGGAGACACGGATTTCGAGAATCCGGTCGTTCTCCAATTGCTCAATGCCTTCAATGATAGCCCCTTGGAGATATTTGCGCATGACCATAATAAAGGTATTGGGAAAGGCAGGATTTTCAAAGTTGGTCTGGGTCAGTTGGATTCGTCCGAAGACAGAATGGGCAGAGAGCAAGAGTTTTTGGTTTTTCCGATTGCCTCGGATTTGGAGCACCAATTCTTGCTCGAAGGGTTGGTTAATTTTTTGAATGCGACCACTCAAGAGTTGGGCCTTCAATTCTTGCACCATATGGTGTAAAAAAAATCCATCAAAAGACATGGGATTCCTCATCATTCTAGCTGTTATTCTAGTAAATTATATCAAAAATAGAGCGGAAATCCTAGAAAGAAGCAAGGGGATGTAATATAGAAAATGCGAACGTTTCCAAAAAAATACTGAAAAAGTATTGACATTTTTGTAAGAAAACTTTAAAATGTAAGAAATTAGAAAAGTAGTAAATGAAAGTTTCAAGAGAGCCCACGGTTGCTGAGAGTGGGTAGCGGCAGTTTATGAAATTGGACTAATGATGAGATGAATTTGAAACAATAAAAATTCGGTTGGCACACCTTATCGTGCAACTTGTTGCTAGACAAGACAGAGATATGGGGGGAGACTATCCTTTTCCCATAAGTGAGGTGGCACCGCGATGACACGTCCTCACATAGCTTTTGCTATGTGTGGGCGTGTTTTTTGTTTTAGATGAGAAGGGAGAAAAGATATGAAGAAACGATGGCGTCGCATTCTTTAGAGGATGAAAATTAGAAGAAAATGAAAAAATAGAAGAGGTATTAAAAATGAAAAATAAACGGTTAATGGGAATTATTGGTTTGATTGCAGCAGCAGTCATTGGGACAGCGATCTATTCAGCTACAGCAGGCAAAGACAACAAGGCAGCAACTAGCAATGAAAAAGCTAAAGTTGGTGTCTTGCAGTTGGTCAGCCACCCTTCACTTGACTTGATCTACAAGGGAATTCAAGATGGTTTGGCTGAAGAAGGTTATGACAAAGACAAAGTGGACATTGATTTCCTCAATGCAGAAGGCGACCAAAACAAGGTTGCAACCATGAGTAAACAATTGGTAGACAAGGATAACCAAGTCTTGATTGGAATCGCAACCCCATCTGCTCAAGGTTTGGCCAGTGCAACTAAAGACAAACCAATTGTCATGGGAGCCATCACCGATCCAGTCGGTGCAAACTTGGTCAAAGATTTGAAAAAACCAGGTGGCAATATCACAGGGGTATCTGACCACAATCCAACGGAGCAACAATTGAAATTGATCAAAGAGTTGACTCCAAACGTAAAAACAATCGGTGCCCTTTACTCAACCAGTGAAGACAATTCTAAATCTCAAGTAGAAGAATTTACAAAATTGGCTGAAAAAGCAGGCTTCAAGGTGATTCCTTACTCTGTACCTTCAACAAACGAAGTTGCTTCAACAGTTTCTGTCATGACTGGTAAAGTCGATGCCATCTGGGTTCCAATCGATAATACCATCGCATCAGCCTTCTCAACTGTTGTTGAAGCCAACAAAACAGCTAAAAAACCAATCTTCCCAAGTGCGACAGCCATGGTAGAAGCGGGTGGTCTTGCTTCAGTCGTTGTCGACCAACACGATCTTGGGGTAGCAACTGGTAAAATGGCTGCGAAGATCTTGAAAGGTCAAAAACCTGCAGACACACCTGTTGAAATCTTTAGCCAAGGAAAATCTGTCATCAATAAAAAAGTCGCAGATGAATTGGGTATTACTATTCCAGAATCTGTCTTGAAAGATGCTGGACAAGTCATTAAATAAAAACGAAACGAATCACAAGAGTGGCAGGAGAATTTGGCTTTGATAGGTCTTTTAATCGGGACCTTTGAGGAGAAAGAAATGAAAGTCAAGCTAACGGATCTTCATCCGACCCAACTATACTTATCAGAAAAGAAGTTACATGATATCCAGATGCTTTATCAGTCGGAAGAAATTATCAATCTTGATCCAATTAGTATTCTTGCATTTGGCAATCGCTTGTTGATTACAGACGGGCATCACAGGGCTTATCAGGCTTTATTGGCAGGTCAGGATACGATTTCTGCTGAGTTTGATAGAGATGGTGGCGATGAGTTGTATAAACTCTATGCGCAAGCCTGCGAGGAAAGAAAGATTTGCTCTGTTTTGGACTTGAAAAATCGTATCTTACCTCAAGATGAGTATGCAGCAAAATGGTATAATTGGTGTGATGGCTTTAACCAAGCAGCAATTCTTCTATTGAACGGGAAAGCAGATGAAAGAGACAAGGCCAATAGATAATGCACTGCATTGAAATTAGTCTCATCTAACTTGTTTTTTCACTAAAAATCTGCTAAACTAGATAGTAATTGAATAGTAATCTGCAAGACTAGTACCTCAAGGGAAGTGCCACAGGGAGAAGAGCCGTGACTGAAAGCTCTTTGCATGAAAGCTGAGTGAATTCACTTGCGTAAGGATTTAGAAATTAAGGTCTGAGTTTCAGATAAAAAACGGATGGTACCGCGTGTCAACGCTCCGAATATGGGTGTGGCACGTGGTTTTTTCTATGTCTGAGTGAGGACCATGATGGAGGAAATATGTCAACGATTGAAGAACAACTAAAAGCGCTTCGAGAAGAAACGCTGGCAGCCTTGAAGCAGATCTCTGCTGAAAATGAAAAAGAGATGCAAGAGTTACGCGTCTCTGTCCTTGGGAAGAAAGGGTCGCTAACCGAGATCCTCAAAGGGATGAAAGATGTCTCTGCTGAGATGCGTCCGGTCATCGGGAAACATGTCAATGAAGCCCGTGATGTCTTGACTGCTGCCTTTGAAGGAACAGCCAAGCTCTTGGAAGAAAAGAAAGTTCAAGCCAAATTGGCTAGTGAAAGTATCGACGTGACCCTTCCTGGACGTCCAGTTGCAAGTGGTCATCGCCATGTCTTGACCCAAACCAGTGAAGAAATCGAAGATATCTTTATCGGGATGGGCTACCAAGTCGTAGATGGCTTTGAAGTCGAAAAAGACTACTACAACTTTGAACGCATGAACTTGCCAAAGGATCACCCAGCTCGTGATATGCAAGACACCTTCTACATCACAGAAGAAATCTTGCTTCGGACTCACACTTCGCCAGTTCAAGCGCGTGCCATGGATGCGCATGACTTTAGCAAGGGGCCTTTGAAGATGATCTCTCCAGGGCGTGTTTTCCGTCGGGATACAGATGATGCGACCCACAGCCACCAGTTCCATCAGATCGAAGGTTTGGTTGTTGGGAAGAACATTTCTATGGCAGACCTTCAAGGAACGCTTCAGTTGATCGTGCAAAAGATGTTTGGTGCAGAACGTCAAATCCGTCTGCGTCCTTCTTACTTCCCATTTACAGAGCCATCTGTTGAGGTCGATGTATCTTGCTTCAAATGTGGTGGAGCGGGATGTAATGTATGTAAGAAGACAGGTTGGATCGAAATCATGGGGGCCGGTATGGTTCACCCACGCGTGCTCGAGATGAGTGGCATTGATTCGACAGTCTATTCAGGATTCGCCTTTGGACTTGGTCAGGAACGTGTAGCCATGCTTCGTTATGGAATCAATGATATCCGTGGCTTCTATCAAGGAGATGTTCGCTTCTCAGAACAGTTTAAATAATCATGTTAGTCAGAGTAAAAATCGATCAATTACAGACCTTACGTGACCTAGAGGTGAAAACCTATCGGGAGACCTTTGGTCCCTATATTGTTGAGGAAGATTTGGAAGAGTACTTCTCTACGGTGCTCTCTTTGGAGCAAATTGAGAAGGATCTGCTGGATCAAGAATCCGAAACCTATTTTGTCCTCAATGAAGAACAAGAAATCTGTGGTTTTCTCAAGATCAACTGGGGGCAAGCGCAGACGGAGCCGGTAGAGATGGACAAGTCTTTTGAGATCCAACGGATCTATGTCAAAAAAGAACATCATGGCAAGGGCTATGGCAAGGAAATGTTTACCTTTGCGCTGGATCAAGCGAAGAGCCGTGGCTTTGAGTGGGCTTGGCTAGGTGTCTGGGAACGCAATTTTAAGGCGCAAGATTTTTACTACCGTTTTGGATTTGAACGATTTAGTGAGCACCAGTATATTACGGGGGAAACTGTGGATACAGACTGGTTGCTTCGTAAACATTTGAAGGAGGATCCACAAGCTTGATTGTGGGTTCACATTGAGAGAAAGGAATTGAGAAGATCTCGCTTGCTGAGATCTTACGATCAGAATTATGTTAGTATCTTATAAATGGTTAAAAGAATTGGTGGACATTGATGTGCCATCACAAGAGTTGGCT
>ERZ773050.2140-NODE-2140-length-10616-cov-7.449200_pt1 | contig 10616 bp, 6 predicted proteins | sample MGYA00580632_ERZ773050 | MGnify/ENA primary metagenome ERZ773050 (study PRJEB29015, sample SAMEA2738123) | human oral metagenome | biome: human oral; feature: human-associated habitat; material: saliva | place: China | collected 2166 ... | reverse complement strand
CATCGAGGACGGAGACGCGGACTGGGCGCAGATCCGGGGCGAATTCAATAAGAACCCGAACACCGATTGCCCCACCCTCACGATCGGCGACTCCACCTTCAAACCAACCGACGAAACAGGGAGCTGTCTCGGATTGCCTCCCTATCCGCAGATAGGGTCCGTTTTATCGCTATCCTCAGACGGATCCGTACTCATGTTATCGCTACAGGAAGATGCATATACAAACACAATAGGCATATCCAGGGGCTGGATAATCTCGAGCAGGATAATATCGGGCATATGGAGTGTCGAGGACGGAGAGATCATCGACTTCCCCGGAAACAAATTCTCCACTGGTTACGCCGTTTTCTACCTGATCAATCCCGAACTAGTCATAGCCTATGACAACAATGGGCCGGAGAGAAGCAACGAAATCACCGCCTACCGGCCCAATAAGAAGTAGTGCGAGGCGAACTGCGGACTCAGCGTCTCGGCGAAGTCGGTGGCGGACTGTCCGATGTTCGGAGTTGTCGACGTGCTGACGGAGGCGCGGCACGGGTCTTCGCGGTGACAACAGGACGACGGCGCCGAGCCCCGGCCAACTCGTAGGCTCGTCGGGGTCAGGGCGTGTCGGGGCCGAAAGAGTCTAAGAACTTGGACTGTCCCGGGTGGCGCAAGCGTCCGTACCATACGCCTATGAGCGCAGCCCCGCCGCCCCCGCCTCCTACGAGCCCGCAGGCTGCGGGGCGCACTCCACCACCTGCACCAGCCGCGCCAGCGCCGCCCGTCCCTCCCGCGTTCGCGCCGACCGTGCCCATCGCGTTAACCGCGCCCGCCGTATCGGCTGCTCCCGCCACCTCCACCGTGTCGGCCGCGCCCGTTGGACCAGCGGCGCCCGCCGGACCATCGGTGCCCCCGCCGCCCCGGTCGTACGCGGCCCCGGGGGCGTACGCCCTGCCGCCCGCTCCACTGGCAACACCGCATAGAGGCACCTCCCGCCGCACTCGACGCCGTCGGAGGGGTGCTCCGCGGCCGCTCGTGATCACCGTCGTGGTGCTCGTCGTCGTCCTCGTCCTGGGCACGGCCACCGTGGTGGGACTGAGACTGCTCCGAAAAGACTCCGCGACCGGAGCCGGCACCGCCGCCGTGCTCCCCTCCAACGACTGGGCCCACGGCGCCCGCAAGGCCTGGACACTGGACACCAGCGATGGCGCTCAGGGCTCGTTGACAGCGGTCGCCGGCAACAACGACCAACTCGTTGTCAGTAACACCACCAACTACGCTCCGGATTCGGGCCGCATAGAAATCAGGGTGACCGCCTACGACATTTCCGGCGACGAACCGCAGGAGCAGTGGTCCACGAACCTCGACTACCAGACCGACCCCTCCCTCTCTCATTATCATTACTACACGCCGTTCTACTGGGGCGACTACATCATAGTGGACGACAAGCTCCTCAGGGCCGATAATGGCGAGGCCTCCGACGCCCCCTGGGACAAGTTCCCAGGTATCAGAGGAGACTACGCCATCGCCTGCGACGAAGAGGACCACTGCTCGGCCTGGAACGCCGAGGACCCGGACCGGAAGCTGTGGGAGACCGACATCCCCGACAGCTTCGAATACACGCACAATGGCGATAGTGGGATTCTCAATGGAGTCTACGAGGGGGACAAGACCATTGCGTTCGCGTCGCCGAGCACCGCGGTTGATTTGGGCACCGGCGAGCTCTACGACTTCCACATCGATTACAGCAAGGACGAGGAAGGCCGCATCAAGACCGATGAGTTTGTTCGCGCCCTGGCCGATGGGTGGTCGAAATACAATGCGCGCAGCGACCGGATCACGATCCTGTCCCCCACCGGCGAGGAGCTGGAGACCCTGGACGGCGGACTGCCCTACGACGCCGGCGTCTACCTCACCGACAGTCACCCCCGTCCGACTGCGGCCGAGTTGAAGTCGTACATCGAGGACGGAGACGCGGACTGGGCGCAGATCCGGGGCGAATTCAATAAGAACTCGAACACCAGTTGTCCCATCACCCTCACGATCGGCGACTCCACCTTCAAACCGGCCGACGAATCGGGGAGCTGCATCGGATTGTTCCCCTATCCGCTGGCGGGACCACGTCTCTCGCTGTCCTCAGACGGATCCGTGCTCATGTCGTCATTCGAAGCATTGAGCACGGTCACGGGCAGACACGTCAACGGTATGTGGAGCGTCGAGGACGGAGAGCTCATCGACTTCCCCGGAAACGAATTCTCCGGTGATCACACCGCTTTCTACCTGGTCAACCCCGAACTCATTGTGACCTATAAGACTGGGATGGAAGAAGGTAACGAGCTCACCGCCTACCGGCCCGATAAGAAGTAGCGCAGAAAACGCGAAACGCACCGCGTCGCTCCCCTCGCTCACAGCGGCACCGCCTCGCGCACCGCGTCGGCGAGTACGGCGGGCACCTGCGCGTCGGAGACCGCATCCGTCGGGAACCCGGTGAGCTCCTCGACCTCGCGGATGAACAGGGCGAGATCGAACAGATCGGTCCCGGCCGACGGTGTGACCACCAGGTCGATATCGGAGTCGAACCCGTCCTCGCCGCGCACCGCCGACCCGAAGACCCTGATGTTGCCCAGGCCGTGCGCCAGAGCCCGCTCACGGATCTCGTCGGCGTGCGCGGCGAGCGGGACCGAGGGCCGGTAGTCGGCGGCGCGGAGCACCCTCTCGAGCATGCGGGCCGATACCGCCCGGGTTCCCGACTCCATCTGGGCCAGGCTCGACTGCCGCAGGCCGGCGCGCCGGGCAAGTTCCACCTGCGTCAGACCCGCGTCCGCACGTGCGGCGCGGATGAGCGCGGGAGCGTCATCGCAGCGGAAACGACCCATGAGAACAGCATAGAGGTTATTCAGTGGATGACAGTGGTGAAGACGCGGTCGTGAAGTCGGAGGCTGTTCGTCCGGCGCTCGGGGTCGTCGGCGTGCTGACCGGGGCGGGACATGGCGCCCCGGGAGGATCGTTCCGCCCCGCACCCCACCACGCTGGCACCGAAACCGCGGAATCACGCGGAAACCACCGGGCGCATCCGGCGCACCGACCCGAACGATCCTCCCGGAGCGCCACAATCGGGACGATCCAGTACTGCACACTCGCCCGTCCCCCGCGGGCCGGCCGCCGGCGCCGCGGCGCGGCCCGGGCCGGTTCCCGCCCCCGCTCAGGACCGCATGCTCAGCTGCATGCGCTTGTTCTCCAGGCCCACGATCTCCTCGAAGACCTCCCGGTAGCCCTCGTCCTGCGGAGACATGCGCCGCTGCCGGCCGCGCAGCTCGGTCAGGCGCCGATTGACGCCCATGCGGGCCAGGGAGGTGATGACATCGCGCGCGTAGCGCTCGGCGGAGTCGGTATCGAGCCCCTCCCCGGCGCCCCGCCTGCCGGCCACGGGCAGCTCGACGACGGCCAGGGCGGTCAGGGCGGCGTCCACCTCGGGGCCCGCACCCAGTCGCACCTGCTCGACCCAGCGGGCCAGGGCGGCCCGCTCGACCTCCTCCCGGCCCCGCCCGTCGGCCGTCAGCGCCCGGACCTCGTCCAGGGCGCGGGCGGCCCCCCCGGCGGCCTGGACGGCCTCGAAGACGGCGCGGTGCACCGGGTTGGCGAAGGCGGCGGCCTCAATGGCGTCCGCCCCGGCCGCCGCGGCCACGAACGGCAGCTGCACCATGACCGCCAGCGCCTGGCGCTCCAGGCCGGTGACCGGATCGGTGACGGCCGGCAGGACGGGGCGGGGGGCCTCGGTGGCCAGCGGGGCGCCGGCCCCGCCCCCCGGGCCCCACCCCGACCCCGGCCCGCCGCGGCGCTCGGCGGCCCGCACGGCCGCGAGGACCTCGGGCTCGGGCAGCCCCAGCCAGCCGGCCAGGCGCCGGGCGTACTCGCGGCGCAGGGCCCGGTCGCGGATGCCGGCCACGACGGGCGCCGCCGTGCGCAGGCCCCGCACCCTGCCCTCGGCGGTCTCCAGGTCGACGTGGGACAGGGAGGTGCGGATGACGAACTCGAACAGGGGCTTGCGGCGCTCCAGCAGGCGGGGGATGCCCTCGGCCCCCTCCTCCAGGCGCAGGTCGCAGGGGTCGAGCCCGTGGGGCTCGACGGCCACGAAGGTCTGGGCGGCGAAGCGCTGGTCCTCCCCGTAGGCGCGCAGGGCCGCCTTCTGCCCGGCGGCGTCGCCGTCGAAGGTGAAGATGACCTCCCCGCCGCGCACGCGGTCCCCGGCGAGGACGCCGGCGGAGGGGTCGGCGGCGTCCCCGAGCAGGCGGCGCACGATGCGCGCGTGGTCGGCGCCGAAGGCCGTGCCGCAGGTGGCCACGGCCGTGGTCACCCCGGACAGGTGGGCGGCCATGACGTCGGTGTAGCCCTCGACCACGACGACGCGGTGCCCGGCGGCGATGTCCCTCTTGGCCAGGTCGAGGCCGTAGAGGACCTGGCCCTTGTGGTAGATGGCGGTCTCGGGGGTGTTGAGGTACTTGGGGACGGAGGCGTCCTCGTCGGACAGGCGCCTGCCGCCGAAGCCGACGGTGGCCCCGGTCACGTCGCGGATGGGCCACATGATGCGGTCCCGGAAGCGGTCGTAGACGCGCCGCCCGCCGGCGCCCTCGCCGCACAGGCCCGAGGCGACCAGCTCGCGCTCGGTGAAGCCCTTGGACCGCAGGACGTTGGCGAGGTTGTCCCAGCCGGCGGGGGCGAAGCCGACGCCGAAGCGCTCCAGGGCGTCGTCGTCGAACCCCCGCGCGTACAGGAAGCGGCCCGCCCCGGCGGCCAGCGGGTTGGTGCGCGACAGCTGGGAGCGGAACCAGTCCTCGGCGACGCGGTTGGCCTCCAGCAGGCGCCGGCGGGTGCCGGGCTCGACGCCGTGGCGCACGGCGCCGTCGGACTCCTCGTAGCGCAGCCGCACGCCGGCCCGCCCGGCCAGGTACTCCACGGCCTCGGTGAAGGACAGGTGGTCGATCCTCTCCACGAAGGCGATGACGTCGCCGCCCTCGCCGCACCCGAAGCAGTGCCACAGGCCCAGCTGGGGGCGGACGTTGAAGGAGGGGGTGCGCTCGTCGTGGAAGGGGCACAGGCCCTTCATGGAGCCCGCACCCCCGCTCTTGAGGGTCACGTGCTCGCCGACGACGTCCTCGATCCTGATGCGCTCGCGGACGGCGTCGATGTCCTCGCGCTTGATGAGTCCCGCCATGGGGCCATCCTAGGCGCGGGGCGGCGGGAGGGCGGGCAGGCCCTCAGACCCGGGAGAGCAGTCCGCAGATCCGAGCGTGCCAGGTGCGGGCGGAGGTGTCGGTGAGGGAGGCGATCTGGTCCACGACGGCGCGCAGGCGCCCGGCGTCGTCGTCGGCCCGGCGCCAGGCGTCGGCGAAGATCGGTTCGAGGTGGCGGTCCCCGGAGCCGACCAGGGCGTCGGCCAGGTCGAACAGCTCGGTGCGCTGGCGCAGGTAGACGGGCTCGTGCTCGCGCGGGGCCATGACGTAGCGGACGGCGGCCCCTTTGAGGACGAGGATCTCCGCGGCCGTGTCCTCGGGGATGACGAGGTCGGCGTCGTAGCGGGTCAGGGGTCCGCGGCCGAAGGCCCGGCGGGTGGCGTCGGCCACGGCGGAGACGAAGCGGCCGATGAGCTGGCTGGTGAGGTTCTTCAGGGCGGCGGCGTCGGCCATCGAGCCGGTGTAGGACCCGATCCAGCAGGGCAGGGCCGTCAGCCGCTGCCAGGCCGCCTCCAGCCCCGCGGCGTCGGCCTCGCGCCCGTACCAGTCCAGGGTCGCCTCGACGACGGCGCCGGCCTCCCCGGGGCGGCGCAGGAGCGCGGGGTCCATGCGGCCCAGGGCGATGGCGTCCTCGACGTCGTGGACGGAGTAGCCGACGTCGTCGGACAGGTCCATGACCTGGGCCTCCAGGCAGCGGCGGGCGGCGGGGGCGCCGTCGCGCATCCACTCGAAGATCGGCAGGTCGTCGTCGTAGCAGCCGTACTTGCGGGCGCTCCTGCCCTGCGGGCCGCCGGGCCCGCCGCCCCTGGTCCAGGGGTACTTGGCGACGGCGTCGAGGCTGGCGCGGGTGAGGTTGAGGCCCACGCTGCGGCCGGAGGGGGTCAGGGTCTTGGGCTCCAGGCGGGTCAGCAGCCGCAGGGTCTGGGCGTTGCCCTCGAAGCCGCCGATGGGGGCGGCGATGACGTCGAGGGCCTTCTCCCCGTTGTGCCCGTAGGGCGGGTGGCCGAGGTCGTGGGCCAGGCACGCGGTGTCGACGACGTCGGGGTCGCAGCCCAGGGCCTGGCCGAGGGAGCGTCCGACCTGGGCCACCTCCAGGGAGTGGGTGAGACGGGTGCGCACGAAGTCGTCGCTGCCCGGACCCAGCACCTGTGTCTTGGCTCCCAGACGTCGCAGGGCGGAGGAGTGCAGGACTCGGGCGCGATCGCGCTCGAAAGGGGTCCGTTGCGGGTTCTTGGCCGGTTCGACCACAAAACGCTCAACATCGCGCTCGTGGTACCTCACGAGATTATGAGCGCCCTCACTCGAGCGGCCCGTCTCGGACATTGACATGGTCAAAGGGTAGTCAAGGGCACGCTAGGATGACGGCGAGGTCCACACAGAATTATCTGGAACCGCTGATATAGGGCGGTCCGGTGGCCGCCCCCGGTTCCCAGCCCCGGGCGCGGCATCCGGGGGAAGGGAGCCACCTGCCGTGACGACCATGACGACACTCGTCCACCGCGCCCACAACGGTCCTCTGGAGTGGTGGCGCGACGGGCTCGTCTACGAGGTCGCCTCCCCCGAGCTCGGCGCCGTCGAGCTCGCGGGGGTCGGGCACCTCGTGGACCATGTGGCCTCCCTCGGCTTCACCGTCCTCCTCCTGCGCCCCAGTCTCATGGACGCCCGCAACGACCTCGACCCCTTCCGGGAACTGGTCGGGCGCGCGCACGGGGCCGGGATCAGGATCGTGGTGCGGGTCTCCGGCGCCCTGGGCCCCGTGACCGGCCCTCACGCCCGCGACGACGATCGCATCGTGGTCGGGGCCGAGCGGGAGGGCGAGGGCATTGTGGAGCGGGCCGAGGCGTTCCTGTCGGCGGGGGCCGACGGGATCGACCTGGGCACGATCATCCCCCCGGAGGTCGCCGAGCGCACCGACCTGGCCCGGCTCACCGAGTACTTCTCGATCCTCCACGGCCTCATCGCCAGTTACACCGACGACGGCATGATCGGCGCCGACGTCTCGGCCGACTACCCCCGGACCCTGCACCACCACCTCCAGGAGGACTGGCTCCACCACCTGCGCGACGACGCCCTCATCCTGGCGCGCTGGGACGCGGAGTCGATGACGGCGCACCTGACGCGCTCCCTGGACGACCACGACCGCTTCGGCGCCCCGCCGGTGTGGCGCTTCCTGCCCAGTTACCGGTTGTGCGAGGCGACCGATCCCGGCGACGGACGGAACTGGTTCGCCGTCGACGACGGACGGCGCCGGCAGCGCGCCACGGCCCTGCAGGCGCTCGCACTGGCGCTGCCGGGCTCGGTCTATCTGCGGCAGGGCGATGAAGTGGGCCTGCCGGACTCGGACAAGCCGACGGCGCCCCTGGAGCTCGCCGGACTCGTCAACGCCCGCGCCCACGACCAGGGCAGCCTGTTCGGCTCACCGCTGGCGACGGTGCGCCACGCGACCCACGTGCGCCGTAAGCGGCGCCTGGCCGCCGCGCCGCTGGCCTTCGTGACGGGCCTGGACTGGTGCCCGCCCCGGGCCCTGACGCTGCTCGCGCGCGATGTGCTCGTCATGGTCAACACGACCGACGAGCCGGTGATCCTGCCGCAGGGCGCCGACGTCCTGCTGTCCTCGCAGGGGCTGGAGCAGGCCGAGGGCAGGCTCATGGTGCCCACCATGACCACGGCCTGGCTCGATGCGGCGAGCGTGAGCTGAGCGGGCGCGGACCGACGCCCGCAGAGCACCACCTGCATGTGATCTGTGTCATATTTTCGTAAGGGCCGTACTGAATCTTGCACGACTTGCACGATCTCGTTACATTCGTCCTTGTAACGGACCCAGTCCCCCTCCCGATTCGAAGGAGAATCACGGTGACCCTTACGCGCCGGTCTTTCCTGTCCATAACAGCCGTTGCCGCCACCCTCACCGCCGCCGTCGTTTACGGTTCCGACTCCGGCGGAGCCTCCTCCGCGAGCGGCAACAACCTGATTATCTGGGCCGACCAGAAGAAGGCCGACTCACTGACCGAATTCGCCAAGAAGTGGGGCGAGCAGCAGGGCATCACGGTGACGGTCCAGACGGTCGCCAATGACCTCCAGTCCAACTTCATCACCGCGAACCAGGCGGGCAACGGCCCCGACGTGGTCCTCGGCGCCCACGACTGGATCGGCAACCTCGTCCAGAACGGCTCCATCCTGCCCATCGCGCTCTCCGCGGAGGCCCGGGCCAACTACACCGACATCGCGCTCCGGGCCGTCACCTACGAGGGCCAGACCTACGCGGCCCCCTACGCCGTGGAGTGCGTGTCCCTCTTCGTCAACAAGGACCTGACCCAGGTCACCGCGCCCGCCACCATCGAGGAGCTCGTCGCGGCCGGCAAGGCCGCCATCGAGGAGCTCGTCGCGGCCGGCAAGGCCACCGGCACCGAGGTCATCCTGTCCCTGCCCGTCGGCGAGAAGGGCGACGCCTACAACATGGAGCCCATCTACACCGCCGGCGGCGGCTACCTGTTCGGCAAGGACGCCAACGGCGACTACCTCGCCGGCGACCTCGGCGTGGGCGGCGAGGGCTCGATCGCGGCCGCCAAGAAGATCGGCGCCCTCGGCGCCGAGGGCGTGCTCAGGAACTCGGTCACCGCCGACAACGCGATCTCCCTGTTCACCGAGGGCAAGGCCCCCTACCTGGTCTCCGGCCCCTGGGCGCTCGGCGACATCAAGAAGGCCGGGATCAACTACACCATCGCCAAGATCCCGGGCTTCGGGGACATCGAGGGCTCCACGGCCACGCCCTTCGCCGGGGTCAACTGCTTCTACGTCGCCTCGAAGGGCGAGCACAGGGCCTTCGCCGAGACCCTCGTGGCCGACGTCGCCAAGGACTCCTCCTTCGCCGAGGCCATGTTCCCCCTCAACGAGCTCCCGCCGGCCCAGAAGGACCTGGCCGACAAGCTCAAGTCCTCCAACCCCGACATGGTGACCATCTCCGAATTCGCCGCCGCCGCCGACCCCATGCCCGCCATCCCCGCCATGAGCGCGGTGTGGCAGCCGCTGGGCCTGGCCCAGGCCAATATCGTCAAGGGAGCCGACCCGGAGCAGACCATGAGGAGCGCCGGCGAGGAGATCAAGCGCAATATCGGCTGAATCCCGTCACCGGAGCCCGGAATACTCCGCCCCACCCCCGCTTCTCCCCCACCTCAAGCACCACCCGTGCTGGAAAGGCTCATCGACAATGACGACATCCTCCCCCGCCGCGCCCCGGGAGAAGTCGACCAGCGTACCCGCCATCCTCGGCCGCGTCGCGGTCCTCTCCCTCACCCTGGCCGCCGCCGTCTACCTCGTGCCGCTGCTCATCAAGTTCCACATGTGGGCGTGGCTCGTGATCGTGCTGCTGGCGGCCGCGGCGATCTTCGCCCTGTACTCCACCAAGCGCTTCATCCCCGGCAAGTACCTGTTCCCCGGCTCCTTCTTCCTCGCGGTCTTCCTCATCGTCCCCATCGTCATGACGGTGCAGACCTCCTTCACCAACTTCGGCGACGGCTTCCGCGACACCAAGGAGGAGGCCATCACGACCATCACCAACAACTCGGTCGTCCAGGCGCCGGACTCCCCCACCTACAACCTCACGGTCGCCACCACCGGCTCCACCACGGGCGGCCCCTTCACCCTGTTCCTCGTCGACACGGGGACCAATGAGGTCCTGCGCGGCTCGGACGGCGAAACCGTCCAGAAGGTCGACCCCTCCACGGTCACCGTCGAGAACGGCTTCGTCACCAAAGCCGACGGCTACACCATCCTGTCCAACGCGGAGGTCAACAGCGCGTACAGCGCCATCACCGGCCTCACGGTGCCGGTCTCGGAGAGCACCACCGTCAAGGTCCAGGGAGTGAAGTCCGCCTTCGAGGCCACCAGGACCATGGTCTACGACAAGGCGACGGACTCCATCACCAACACCAAGACCGGAGACGTCTACACGGTGCAGAAGGTCGGCATCTCCGAGTACTTCGTCAACGCGAACGGGAACAGGCTGCCCCAGTCCTGGAAGCAGAACGTCGGACTGGCGAACTACTCGCGCCTGCTGTCCGACGGCAAGATCGCCGGCCAGTTCTTCCAGGCCTTCCTGTGGACGCTGACCTTCGCCTTCGGCTCGGTCCTGCTGACCTTCATCCTCGGCTTCTTCCTGGCGCTGGTCCTCAATGACGACCGGATCAAGGGAAAGAAGTTCTACCGGTCCTTCCTCCTGCTGCCCTACGCCGTCCCCGGATTCATCTCCCTGCTCATCTGGTCGAACTTCTACAACAAGGACTTCGGCCTGATCAACCAGGTGCTGCACGTGGGAATCCCCTGGCTCGACGACCCGACCATGGCCAAGGTCGCCATCCTGCTGACCAACACCTGGATGGGCTTCCCCTACATGTTCATCGTGTG
>ERZ773050.2135-NODE-2135-length-10632-cov-10.914059_pt1 | contig 10632 bp, 10 predicted proteins | sample MGYA00580632_ERZ773050 | MGnify/ENA primary metagenome ERZ773050 (study PRJEB29015, sample SAMEA2738123) | human oral metagenome | biome: human oral; feature: human-associated habitat; material: saliva | place: China | collected 2166 ... | reverse complement strand
ATTCGGTACCCGCAAGGGCCGCAAGGTCGTTAACATCCTGGCAGCAGCTGAGTAATACTCACCGCTAGGGCAGAGGGGGTAGGCGTTAGTCTACCCCCTCTCGCTATGACCTCGAATGCCGTGGATGCCCGCCTGTGCTGGGCTCCACGATGAGGCGCACCCCAACCCGGTCGCGCCTGCCGCCGCATCCGCAGCATGATTGGTGTGTGCCGTGCGGTGGCGAAGTGAAGATTTTCCAAGATAAGGAGAACCCGTGGCAGAATTCGTGGACCGCGTGGTCTTGCATGTATCTGGCGGTCGCGGAGGTAACGGCTGCGTCTCCGTGCGACGTGAAAAGTTTAAGCCCCTGGGCGGCCCTAACGGTGGTAACGGTGGTAATGGTGGCGCAGTGATTCTGCGCGTGGATAACCAGACCACGACCCTGCTGGAGTACCACCACAGCCCGCATCAGCACGCCCCGAATGGCGATATTGGTCGTGGCGATATGCACCACGGCTTTAACGGTGAGGACCTGGTTCTGACCGTGCCGCAGGGTACTGTGGTGAAGGATCGCGAGGGTAATGTTTTGGCTGACCTGCTGCGTGTGGGCGACGAGTATGTTGCTGCCCGCGGCGGTATGGGCGGCCTGGGTAATGCTGCGTTGGCTTCGGCTAAGCGTAAGGCTCCCGGTTTTGCTCTGCTGGGCACCCCCGGTGAAGAGGCTGATATTGTTCTGGAGCTCAAGTCCATTGCGGATGTGGCTCTGGTGGGTTACCCCTCGGCGGGTAAGTCTTCGTTGATTGCTGCGATTTCTGCGGCGCGTCCGAAGATTGCTGATTACCCGTTCACTACCCTGATCCCGAACCTGGGTGTGGTGCAGGCGGGCGATGTTCGCTACACCGTGGCGGATGTTCCGGGTCTGATTGAGGGTGCTTCGGAGGGCCGCGGTCTGGGTCACCGCTTCCTGCGCCATGTGGAGCGTTCTTCGGCTCTGGTGCACGTGATTGACTGCGCTACTTTGGAGCCGGGCCGCGACCCGATTAGTGACTTTGAGGTGATTCGCGGCGAGCTGCAGAACTATGAGGTTGACCCGACTGCGGGTGTGACCGTGCCGCTGCATGAGCGTCCGCAGATTGTGGTGCTCAATAAGATTGACGTCCCTGAGGCTCGTGAGCTGGCTGAGTTTGTTCGCCCCGAGTTTGAGGAGATGGGCTTCAAGGTCTTCGAGATTTCGACGGCTTCCCATGAGGGTCTGAAGCCCCTCATCTTTGCGATGGCAAAGCTCGTTGAGGAAGACCGCGAGGCTCGTGCCGCTGCCGAAAAGGAAGCGGAGCGCGTGGTCGTTGAGGCTCCTGTGGTTCGCCCGAAGGGCTTCCGCGGTAAGAAGAAGCAGGAGTTCACTATTCGCCGCGAGGAGCGTAACCTTGAGCCGCTGTTCCGCGTGATTGGTGAGAAGCCTGAGCGTTGGATTCAGCAGACTGACTTCAATAATGATGAGGCTGTCGGCTACCTGGCGGACCGCCTGGCGCGCCTGGGCGTTGAGGATGAGCTGTTCAAGGCTGGTGCTCGTGCCGGTGACGCCGTGGTGATTGGCGAGAACGACAACTCGGTGATCTTCGATTGGGAGCCGACCATGGTCGGTGGCGCTGAGCTGCTGTCCTCCCCGCGTGGTACGGACGCTCGTCTGGAAGAGATTATTCGCCCGACTCGTGCGCAGAAGCGTGTGGAGTACAAGGAGCGTATGGACGCGAAGGCGGAGGCGCGTGCCGAGCTGGAGTCCGAGCGTGTTGCAGGCGTGTGGACCGAGTCGGTTGAGTACCGCAAGAAGTTGAAGGAAGGCAAGGTCGACGAGAATATCGACATGCCGAACGTCGACGACTAGTAGCTGAAGCGTAGCTGTTTCCTGGGCAGCTGTTTTCTTAGATAGTGAATGGTGCCGCGTACCGGGGTTCGCTCCGGTGCGCGGCGCTTTCTTGTAGGTTCTGTGGTTGCCTCTCGCGCCGGGTTTATGCGCCGGAACACACGGGTGAGCCTGTGGCGAACTTGTGGTTGGGCGTGCTGGCTGGGTATTCCACTGGCGGCTTAGCTCACCCCCGTCATTTCGGTTTTTTTGACCGTAAGCAGGTAGCATAGAGGGGAATGTACGCGGGCACCTTTTTCGGTGTTGCGTACCTTCTGTGTACCTGCCCGCATCCGCACCTGTGGTGGCTTTTTAGCTGCCGTGGTGCGGTCTCTGTCCCCAGCAAGGACGGCATTTGTGACTGACCAGCCTGTTCACCTTGATTTTGGTGCTCCGAGCACCGAGTCGATTCCCCCGCGCACTCCCGGTCGGGTGCGCCTGGGCGTGATGGGTGGAACTTTCGACCCGATTCACCACGGACACCTGGTGGCAGCTAGTGAAGTTGCCGCCGTGTTCGACCTGGACGAGGTCGTGTTCGTTCCGACCGGTCAGCCCTGGCAGAAGGTGGGGGAGCGGCACGTGAGTGACGCTGAGCATCGCTACCTGATGACGGTGATTGCGACCGCGTCGAACCCGCGTTTTACGGTGAGCCGTATTGATATTGACCGTGGCGGCGCCACCTACACCTTTGATACGCTTAACGAGCTGCGCGCCCTGCGCCCGGATGCTGACCTGTTCTTCATTACCGGTGCGGACGCGATTAGCCAGATTATGACCTGGCGCAATGCCCATAAGCTGTGGGATTTGGCGACTTTTGTGGGCGTGACCCGCCCCGATCATGAGCTGGATCCGCCGATGGCTGAGGGTCGTCATATTACGACCCTGAAGATTCCTGCGATGGCGATTTCTTCGACCGATATTCGTCGCCGCGCAGCTGAAGACGCCCCCATCTGGTACCTGGTGCCCGATGGTGTGGTGCAGTACATCGCTAAGTACGGCCTGTACAAGAAGGACGCTTTGACGGCGTACCGTGACGGCTTGCCCCGCGTGAAGGATGAGTCTGGGCAGGCACCCCAATCGACGAATAATGAGGGAACACATGAGTGAAGCTACGGGTTCGAAGCCCTATAGCGAGGACGAAGCGTACCTCTACGAGACGTACGTGACCGAGGACGGCATTGAGGTGCCGCCGCCTACCAAGGTGATGGGTCCGCGCCGTCTTGCCCGCTACCGTGAAGAAGTTGCCGAGTACCTGCGTGCGGCCCGCCGCGGTGAGCCCGCGAAGCCTGTTGCCAACATGGGCTCCGTGATTTATACGAACGCTATTGACCCGCAGGTTCTGGCTGTTCAGCGTCGTTTTGCGGCGCTGGCGGCTCAGGGCAAGATTGACACTGAGGCGAACGATGAGGAGAAGCTACATGAGCCTGCTCCTCTGACCAGTAGCCTGCGTGTTCTGCGTCCCGAGGAGATCGCGCAGAACCGTGTGGATGCGACCAGCCCCTCCGCGGTGAATAACCCGATGACTTCTTCGATCCCGGTCATTGCCGTGGTCAAGGAGGAGAAGCCGGAACCCGAGCTGCACCAGTACCTGGTGCGCGATGAGCCGAAGGTTGAGGAGCTGGACAGCTCTGACATTGAGGCTGAGCAGACCGAGGTTGCTTCCGTTGAGGAAGAGGCCGTTGAGGTTGCTGAGGTTGAAGAGTCTGCTGACGAGCTGCCCACCCGCGTGAGCGCGGTGAACGCGCAGGGTCTTGACCTGAGCGTGCTGGATAGCGCCTCCGCAGGGGATACCGTAGATTCGGTGGACGGCGACCCGACTGTAGCTCTGAGCCCGGATGAGGTCGAGGAGCTGCTGCAGCGCATGGTGGATCGTCAGGATCCCGAAGAGGCACTGGTCGAGAAGACTGCCGAGGAGTCCGACAAGGGCTCCGAGGATGAAGAGTCTAAGTCGGCTGAGTCGAAGTCTGCTTCGGTTGCTTCTGCTGAGGCTTCGAAGGAAGCCGAGTCAAAGGAAGCAGCGTCGAAGGAAACTGGGGAAGACTCTGCTTCTGAGAGCGCTGTTGAGAAGGCTGAAGAGGTTCTGCAGCCTGCACAGAAGCCTTCCCTGGCATGGCTGTGGATTGTGCTGCTGCTCGCCCTGGTCGTTGTTGGTCTGATTATGATTTTTGGCCCTAAGTAGGCCGTGAACAATGCACCCCTGTTGCGGGTGTTGCCGGCGGGTGTTCTGCCGGCAAGGAAGGAAAATATGACTGCTGCACAGTCCTCGATTGAGGCTCTGCGCATTGCCGCCCGCGCTGCGGAGGAGAAGCAGGGAACTAACCTGTTCGCTGTGGATGCATCCGACGCGATGGGTCTGATTGATGGCTTCCTGGTGGTTTCTGCCCACAATGAGCGCCTCGTGAACGCTGTTGCGGATGAGGTTGAGGACGCTCTGCGTGAGCAGGCTGACCTGAAGCCGGTTCGCCGTGAGGGCCGTTCCTCGGGTCGTTGGATTCTGTTGGACTTCGGCGATATTGTCGTGCACGTTCAGCATGAGGAGGACCGCGAGTTTTACGCTCTGGATCGTCTGTGGGCTGAGGCTCCGCGTATTGAGCTGGGCGTTGAGAATGAGGCTCCCTTCGATATTGAGGGTGAGACTGAGGAGGATGCTGCACGCATCATTCCCGCTCAGGATGAGGCGTAGGCTTCTGCTTGATTTTTAGCTGATGAGGGGTGGGCTCTGTGGGCGCCATGGTGCTGCGGGGTCCGCCCCTTTTCTGCGTGGTTGAGGGTGTTTCTGCCCGCCTGGTTGCCCTTTCTGGTTACCTGATTGCCCCATCTGACTGCCCCGGTTGCCCCGGAACTTTTTTGGGTTTTTGGGTGCGCTGGTTTGCATCGTTGTCCGTGGTGTGTGTAATATATTCATGTTGCCTCGTTGAGGTCACTAACAGAATATGGGGATATGGCGCAGCTGGTAGCGCACCTGCATGGCATGCAGGGGGTCAGGGGTTCGAGTCCCCTTATCTCCACGTTTTCCTCGGTTGAGGAGCTTTTCGCCCGGTTCATTTGAATCGGGCGTTTTTGCTATCTACCGGATATCCTGGGTAGTTGACAGCGCAGTTTAGTAGTTGAGGAGCCACTCTTGGGTGCACACGACCACCACCACGGGCATCACCATGGGCACGATCATTCGCATGCCCCGAGCCCGGAGGATGCCGCCTCGATGCGTCCGCGCCTGCTGATTGCGTTCAGCTTGGCGGTTGTTATTGTGTTGGCGCAGGCGATCGGTTCGTTGGTCACGGGAAGTCTTGCGCTGCTGACCGATACGGCGCACGCCCTGGCGGATGCCTCGGGTCTGCTGGTGGCGCTCGCTGCGGCTTCGCTGATGACGCGCCCCGCGACGTCCCGCCGCACGTGGGGTTTTCGCCGCATTGAGGTGCTTGCCGCCCTCGGGCAGTCGGTGCTGCTACTGGCGGTGGGTATCTACACGGCGGTGGAGGGCGTGCATCGCCTGTTTGCCCCGCCGGAGGTTCCCGGCACCGAGCTGCTGATCTTTGGTGTGGTTGGCCTGGTGGCGAACGCTATTGGTATTGCGGTGCTGGCTACGGCGAGGAATGCGAACTTCAATATGCGTGCCGCGTTCCTGGAGGTGCTCAATGACGCCCTGGGTTCGCTGGGTGTGATTGTGGCGGCTATCGTGATTTGGCTGACCGGCTTCTACCAGGCGGATGCCCTGGCGGGTCTGCTGATTGCGGCGCTGATTGTGCCGCGTGCGGCGCGTCTGATGAAGCAGACTACGGCGGTACTCATGGAGTTCACCCCGGACGGCCTGGACCTGGACGCGATGCGTGAGCACATGCTCCGCGTTGAGGGCGTGGTGGAGGTGCACGACGTGCACGCCTCGATGGTGGCGACCGGTCTGCCGGTGGTGACCGCGCACGTGGTGGTTGCCGATTCATGCTTCCATGACGGGTCTGCGGTGACGATTCTGGACCATATCCGTTCGTGTGTGGCGAGCCATTTTGAGGTGTCGGTGGAGCACTCGACCTTCCAGCTGGAGACTGCCGAGCTGGGTGGTCGCGAGCCGGATTCGGTTCGCCACCCGTAAGCCACCTGAACCCCTAGACCACCTGAAAACCTTGCGTGTGTGATTTCTGCGTGCCGAAATAGCGGGGGAGTACCGACCGTTATATTTGGTGGCTTCAACACGCAAAAGATACACTCTTTAGGGAGCAAAAGGCGCTCCTCACCCACACACTTTGACAGGTCCACTGGCTGGCTCTTTAGTTAGGTAGCCGCGGCAGCCTGCAACGATGAGCGCCTCAGCCTGGCCGAAACGGAACAGCGGGCGGGCGCATCCTGAAATTTTTGACGAGAACAACCACGATTAGCAGCAGATACGGAACACTATGCATTCACCTATTGCCACTTACCTGACCGAGACCCTCGAGTCGGTCGCTTCTGATACCTCCGGTGAGTTGGCAAACTACATTCCGGAACTTGCCGCCGTGGACCCGGACAAGCTTGCCGCGTCCATCGCCATGGTTGACGGTGAGCAGTACGCCGCCGGTGACTCCGATGTGGAGTTCACGATCCAGTCGATTTCTAAGCCGTTCGTGTACGCCCTGGCGCTCGCGGACCGCGGCTATGATGACGTGCTTGCGAAGGTGGGCGTGGAGCCTTCCGGTGAGCCGTTCAACGAGCTGTCCCTGGAGGACGGCTCCGGTAAGCCGCTGAACCCGATGATTAACGCTGGCGCGATTACCACCCATTCGCTGGTGGGTCCTCCCGGTGCGACGCAGGGCGAGCGCATGGAGCGCGTCATTTCTGGTCTGTCTGCGTTTGCGGGCCGCCGCCTGTCGGTGAATGAGCGCGTGTACGAGTCTGAGCTGGAGCACGCGCACCGCAACTACGCGATTGCGCACATGCTGCGCGGCCACGGCATCCTGACCGGTGACCCGACCGTGGCGGTGCAGGGTTATACCCGCCAGTGCTCGCTGATGGTGACGGTCAAGGATTTGGCGTTGATGGCGGCGACTTTGGCGAACTATGGTGTGCATCCGGTGACGGGTGAGCAGGTGGTTCCTAAGACGGTGGTGCGTCAGGTGCTGAGCGTCATGTTCACATGCGGTATGTATAACGCGGCGGGCGACTGGGCGACCCAGGTGGGTGTTCCGGCGAAGAGCGGCGTGGGCGGCGGCATTATTGGTGCGGTGCCCGGTCAGCTGGGTGTGGCGACGTTCTCGCCGCGCCTGGACGGTCACGGTAACAGTGTGCGCGGCGTGGAGCTATTCGAGCAGTTCTCTGATGACATGGGTATGCACGTGATGAACGTTCCGACGGTGGCTCGTTCAGCGTTGCGCGCGAACTACCAGATCGGTTCGGGGGATGAGTCGATGCGCCTGATTCAGCTGCAGGGCCGTATCCGTTTTGCGGGTGTGGAGCGCGTGATTCGTGAGATTGTGGAATCCCCGATGGAGGGTTCGAAGGTCGCCCTGGATGTGACGCGCGTGTATGCGGTGGATGAGGTCGCTCAGAGCATGCTCCTGGAGCTGATGCGTCGTCTGCGTAATGACGGGTACAAGGTGTACCTGATTGATAATGACGAGACGATCACGAACACGGATGCGCTGCGCAGCATGGGCGTGAAGGTTCTGACGAACCCGGCGGCGGTGACTTCTGCCGAGTCGGATGCTGAGCGTGTGGCTGAGGCTGACGCCGAAGAGGCTGCGGAGGCGGCGGCACTGGAGGCACTGAACGCGCTGGATTCCGTTCAGGCGGAGCAGCCGGTGGCTTCGGATTCCGAGTAGCTTTCTCTTCGCGTATTTGGCTGTACGGTTGCGTGAACTTATATATTGAGGCCCCTTTCCCGGGCGCGTTGTGAATGCGTTCTGGGGGAGGAGCCTTGCTGTACTTAGAATTACCTTGTGCTGTAGTTGGAGCTGTAGCTGGATTACCTGGGTTACTTGGATTGCCTGGCGTGCGGGTAGCTTAGCGCGCTGAGCGTGGTCTTCGGCGAGCTTCGGTGAGCGAGTGGAACGAATGCGTGTAAAGGTTCTTTTATTGCGGCGTTATTAATCATTACGTAATATTTTGAATTTTTCGATATCTAACGGTGGTCTCATCATACACTCATAATATGAACACTGTTCCACACTCAGAAACACCTATTGCTCCTCGTCAATCCGCTATTGCCACCCCCGCTACCGACCAGGCGGTATCAGGCGACTCTGCCCGCGCCTCCATAGGGCGACGGGAACTCTTACGACACGTTGGTACCTTTGGCCTGGGCGCGGTGAGCTTCGGCGTGCTGGGTCTTGGCCTCACCGGTTGCACCCCGTCTGCGGCGGAAGGCACCCACGAGGCAACGGCTAGTGGGTCTGCCTCGGCGGCTCCTTCGGCCAGCTCGGCGGCTACCCCTTCCGCATCTGGCTCCGCAACCGGTACCCCATCCCCGACCGCCGCGGCATCTAAGACCGATTCTGCAACTGCGACCTCGTCGAACCCGGTTCCCGAAGCTCGTGCCTGGACTGGCCCGCAGACTGGCCTGCCCGGTGAGGGCAAGTATATTGCGTGGACGGTCGATGACGGCGCCGACCCGGAGGTGGTACGCGCCTACGCGGAGTTTTCTCGCCGTACCGGCACGCGCCTCACCTTCTTTATCAACGGCCAGTACCCGGCGTTTAAGCAGCATCGTGACCTGTTGTTGCCGCTGGTGAAGAGCGGCCAGCTGCAGATTGCGAACCACACGTATAGTCATGCGGCGTTGACGAGCCTGACGGATGAGCAGATTGTTCAGGAGTTGACCCGTAATGATGAGGAGATTAGGCGGCTTTTTGGGGTGTCTTCGAAGCCGTATTTCCGCCCGCCGTACGGGTATTATGATGAGCGCGTGTTGGCGGCTGCGGCGTCGTGTGGTTTTACGCGCCCGGTTCTGTGGTACGGGTCGTTGGCGGATTCGTCTAATATTTCTTCGGCTGAGGTGTATGCCTACGCGGAGAAGTACGCTTTGGCTCAGCATATTGTGATTGGGCATTTGAATTATCGGGGCGTAGTGTCTGAGCTGGACCGTATTCGGGCGTTGTTGGATCGGCGCGGGTTGACGACGGTGACGATTCGCGACTATTACGGGTAGTGCGGGGGAGCCCCGGCGCGGGGTTCCGGTGGGTATACTGGGAGGCATGATGAAGCTTCCTCAGAACCCTATCCTTCGGCAGGTGCACCGCTTCCGTGAGTCGCTGCTGCTTCTGCTGTATTACTCGCTGTCTTTTTTGGGCGTGCGGTGGATGCGCACGGGGCATCCGCGTGTGGCGGCGGTGTGGTCTGTGGGTTTGTGGCTGAATTTGGTGGTGCGCGGTATGGGCCAGCTGGTGCGTATGCTGGTGCCGGTCCTGCAGGATGCGGAGGCGCGCCGTGCTCGCGCTGAGCGTGCCCGCGCCTACCAGCCGCGCTAACCCTGTTGCCCGCAGGTTCTGACCCCGCGCGGATTCTAGGCTGATATGACGAAGCCCCTTCGTACTAAATAGTACGAGGGGACTTCGTTTTTAACGTTAGCTTGGTTTCTTTGTCGCTGAAATTTCTATTTCTTCTTTTTGCCAGTCCATTCGCAGGCGATACCGTCATCGTCTCTATCCAACTCAGCCCGATAGCCAGGTTCACCCCGGTGTATGGGTGCAGCACCTGCAGCTCGGGCTTCAGCACAGTTCTTGTAATACACGCTGGACTGCGCCGGGGCTTCCTGAGTAGGCACTTTCTGAACGGGAGCAACTGCCGCAGGCTCCTGAGCTGGAGCCTGCGTTGCCACACGAGTAGGCCTTGGAGTTGTGGCTCGCGGAGTAGGAGTATATGTCTCCCACGGAGCTACAGAAGGACTGGGAGTTGGTGAAGGCGAAGGAGTTCGTTTAGCTCGTTTAGTCTTACTAGGCTTGGGTGAAGGGGTCTTTGAAGCAGAGTCTTTAGCAGGTACAGTTTTCTGTTCAGAGGTCTCCGTCGAGCAGCCGGTCAGCAGCAGAGCACCCGCAAGAACACCAGCGGTCGCGGCGTGAATTTTCAACACAATATTCCTTTATAAAGTGAGTGGACAAGGGTGTTCACCGTAGAACACACACTCAAGTGTAAAGGAAAACTATCTCACCCGCAGGCACTATTGAGCCTTTCAAACATTCTGACAAGGGAAGAAACGCCAACCCGGCACGGCAAAGCCCCCTGTACCGGTTCACACAAGAACCGGCACGGGGGGCTTCGCTATATATTCGCTATATCTAGGGTGGGCACCAGCCAGGGACGCTAGGGGAGTAGCGCCCCCACTGGGATAGCTCTAGCGGGCAGCACTAGCCAGAACCATTACCCAGATCCGCTGCCCAGAACCATTGCCCAGAGCCGCCGCTAGGAGCAGTTGCCGTTCATATCGCAGGACGGACCCGCCTCCGCAACACCGTCACCAGCTGCGCCCGCCAGCGGGTTCAACAACTCAACCTGATGGGTCTGCTCCCACACCTGACGCAGCGCCTGCACCAGCGCCTCCGCAGGCTGAGCACCACTGATCGCCCACTTCGATTCAATCAAGAAGAACGGCACACCATTAATGCCCAGCTGGCGCGCCAGCTGCTCATCAGCACGCACATCCGCCGCGTAACGGTCGCTCTTCAACACCGCCTCAACCTCGGCAGTATCCAGACCAATCTCAGAGGCAATATCCAGAATCGACTCGTGATCCTGCACCGAACGGCCCTGGGTAAAGTACGCCTTCTTAAACGCCTCCTCCGCCGCCGCCG
>ERZ773050.2133-NODE-2133-length-10636-cov-4.030810_pt1 | contig 10636 bp, 8 predicted proteins | sample MGYA00580632_ERZ773050 | MGnify/ENA primary metagenome ERZ773050 (study PRJEB29015, sample SAMEA2738123) | human oral metagenome | biome: human oral; feature: human-associated habitat; material: saliva | place: China | collected 2166 ... | reverse complement strand
GTCCGTACACTTACTGTGCTTGCTACAAAAGAATACAAGCATTAAGCATATATTAAAATTATTAATAATTGTATCATACTTAAGTATAATTTTCTACTATACTCTTGACAAAATGGTTAGAAGGGACTAATATATAAGCATACAGAACGAGTGTCGGTCAATAGGTGGTGATGTTTTGACAAAGAGAAATGTAAAAGATCCAGAAGAAAGAAAACAGGAGCTTATAAATATAGCATCCAGACTTTTTGAAAAGTATGGGTATGAGAAAGTTTCTGTGCGAGATATTCTTGCAGAAGTTAATGGAGCGCCGGGAATGTTTTATTATTATTTCAAATCAAAAGAAGATATTTTCTTGGCGTGTATGGAAACATACTTTGATGAAAAATTAAAAAATAAGTTAGGTATCCTTCAAAACAAGGAAATAGATTACGAAGAAAGAATAAAGATTTTAAGAGAACTTATAGTAAAAGATATCGGTCAGTTTACGACAAGATATAATTTTTCAAAAGAGAATTCAATTACAGATAACTCTTACAGGTTATGGGAATTGATTCATTACATTGGAAAATTTATAGATGTCTATTCAGAATTTATAATTGAAGGAATTGAAAATAAAAAAATAGAAAATAATATGGGAATAAACAGAGAAAATGTGAGAAGTTTCGCAGCTTTTATTTTATACGGAGCTGTTGGCACAATATATAACGACTATATTATTAAGGGAGAAAACAAAACAAATTCAAGTGAAGCCTTTGGAATAATAAGTGAGCTATTTCAAAGACCTCATTAGAGAAAAATAAAATATAAGTATTTTACAAGGGAAACATCAATGGTGTTTTCCTTGTATTAGTTTTAAGACAAATGAACGAACTCGTTCGGAAGGAGGTATGTTTTAGATGAAAAAGAAGAAATCAATCAAAGATATTATTTCCTACAGTGAAATAAAAAAAGGACAACTTGTAGGAGGGATATTATTTGTTAGTCTTGGTATGCTATTAAGTATTTGTCCAATTTTGGTGATATACAAAGTCATAAAATCTCTATTTTTATATGGAAAATTAGAACAAAGTACAATACAGTTCTGCATCTATGGACTTGCAGCAGTGGTATTGTCATATTGCTTAACTTACATTGGCGGTATTTTATGCCATAAGTTTTCATATGTTTTAATAGCTAACTTAAAAAAGAAGATATTATTTCATATTGGGAATCTTCCTTTAGGTTTTTTTACCGGAGACAACAAGTCAAAAATAAGGCAAGTATTAGGATCGGACATGAATCAAATTGAGGGATATTTTTCTCATCAATTACCAAATTTAATTTCAACTTTAGCACTAATTTTAGCAATGATAATTGTTATGTTGAAGATAAATTTAATATTAGGTCTTACGACTTTGTTAATTATATTTGTTGGTTTAGGAATTCAGATTGCAATCATGGCAAAGATTATAAAGTCGGGTGGACTTGAGAAGAACTTTGCGATTTTGGATCAAATTAATTCAGCAACTACTGAATACGTTAAAGGTATGCCGGAAGTGAAAATATTTGGAACAGGAGCAAAATCATTTAAAACTTTTTCAAAGTCAGTAGGAGAATATAGAGATTTTACAAGTTCGATGACATCAATGATAAGACCAGGATTTGTCTCATTTAGAATGTTTATTTTATCTGTTGCTACATTCATAGTTCCTGTAGGAATACTTTTAATGTCACGAAATAATAACTTGGATTTTGCTACAGTTTTTATTTTCTATTTGATTCTTGCACCTGCAATTAGCGTACCTGCATTAAAGCTTAGAGATTTTGCAGAAGGAATGAATTTACTAAATGAAGTTGTTTTGAGAGTCTATGAAATTATAGATCAAAAAGAATTGGCAATTGAAAATACTGAGGAAGGGATAAAAGGTCATGATCTTGAATTTAATAATGTGAGCTTTTCTTATGGAAATGAAGAGGTTTTAAAGAATATAAGCTTCTGTGCTAAACAAGGAGAAGTTACAGCATTAGTTGGTTATTCGGGAGCAGGTAAATCTACCATTGGAACGCTAATACCAAGATTTTACGATCCTTCAGAAGGTTCTATTAAAATTGGTGGAGTTAATATAAAAAGTATTCCGATAAACACCTTAATGGACAAGATAGCATTTGTTTTTCAAGACAGTGATCTTATCACAGATACAGTCTTCAATAATGTTGCTATGGCAAAGACAGGTTCTACAAAAGAAGATGTCATAAAAGCATGTAAAAAAGCAAGGTGTCATGATTTTATTGAAAAACTTCCTAATGGATACAATACTGTTTTGGGTAAAGGAACTTACTTATCTGGGGGAGAGAAACAACGTATTGCAGTAGCAAGAGCAATTTTGAAGGATGCACCAATATTAGTGTTAGACGAGGCAACAAGTTTTGCAGACTCTGAAAATGAATATCTTATGCAGGAAGCTTTATCTGAATTGGTCAAGGATAAGACTGTTATTATGATTGCTCATAGGTTAAATACCATAGAATATGCAAATCAAATCTTAGTAATATCTGATGGAAAAATTGCAGAAAGAGGTAAGCATGAAGATTTAATCCTTGCAAATGGAATATATAAGAGACTCTTTGATATTTATAAGAAGACAAATATTTGGCAAATGGATATAGAAGGGAGTGAGAATGAATGATAAGAAATATTACTTTAGGAAAGATGAATAATATAAGAAAATCAATTATTTTAAACGTTTTGGCATCTATTTCCAACCTTATACCATTTATTGCTTTGGCGAAAATTGTAGAAACACTATTTTTAAATAGAGGTGCAGATAGTATAGATACGAGCCTTTTATGGAAGTATTTTGGGATAATGGCAATATTTTTCTTAATAACATTCTTATTGGAAAATTTAGCCACAAAATATACCTATGAACTTGGATACAAGACAAGTGCAGATGGAAGAATAGAGCTTGCAGACCACATAAGAAAACTGCCGATAGGTTATATTTCAGGGAAAAGTTCAGCAGAGATCTTAGATACATTAATGAATGATTTTTTCAAAGTTGAAACGGCAGTAACGCATCAATTACCTCAATTTTTTAGTGGTATATGTGTAGCGGTTCTTTGCTCGATATTATTTTTGATAATCAATGTAAAAATGGGAATAGCAACACTTATTGGACTACCTATTTCTGTTCTACTTCTTACACTCATGCAAAACTTTCAGAAAAAAATTTATTTAAAAACAAAGAAAATGAGGATAAAAGAGGAAGAAGATATAAATGAATATTTGGATGCCATTAAGACTCTAAAAGCTTATAACAGCTTAGATGACACATTAACAAAACTTGAAGAAGATATAGACAACTCAAGAAATGCAAATATTAAGAGTGAGAAAGGAGTTGGTTCATTAACTACTATAGCAAGTATGATTTTAAGAATAGGACTTCCTTTGATGAGTTTAGCTGGTTCCTATTTATTTATAAATGGATCTTTGGAAATTGATACATTTTTAATGTTCTTATTTGTAGGCACAAGGATTTTTGATCCCTTGGAGCTTGCACTTGTAAATTATACAGGTTTACAAATGGCATCCGTTTCAGGAGAGAGAATCATTAACTTACTTAAGGCTAAACCTATGTCAGGAAATTGTGCTGTAAACGAAAGCAACAAAATTGAAATATCTGATGTTTCATTTTCTTACAAGGAGTCTAAGGTTATCAATAATGTTTCATTAGACATTAATGAGAACGAATTAACTGCTTTTGTTGGTTACTCTGGCTCTGGAAAATCTACACTAATTAAATTAATTTCCAGATTTTATGATCCTAATGAAGGGACAATTAAAATTGGTGGAGTAGATTTGCTAACAGCCGACCCTGATAAATTAATGGATAAATTTTCTGTCGTTTTTCAAGATGTGTATCTTTTTAAAGACACAATTTATAACAACATAAAATTTGGAAATGAAGATGCAAGTAAAGATGAAATCATGAATGCTGCAAAAATGGCAGGAGCTTATGACTTTATAGTCAAAAAAGATGATGGATTTGACACTATGATTGGACAAGGAGGAGCGACTCTGTCTGGAGGTGAGAAACAAAGAATATCAATAGCGAGAGCAATATTAAAAAATGCACCAATAATACTACTTGATGAAGCAACATCTTCACTTGATCCTGAAAATGAACTTATTATACAAGAAGCAATATCAAATTTAATAAAAAATAAAACAGTTGTGGTTGTAGCCCATAAATTAAGAAACGTAATGGGAGCTGATAAAATTGTTGTTTTAAACAAAGGGAAGGTAGAAGAAGTTGGGAAGCATGAAGAACTTATTAAAAATGAAGGACTATATAAAGACTTATGGAATTATCAAGAAAAGTCTAAAGAATGGAAGATTGTACAGTAACAATCAATTTTAAAGGAGGAAATTTATGAAAACACAAAAGAAATCATCAAAAAATGCAGTTACAGCTGGTGTTTTAATTGCACTTTACTTTGTAACATATTTAGTAATTGGGGCAATATCTATGCCTGTCCCTGTTTTATTTTTACTAATGCCTATGCTTGTAGCACTACTTGCTGCACCAACCTATCATATGCTTCTTGCAAAAACAAAGTCAGCCACCGCTATTGTAATCGCAGCTATCTTACCAAGTATTTTATTAGTTGTAACTGGTCATATTCCAATTGCACCATTAGTGGCAGTGCCTGCCGGAATAATTGCTATGTTAATAGCAAGAGGTGGAAATTATACAGACTTTAAGAAAAATACAATTAGTCATATGTTTTTTTCTCTAAACTTATTTGGAGGATTCTTACCAATTTGGCTTATGAGAGAAGCATTTTTTGAAAGTGTTATAAAAGGTGGCTTAGATCAAAACTTTTGTAATACAGTAAGAGCATGGACACCAATATGGATGCTACCAGTTATGATTATTGGAACATTTATATTCTCTTTGATTGGTTCTTATTTTACAAAGAAAATACTAAATAAAAAGCTGGAATCAGCAGGAGTTTTATAATGGAAAATTCAAAGTTTGTTCTGGGGTCAAAATATGACCTCAGAACAAAACTTATCTTGCTTATAGGTGCGAATATTTTAATTTTTTTAGGGTTTGATTGGATCTATCAAAGTCTTATTACATTATTTTTTCTTGTCATCATTATTAGCGATGGTTATAAAAAATCCGCTATAAAGTATATTTTATTTTTTGTAATAAGTGTAGTATTGGAAAAATCTTTAGCCTATTTTAATATGAATTTTCTTTCGAATTTAATTTTATTTATCTTAGCAATTGGAAGAAAATTTCTGCCATGTATTATCGTGGGCAAATGGATTTTAAATTCCACATCTGTTTCCAGTGCAGTGGCAACTTTACAAAAATTAAAACTTTCAAAAGACTCGCTCATAATGATTTCTGTAATATTTAGATGTTTGCCTACTATTAAAGACGAATGGAGTCATATAAATATGGCGATGAAAACTCGAGGAATTAATTTTAACTTAATAAATTTAATAAGGAAACCAACATTAATAATGGAATATTTTTTTGTGCCCTTATTCGTAAGTGTGATAGAAATTGGGGATGAGCTCTCTCAATCAGCCATTATAAGGGGACTTGATGCTCCTGTTAACAAAACAAGTAGATATCTTATTAAATTTAGGAGAAAGGATATTTGTGTTTTACTTTCTATGATTTTAATTATATTAATCGTTGTATTTATGAAAATCTCGGGGTGGGACTTATGATTGAAATTAGAGAATTAAGCTTTAAATACAAGGGAGGAGCTAATTACTCATTAAAAGACATTAATTTGATTGTAAAAAAAGGAGAATGCATTCTTCTATGTGGTAGGAGTGGTTGTGGAAAGTCTACTCTATTAAAGCTTATGAATGGTATAATACCTGAGTTTTATGATGGAGACATTTCTGGCAGTGTTATGGTCAATGGTATGAATACATTTACCACCCCAATTTATAAATTATCTAAGAATGTAGGCTCGGTTTTTCAAAATCCCAAAACACAATTTTTTAATTTGGATTCTGATGGAGAATTGTCATTTGGATTAGAAAATATGGGGATAGAACCTTGTTTAATAAAGGCTAAAGTTCAAAACACGATAAATGAATTAGATATAGAGAATTTAAAAAATAGGAATGTATTTGAATTGTCAGGCGGAGAAAAGCAGATTCTTGCAGTTGCTTCTGTATACGCTACAAATCCGGAGATATATGTGTTTGATGAACCTTCTGCAAATATTGATGAGTGTGGCATTGAAAAAATGAGAGAAATGCTTATTAAACTTAAAGAACAAGGTAAGACAATTATTATATCTGAACATAGATTGTATTTTCTTGTTGATTTAATTGATAAAGCAATTTATTTAGAAGATGGAAAGGTGAAACATATTTTTTCAAATACAGAATTTTCTCTGATTGATAATAAAATGAGAAAAGGAATGGGGCTGAGAGCCTTTACAAAAAAAGATAATATTGATTTTGTAAATCCAATTGAATTTCATAAAACAGATGAGTTTGTAATATCAAATTTAAATTATAGGAATAATCATAAATGTGTTTTGAAAAATATGAATATTTCTGCTAACAAGGGAGATATTATAGCAATTACCGGTAAAAATGGGCAAGGAAAAACTACATTGATGAAAATCATATGTGGTTTATTAAAAGAAAATGCTGGGACTATAAGCTATAATGGTAGTCTTTATAAATACAAAAAAAGAAGAACGCTTTGCTATATGGTGATGCAGGATGTGATTCATCAATTATTTTCCGAGAGTTTGATGGATGAATTCACTTTGTTTGATTCAAGCGTTGATAAAGAACAAATAGATAGTATCTTAACTAAATTAGAACTCATAAAAATGAAAAATAGACATCCTATGTGTTTGTCAGGCGGACAAATGCAAAGACTGGCTGTAGCAGTTGGTATGTTAATGAATAGAGAAATTATTATTTTAGATGAGCCGACGAGTGGTTTAGATTATTTGAATATGATGCAAATAAGTGAAGTTATTAAAGAGTTCTCAAAAAATAAAATAGTATTTATTGTAACGCATGATAAAGAGCTAATTGATAACGCTTGTAACAAATTATTTGAAATATCTGATGGAGAAATATACGGATTTAGTGAAAGAAGGTAAAAGATGGAAGTATTAAAAGAGCATAAGGGAAAAGTATTTACATCTGCTTTAATTGCAATAATAGGAGTTGGTTTAGATGTTGTTCCTTACTTTTCAGTTGCAAATATTATTAACAATATTGTTGAAGGAAAAGTAGAAATAGGTGCTTATATTCCATATATATTAGCAGTGTTGGTTGGGCTTTTAGGCAGTATATTATTTCATGAACTTTCAACCATTATTTCTCACAATTTAGCATATAGAGTAATTGAGGGAAAAAGAAAAAAATTAGTTGATAAGCTAAGTAAAATTTCCATGGGAGAGATTGAAAAAAGAAGTAGCGGTCAATGGTCACAATTTATGGTAGAAACGCTTGACAAGATGGAACAGCCTATTGCTCATGTAATCCCAGAGGTAATTGCAAATTTACTTATACCAATTGTATTAGTCGTAATAATTTTTATTATGGATTGGAGGATAGGAGTAGCTAATTTACTTACGATTCCACTTGGTTTGCTATTTTTTATGATGATGATGAGGGGATATGAAGAAAAATCAAAAAGGTACCAAGAAGCATCTAAGGCTATGAATACTACAATGGTGGAATATGTTAATGGTATTAAGGTCATTAAAGCATTTAATAAGTCAGCATCGTCATTTGGAAAATTTAAAGAGACGGTTAATGAAAATAAAAAGGCAATGCTTGATTGGTATTTAAGCGTTTGCTTTTCGATGACTGGGGCAATGGAAACTATACCTGCAACGATGATTTTTGTTTTACCAACATCATTATATTTATTTATGCAAGGAAGCGTAGAAATGAGTTTACTAATTATGTGTATTTTATTGTCTTACGCTTCATATAAACCTCTTATAAAAGCAATGAGCCATTTGGAAACTATGGCAAATATAAAGATTGTGATGAAAGAAATAAATAAAGTTATGGAAATTCCTGATCTTGAGCGAGGAAAACAACTAAAACATATAAAATCATATGATGTAGAGTTTCAAAATGTATCATTTGCATATGATGAGTCTAAAAATGTATTAAATAATATTTCATTTAAAGCAAATGAAAAGGAGCTTACCGCAATAGTTGGGGATTCCGGTGGAGGAAAGTCAACAATTGCAAAGTTAATAGCTGGTTTTTGGAACATTGACAAAGGCAAAATCCTTATAGGAGATGTTGATCTTAACGACATGCCATTGAAACAAAATATGGAACTTATCACCTATGTATCTCAAGAAAATTTTCTTTTTAATAAAACTATTTTAGAGAATTTAAGAGTAGCAAAAGAAGATGCAAGCATGGATGAAATCAAAGAAGCTTGTGTGAAAGCAAGTTGTCATGATTTTATTATGAATCTCCCTAATGGATATGAAACGGTTGTAGGGGAGGGAGGTTCAAGTCTTTCAGGCGGAGAAAGACAAAGAATTGTAATTGCGAGAAGTTTTCTTAAAAATAGTCCGATTGTATTGCTTGATGAAGCAACTGCATATTCAGATCCAGATAATGAAGCTATTATTCAAGAATCAATTGATGCATTGATTAAAGATAAGACAGTTATTATGATTGCTCACAGGCTCTCAACTATTGTAAAGGCTAATAAAATTATAGTAGTAGATAACGGAAATATTGTTGAGGAAGGTTCTCATGAAAAATTACTTGAATTAAATGGCAGGTATAGAGAAATGTGGGATGTATATACAGAAGCTAAGGAAATTGAGGTGATTTAAAGTGAGAGAATTATTAAAAACTTTATACGAGGTTTCTGGTTCATATTCTAAAAGAATAACCAAAATGCTCATCTTTGATGTAATAAAAGGGATATTTGAAGGGGTTTCTTTAGGTGCTATTCTCTTTTGCTTAATGAAAATTTGTGAAAGTATTTTTAACGGTCAAAGCATTGTAATTAAGGATATTTATACTGTTTTTGCAATTGCAACAATGAGCGTAGTTGGAAAAATTTTATTTGGTTATTTGGCAGATAGGAATAAATACATTGCTTCTTATAGCTTAGGTGCTGAAAACAGACTGTATATAGGCGATCGCCTTAAGAATGTAAATATGGGATATTTCAGTACAAATTCTTTGGGAAATGTATCAGGCGGATTATCAACTGTTATAGGAGAACTTGAAACAGTTGGAGTTTTAATCATTGAGCAAATGCTTGTTGGAACAATACAGACAATAATAATTGTATTATTTGTTCTTCCATATGATTTAATAACAGCTATAATTATCCTTTTAACTTTGATTGTTGGAGTCTTAGTTAACATGTCAACACAAAAAAAGACAGATATTTTAACTGGAAAATTACTGAGACTTAAGTTGGATTTGAGTTCGAAAATAATAGAGTATGTAAAAGGAATTGGAATAATAAAAGCGTTTGGAAAAGATGAAAATACAGTTAAAGAATTGAACGATAGTATCACAGAGAGTCGTAAAGGTTTTTTTGCAGTAGAAAAAATTTTAGTACCTACACAATTTCTATTTCTGTTGGTATTTAAAATAGGTATATGTGTAATTATATTTAGTTCTTTAATGAGATATTTTTCAGGAAGTATCTATGCGACTAAAACTATTATATTGATTGTTATGAGTTTTGTAGTTTTTTCCGGGTTTGAATTAGCAGGTAGTATGCAAAGTATTAAAGGAGTTGCAGTTCAAAATTTAAATAGCGTGATAAATTTAAGAAGTTTACCTGTAATTAAAGAGGGCAATAAAACAAAAGTTGACACAGTAGAAATTGAAATGAAAAATGTTTCTTTTTCTTATGATGATAGTGAACTTTTTAAAAATCTAAGTTTGAAAATTCCTGAAGGAAAAACAACAGCTCTTGTCGGATTCTCCGGTAGTGGAAAAACAACTTTATGCAATCTTATGGCGAGATTTTGGGATGTGCAATCAGGTGAAGTAAAAATTGGTAGCAACAATGTCAAAGAATATAATTATGACCAACTTTTATCTAATTTTAGCTTTGTATTTCAAGATGTATATTTATTTGATGATACAGTAAAAAACAATATTAAATTTGGTAATCCAAATGCTACTGACGAAGAAGTGATTGATATTGCCAAACAAGCTCAATGCCATGAGTTTATTATGAAGCTTCCTGATGGATACAATACCATTTTACAAGAAGGAGGCTCTAATTTATCCGGTGGAGAAAGGCAAAGGATATCTATAGCAAGAGCAATGCTGAAACAAAGTAAATTTGTAATCCTTGATGAAGCGACATCGAGTGTAGATCCTGAAAATGAAAAGCAATTATTAATTGCATTAAAAAATTTATTAAAGGGCAAAACTACAATAGTTATTGCACATAAACTTTCTACTGTAAGAAATGCAGATAAAATAATTGTTTTGAAAAATGGAGTTATTGAACAAATAGGGACACATACTGAACTGAAGTCTAAAGACGGTATATATAGAGATTTTATTACAAATAGAAGAAAATCTGAAGAATGGGTGGTTTAGAAAGGTTTGATATATGAATACTAGTTAGATGTA
>ERZ773050.2131-NODE-2131-length-10637-cov-8.009734_pt1 | contig 10637 bp, 10 predicted proteins | sample MGYA00580632_ERZ773050 | MGnify/ENA primary metagenome ERZ773050 (study PRJEB29015, sample SAMEA2738123) | human oral metagenome | biome: human oral; feature: human-associated habitat; material: saliva | place: China | collected 2166 ... | reverse complement strand
CGATATGTGAGGTGATATATCCTGTTTTGCCCTCAAAAGTTTGAAGGATGTGCTGCACTTCGCCTTTGGTGGCTTTGGTGCGATAGGTGCCATCCCAAGCGTATTGGCGAGGCTCTTCGTCGGTATTACGGGTAGTGGTAAGGTCATAACGACCGGTAAGAGCAAAAGAAAGCCCCCTAATGATATTCTTCTTTTCGTATTCCATAGAAGAGGAATAGGTGTGAGAGGTGCGATATTTGCCCCCAAAGACTATCTGCATTAGGTTAGCATTCTGTATTTGCTTGTATTCTTGGTTGTAATTGAGCCCAAAGGAGAGTTTGTCAGCCCACTTTTCATTGAATATATTTAGACGACCTATTAGGGCTTCGTTATGATAGCGGTCGTGAAAGCGGGTAAACCAACGAGGTTCTTTTGAGAAGACACCTGTATGTACGTCGAGGTACTTAGTAAATACCTTGTAATTATTATCGGAGTAATTTTGGTAGGCATTCAGCTCGAGTGAGATGTTATCGGTGAGGCGTTGCCCTATACGCAAGGTACTTTTGTGGGTATTGAAAGAGCCAAAAGTATAAGATAGGTTGGCATAATTGCGCTTACTACGGCGGGTAACAATATTGACAGCCCCCCCGAGTGCATCGGCACCAAAGGTAATAGGCACTACTCCTTTGTAAATTTCGATGCGCGCAATCATATCGGTAGGTATATCGTTGAGCGTGATGAAATTGCTGAATTGATTCATCGCTGTCTCATCGACGAATAGGCCCAAGCGCTTTCCTTCCAAACCGCGCACAGAGAGCCTTGATGCGCTGCCGACGCCGCCCGTATTGCGAATGGTGACACCTGCGACGCGCGCCAACACATCGTTCATAGATGAGGCGGTACCCTGCAACTCTTTCGATGTCATCACTGATACGGGCATGCCGCTTTCGCGCAACTGGCGCGCTTCGTTACGTCCCATGACGGTAATTCCTTGTAGGAGGATGGTTTCGTCACCGATGTGCTTTTGTGGTTTCAGCGAGTCGCGTTTGGTTGTAGCTGCGTTGGTGGTTGTTGTCTGCGCCATCGTGGCTAACGATGCTAAGAGGAGGAGACTAAGTAGGGATAGTCTGTTGTGGAGTATGTGCATACTGTTTGATTGATGGATTTGATGACGCAAAGGTAGCGACAGTGGGGGAGGTAGGCAATACCTAAAAGTAGGTAAATGTGGCTGTAGCGAGCATTTGCAGCAAGGGCTTCTGCGGTCATCCGGCACAAGCGAAGAGAGGTGAGAAGGGATGCTGCGGCAATGAAAGGAGCACTATCATTTGATGATGTGAGGTTTTATCGTTACCTTTGCAGCCGCAAATGATTTATGATAAGACGTAACAGAATGAAACGAAAGGTTTTAATGGAAAATTGCACGTGGGCGAATAGGATGCTCTATGTTTGGTTGGGGCTGTTGCTTGCGCTGCCTATGCGTGCACAGATGCTTTTCACGGAAAATATGACGATGGCTATCGACAGCACGAAGACTATTCAAGGATCGTTGCAGCCGGTGGTTGACTTCAAGACAGAGAAGGAGAATGTGCTGACGCTGAAGAACACCGCCAATTTGAATTTGCTGATTAACCGCAATCGCGTAGTCAATCTCATCAACAAGTTGGAGTTTTCGACTTATGGAAGGAAAGTGACGGTGAGTGGGGGTTACGTGCACGCGGAATATCGCTACTTGCTGAGCCATGCGTTTGAAGTTTATCCTTATGTTGAGTCGCAATGGGCTGGTGGCCGTGGCATGACGTTCAAGATTTCGACAGGGCTACAATCCCGCTATCGTTTGATCAATACTGACCATTGTCTGATGTTTGCTGCAATAGGTGTCTTTTATGAGTTTGAGAAATGGCAATATCCTGATCCTCCAGTAGGAGTTAACGACAATGCCTATAGCCGTAGTGTGAAAAGTCATCTGTCGTTGAGCTTTAAACATTGGATAGGAGAGCATTGGGAACTCACAACGACAGCAATCCATCAAGGCAAGCCCGATAGTTATTTAAAGGCGGCGCGCTTTGGTGGTGCCGTTGATGTGGCTTATCATGCTACGCCCACGATAGGCATTCGGGGAACTTATCGTCTTATTTATGACACGCGACCGTTTTTTCAAAAAGGGTTGACCTTTTCTTCAAAAAGGGTTGATGGTTTTCACAAAATAGGTCAACCGTTTCTTCAAAAGAGGAAGTGTATATTTTGACACACCTCCTTTTGTTTTGTTTTCTCACTTTGATTCTTTAGCTCCTCCTGCTTTAATGAAATAAAGGATTATTCCGTTTCAAGCAGATGTTGCAATACGACTGCGTTGTTATGTTCCTCATCATGTGCCGCAAAGAGTAGGGTAGCGGTAGGATGTTCCTTGAGGACAGCACGCAGTTCGTCTAAGGCTCCACTTGCAGTTAACTCTGCACGATATCGTTCAGAGAACTCTGCAAACCGGTCGGGGTCATGACCGAACCACTTACGCAGTTCATTACTTGGCGCAACAGATTTCAACCAAAGGTCGATTTGTGCCTTTTCTTTACTGATGCCTCGCGGCCATAATCGGTCAACGAGGATTCGATAACCGTCGGTTTCTTCAACCGGCGCGTAAGCACGTTTGATTTTCATTATCTTATTCCATCATTAATGCCCGTGGGAATATTATCTCGTTTTCTACGAAGATATGTTCGAGGAGGTTGTCGCGGAACTGACGAAGGTCTGCAAGTGCCTTCACATATTCTGGTTCAGCACCCTCAGGGGCTGTGTAATCATTTGTTAGTTCTGCAATACGCTCATGACGTTCTATCTCGTCGTTGTGGTCAGCCATCATTGCATTGATCGGATGTTGGATTGTACCACAATGGAAAGGCGCATGCTCTTGTCCGTACTCAGCTGCATTGAAAATGTCGATAATGTATGGAAAGAGAATATTCTCTTCCTTCTGACAGTGGAGGTCGAGGTCGGCAACACTGTTGCGGAAATGATCTACTACGCGGTCGAGTTCAGGATGATTAGCTGTAAGTGAGTTCAATCTGATAGCAAGTTCCTCACCCTGCTTGCGAATGTAACGATGATGAAACTTTAGTACATAGTCTACAAGTAGGTCGAGGTCCCATGCTTTAAAAGGGATAGTGCTTTGAGAAAATGTTTGTGTCATTGTTATCTTTACTTTATCTTGTTCGTTTTATTTATGTGCAAAATTAAATATAATCGAGGAAAAAGCAGGGTAACAAATGTGTCCAAGTTGAGTTAAATCGAGTTAAATTTGTAGTAATCAAGAGAATCTTTGTAACTTTGTGACCATGGAAAATAATGTAATGAAAGCACTCCGTTCCTGTCCACTTTTTGCAGGAATGAGTGAGATTGAAATAGACCTAACATTAGGAAATATTAGTTATCAGCTTGTATCTCTGCCTTCACATGAGGTATATGCCTTAGCGGGTATGCCTTGCAAGTATGTTGATATTGTTGTAAGTGGTAAACTTATCTGTCGTATGGCAGCTTTATCAGGCAAACAGGTAGAGGTGAGTCGATTGCATAGTGGCAATATGGTAGCTCCTGCTTTTATCTTTTCTAAGGACAGGAGTCTACCTGTCAGTGTCGAAACAGATGGTAAAGTACAGCTATTTCGCATGCGTCCAGAGGAGTTGAAGCGTCTAATAGATTTGGATGAGACGATTCGTATGAACTATATTCGTATTCTCTCAAATATTGATGTGTTCTTGACGCAGAAGATGAAGGTGCTTAGTCTGTTTACTGTACGTGAGAAGGTAGCTTATCTTCTGATGGAACGTGCAGGAGAGCAGGGCAGCAATGAGGTACATTTGGAGCGTTCACGTCAGGAGATAGCAGACTCGTTTGGTATTCAGAAGTTCTCCTTGCTTCGTGTTCTTTCTGACTTTGAGAAAGAGGGGGCGATAGAGATTCATGGACGAACAATCAAGATTCTGGATCGTAGGAAGATGTTGAAGTAAGCGTTCTATCCCTTAAGTGTATTTTATTTATTCTATATTTTAAGAATTAATGTTACTGAACATTTTATTTATTGTCGTGGGTGTAGCCCTCGTTCTATGGGGTGCTGACCGCTTGACAGATGGTGCTGTGGCTGTAGCTGAGAAGATGAAGATGCCGCAAATAGTGATAGGATTGACAATTGTCGCAATGGGTACAAGTATGCCTGAGTTCTGTGTAAGTTTTATTTCTGCATTGAAAGGAACGTCAGACTTGGCAGTAGGTAATATTGTAGGCTCCAACATCTTTAATGCTTTACTCATTGTTGGTGTGTCGGCATTGGTGGCACCGATGACGATTATGGAGACAACGGTAAGAAAGGATATTCCTTTTGCACTTGTAGCATCAGCTTTGTTGTTGATAATGTGTCTCGATGGAAATATTAGTAGGCTTGATGCTGGTATTCTCTTTGTGATGTTCCTTATCTTTATGTATATGACACTTAAAGGTGCTAAGAAGCAAGGAGCGGATGCTGAAGAGGCTATAGAGGGTGAAGGAAAGAAGCCGATGGCTACTTGGTTATCTGTTGTATGGATTCTTGTCGGATTACTTTGTTTGATAGGAGGAAGTAACTTGTTTGTAGAAGGGGCTACGGCTGTTGCAACAAACCTTGGTGTATCGGAGGCTGTGATTGGTTTAACAATCGTGGCAGGAGGAACTTCTCTTCCAGAATTGGCTACAAGTGTTGTATCAGCTCGTAAAGGGAATAGCGGTATTGCAATAGGAAATGCACTTGGTTCTAATGTGTTTAACATTCTTGCAATCCTTGGTATTACGGGTATGATAACCCCAATGACATTGAAAGGTATTACTTATATAGACCTTTCTATGCTGGTTATCTCAATCATGCTCGTATGGCTCTTCTCGTTTACGAAGTACAAGATTGAACGATGGGAGGGAGCTGTGCTTACGGCTGTGTTTGTAGGTTATATCTATTCCTTACTATAATTTATTCCTTTGCTTTAGCTTAGAAGGTTGCTTTTGAGCTAAAGCAAAGAAACAAGATACTATTGACTTATCAGTAACTACCCATCTTTTTTGGATGTGTTGATGCTTCGCACGTGTTGTGTAAATGCCCAGCACATATTGTGTTAATGGTAAACACGGATAGTGTTTAGCGTTAATTGTCAGGCAAAAGATTGTTATGGTGGAGTCAACTTCTTATTAGTAAAGCGCTGTATAAGCATGATGTAGAAAAGACTTATTGGAGTACAATATACTTAATTCAAGAAAAAGAGTCATATCTGAACTCATGATTAGAGTTAGATATGACTCTTCTTTTATGTCTATATGATGTGAAATTTCGGAGTGTCCGGCACAAACTTGCCACTTCCTCGAATGAGTTTACAAAAGCTTTTATACTTTTAGGCTTTTGTTTTTCACACCATTACTTTTCTCTTATTTCAACTTCTCAGCCAAGACTTCCTGCAATCTGTTCTCACGGAGGTCCATTGCTACAATCTTACCCTGTGGGTCGATGAGGATGTTAGAAGGAATACTGCGGATACCATAGACAGCTGCTGCACTCGACTCCCAGCCTTTGAGGTCTGACATCTGAGGCCAAGTCATACCTAACTTCTCAACGGCAGCAGACCATTGCAGCTTTTTGCTATCGAAACTGACACCAATAATTTCTAATCCTTTGTCCTTATAACGATTGTAAGCTGCTACAACGTTTGGCATTTCTGCACGACATGGACCACACCAACTTGCCCAGAAATCTACCAATACATACTTGCCTTTACCAACCCAATCGCTAAGCTTTACCTGCTTACCATTGAGGTCTTGCATTGTGAGGTCTTTATACATAGAACCTGGCTGACGCAACTTGTAAGACTCGAACAACTGCTTTGGCTTTGCCATTTCAGGCTCGTTATAGTAGCCAGTGTTAGGATCGCAAAGTTCTTTCAACTCATCGAACTCAACGTCATACATAATCTTAGCAACGTATTTCGCTGGGAACTTTGTGTCTTTAAACTTTCTTGCAATCTCTAAGGCAGTAGTCTTCTGTACGTTGTCAAGAGAATCAGCTTTACTCATAATCTCGTTCAACTTAGCCTTTTCAGCATCCGTGAAGGTTGCTGGGTCTTTCTTACCGAAAGCCTGATAGGCAGCCTCAAGTGATTTAAACTGTGCCTCTATCTGAGACATTTTCTCTTCGTATGGCTTGATGTCCTGCGCATTTGCAGTGAGAACAGCTGTAGCCAGCGCTGTCATTAAAATAATCTTCTTCATGTTAATCATTCATTTGATAAGGCTACAAAAGTAATGATTTTCTGCTTATCACAATGGTAAATTATGTTTTTTTATGCGTTTACGACCTTTTTATATGTAATTGGGAATGTCGAATATGCCATGAGCTCGAGTTTAATGATGCTTTTATACGGTTATAGTAAGTGAATTTTTATAAATATAAACACAGGTCGTTAATATCTGTATTAAAAAGTTCTGTCTATGAAAGTATTGCAAAGATATTAAAAATACAAGGTGTGAAAGCTATGTTATGTTGAATATTTATTAATAATACATACCTTTTTGTATTGTTTTTTACATAAAGTATTATTTTTGTATGGCTGAATTAGAGAGGATGAACTTATCAGCTAAAAAAACTATTACATAATATAAAACTTTATGGTTAAACATTTACACTCAGTCCTGACACTTGTGTTAGGATTCTTTTCTGTGGCTGCGTCAGCACAAGCACCAGCTACTGTAACAAAACCAGATGATGGTTATTATCGTATTGTGAACGCTCGTCATCGTACCGATGGCAAGCAGTATGTTTATGTAACTGGTAAAATTGCAGCACAGCCTAATGCCACTAAGGCTGAGGCTACCACGTTGCCAGGTACGGTTATTCACCTTAAAACAAAAGTAAATGACAGTAATGCAAACTGGCTTGATGTGACAAAACTCCGTTCACAGGGTGTTGATGTTATCAATGGATACTTAAATCCAGCTATTGCTCAGGTGAACGAGACCTTGAAGAATAGACTGAAGGCTCAGCTCGGACAGTTTATAGGAACTGCAGCTTATTACGCTATCGATGCAGAGGTTATTGGCAAGTGGGATCTGAAGATGCACATGCAGCCAGTTACTACCCCTGATGGTCGTTCTGCTTACTATGCATTTGCAACGGTTCCTTCTATGCAACCAGTTGTAGATTTCTATGATGAGTTTGCTATTAGAGCAAGATTTGGTGCTGGTATTGCTGGACAGATTAAAGCGGCTGTAAGAGGTCTCTCTAATGACTTATACTTGGCTTTAGAGACAAAGAATCCTGATAAGGTATGGGATGTTGTGCAGGTACTTGCTTTAGCGAAGATAGCAACAACTGAATATAATAACACTGAAATCATGGACGTTGTTAGACGTTATTTCGGTGTAGACCGTATTAATCAAGGACAGACTTACTATCTAATGTCTGGTGCACTCAAGAAGATTGACAACGGTAGAAATTATAATCCAAGTGATTTAACCAATACCTCACATAATGAGTATGAGGGTACACTTCCGAAGTTTGACTTTGTAAACAACAATAATACTGATACTTATTTTGGTCCTGAGCTCCCTGTAACAGGGGATGCTGCTATGTGGATCCTTGAAAAGGTTGATGATACAAACTACTTTGGTGTTAAGCCTTCTACTAACATGAGGGGTAGAGATGGTAAATATTATACTACACTTTATGTAGACTTCCCATTCCAAATTAAGGGTGATGTGAAAGCTTATACTATTGAAGGCGTTGAAGCTAAGAATGCAGATGGTTATTACTTCGCAAAAGTGAAGAAACTTGCTCAGCAAGGCGATGTTGTTCCAGCTCAGACTGCTGTCGTTTTGGAGTGTAACTCAACTAATCCTGCTGATAATCAGTTGTTGCCTACAGGTGATGAAACTCCAGAGACAAGCAATAACCGTCTTTGTGGAACATTCTTTGGAGAGGCTATCAATGGCTTGACCGTAAAGGATGGTACTGGAGCAGAACGCAATGTAACACATGATAACATCCGTGCTTTCAATATCAATACTGCAGATACCAGAAATCCAATTGGTTTCTATAAGTTGAAAAGCAGTGTGACAACAATCCCAGGTAACAAGGCTTTCCTTGTACTTACCAATGCTGAGGCACAAGCTAAGGGCTTTGTCTTAGAGTTCGAGGACGGTGGTACAACTGGTATTGAGACTATCGAAAACTCAAAGCATAGCACAGAGGATGGCGTTTACTATGACTTACAGGGTCGTCGTGTTGAGAATCCAACTCGTGGTGTCTATATCGTGAATGGTAAGAAGGTTGTAATTAAGTAAGAAGGGAGTACAATTATGAAGAAGATATATATAGCTCCTCAGAGTGAGAAGGTAGTGCTGAATGTTAATGGTGACATTCTTGACAATCATTTTGGTAACCATAGTGGTGTACCAGTAGAGCCAACTAATCCTAAACCTGGTGACAGAGGTGAAACAGGTGGAGTAGATGGTTTTGAAGCAAAAGAAAATGAATGGGGCGAAATAGCATTCACTCCTTGGGAAGATTAAGCTTCTATACGGTAAAAGAGCGATATATTTTTAGCCACGTCTAAACTTATATTGTATATAACTTAAGTGTGTTAGAATACTGATACTATCGACAGGCAGAGCGTCTGTTCTTGTAGTTCAGTGTTTTAACACACTTTTCTTTTCTATAGAAGTTAGGTTGTTTGGATAAAAATGTGTACCTTTGTAGCCACTTAATTAAATAGGGGTACTTGATCAACCCCCTTTAACAAAACAAGACAATGACAAAAAGTAAACAACAAGTGAGTGTGCTGTTTATGCTTTTCAGCATCCTCTTTTGCGTTTGCCTTATTGCGGCAAACATCCTCGAGACAAAGCAGATCTCGGTGTTAGGAATCTCATTGACAGGTGGATTGATTGTTTTTCCAATCTCTTACATCATCAACGACTGTGTATGTGAGGTTTGGGGATTTCAAAAGGCACGTCTACTGATATGGACAGGCTTTGCGATGAACTTCTTCTTTGTGGCAATGGGTGCGTTGTGTGATTGGATTCCGGGTGCCCCCTATTGGACGAATGAAGCAGGTTTCCATGCTATCTTTGGTTTGGCTCCACGTGTGGCAGCAGCCTCTTTCGTAGCTTTCATCGTGGGTTCATTTGCTAATGCCTATGTGATGAGTAAGATGAAGATTCGCGACAAGGGACGTAACTTCTCATTACGAGCAATTCTTAGTACTATTGTGGGTGAGAGTTTCGACTCTGTTATCTTCTTTCCATTAGCATTGGGCGGTGTTGTTCCAACAGAAGAACTCCCTAAACTCATGCTTTGGCAGGTATTATTGAAGACAGTTTATGAGGTTATCGCTCTTCCAATCACCATTCGTATAGTAAAGGCTTTGAAGGAACATGAGGGAGAGGATACTTATGATAATGATGTAAACTATAGTATTTGGAAGATATTTGCATTAAGTTAAATAAAACACAAGTTAAGCCAATAAGTTTATTGCACATCAGGGCACTAAACTTATTGGCTTAATTTCTTTAAAAAGAAGAATATGGAAAGAGAAAAAGAAGGGTTAAAGTCATTAGGTTCAAAGACTCAATACAGAATGGATTATGCACCAGAGGTGTTGGAATCATTTGTTAACAAGCACCCTGATAATGACTATTGGGTACGCTTCAACTGTCCTGAGTTTACCAGTTTATGTCCTATTACAGGTCAACCAGACTTTGCAGAGATTCGTATTTCATACATCCCAGACGTACGAATGGTTGAGAGTAAGAGTTTGAAGCTATATCTTTTTAGCTTCCGTAACCACGGTGACTTCCATGAGGATTGTGTAAATACGATTATGAAGGACCTTATCAAGTTGATGGATCCTAAGTACATCGAGGTGACTGGAATCTTTACTCCACGTGGTGGTATCAGTATCTATCCATACGCTAACTATGGCCGTAAGGGTACAAAGTATGAACAGTTAGCCGAGCAACGATTTATCACGCACGAATAAAGAAGTATGTTCCTTGTTCGTAACAAATGCTGATTGTTATGACAACTAAGCGGATTGTATATTCTATCTTCTTACTTCACATCCTACTGTGCTTCAGTTGGTGGATATTGCACATGTGTCTGCCAGATGGTCTACGGCTCAATGTTGTCTTAGACAGCTTATTATATTATGGTATGCTCTGCATCCTTCCTATATGGCTTTATCCCATAGGAAGAGTCATCAGAAAGAGCCTAAACCATAATAAGCTGTTAGGTGTGTTGGTGATTATCCTCTCCAGTGTGGTTGTACTTGTTGGTGGATTTATAGCTCTGCTTGTTTTCACTTTTAGTGGTCCAAGGTCTGTATGGTATAAAGATAAGACTCATGTCATTACAGAAGGTTATGCTTTATCTAAATATTCTTTCTTCGTGTGTGATAGGGGAGGAATAGTAAATAAGGTGAAGTATAAAGGGTTCACTGGTGATTCACCGATCATCCCTGATTCTGCTGAATGGAAGTTCTATGACCAGTGGGGAGTACTGATGGCTTGGTCGGATAATGAACTTGATAAAGCCCGAGGCATGAAGGCTTATAGCCTTTTTGTTATCGACTCCTTATTATATAATCGGCATCAAAAGG
>ERZ773050.2130-NODE-2130-length-10638-cov-3.356137_pt1 | contig 10638 bp, 4 predicted proteins | sample MGYA00580632_ERZ773050 | MGnify/ENA primary metagenome ERZ773050 (study PRJEB29015, sample SAMEA2738123) | human oral metagenome | biome: human oral; feature: human-associated habitat; material: saliva | place: China | collected 2166 ... | reverse complement strand
TCCACGGTCGCATCGACAACACCGAAATCCCGAAAATCGTGGCTCGTTTGGCCGGCTACAAGCTGCCTGCCGGACTTTAAGCCCCATTTTTCGCCCTTTGCCCACAGGGCGCGCCACACGCCGCCCGTCGGGTCTGAAGAAGTCCCCCGTTTTCCACCGAAAGCGGGGGATTTTTCGGTCGCAGCCCCCCACTTTTACCCGAAAACCCGCGCCGTTTGCGGCCGCATCCGGCGGGCGGGAGCAGAGAAACGCGGCATTTGGAAGAGCGAAATTTCAAGGATTCGTTTTTTCTGTGTACTTTTGCCCTAGCAACCAGCCCACCAACACTATGCTCATCATCGGAATCGCGGGCGGCACGGGGTCGGGCAAGACCACCGTCGTGCGCAAAATTGTGGAAAGTCTGCCGGCCAATGCCGTAGCCGTCATTCCTCAAGACTCTTACTACAAACACCAATGGGATGTGCCCGAGGAGCGTCGCAAACTCACGAACTTCGTCCGGGACTCCGGTATCTCCACCGGTATAGGGAACAGCGTGTGTTCCGGAAAGCTGACCATCAGACCAGATCGGAACGATCATCGACTCCGTGGAATACTCCATGTTCCCGCCCTGGACATTCTTCGTGGTCGACAGTGCGGCATTAGCCCACGCATCGTAGTAAAGACCGTCCTGGAGAGTCGTCGCTTGTGCGGTCGCCTGAGTACCCGAGGCGGAAGCGTCCTGGTTGAAGACCATGGTCGAGGGGGTTCCCACGATGGGAACCCACGGCCCCAGAAGCTGCGAGGTCTTCAAGGACATCTGGGCGGTCGAGCTGCCTTCAACAGGCTTGTGCTGGGGCAAGGTCGATCCGACATGAATATAGCCGTTTGACGGTCCCCTACCCGGCGACAACATGGTCATCGTCGTGCCGTCGTAGCTATCCATGACACCGATACGCACGCGCGCGCCCTCGGGCAAACCATCCACGTGAATCAATGTGTCTTCTTTGAGATCCACGTTGTAGTGGCGGAAAGCAGACAAAGGCGAAGGATACTGACGAGCATCCAACGGAGGCTGGACGACATCACGCAGAACGATACGCGAATACCACGGGCCATAAAGGTTCGTCAGTGGAACAGCCGCGCCCGCAACCAAGGCAATCACCAAGAGTCCACCCGCAATTTGGCGTCCCACGTGGATCGTTCCCTGCGAGCCTCCCCGAGTAGTCTCACCCAGGGTCGTTGCCGCATCGGCATCGATCGCCCCTCCGACGCGAACGTCTAGACCGGCCTCGAGGCGACGATACTGTCCTGCCCACGCGCACCATCCCAAGGCGAGCGCCCACCACACGGCGACCAGATAGATATTCGGGAAAGTTCCACCTTTACCCCACGCGATGCCGACAATACCCATGACCGCAACGGGAATAACCGCCGCGATGGCGCGCCCTGACCGCAAAACAAGGAGAGCTGCGATGAAGGAACACAGGAGTCCCGTCAGCCACGGAACCATCGTGGGACCGATGTACGCCGAGGCCGGAGGGGTAACAGTTAACAGGTCTTTCCACGAATACACGACCTGCAAAACCAAGAGCTGCAGAGTCCGAGCAGTCGGAAGGCCATAGAAAGTCGTCGAGGGATAAGCAGCCACTCCGCCAACAAGGAAGTGGGTCGCGATGAGCCCCGCAATCGAAGAGATCGTATCCCAACGCCAGAAGGACGAGACCCACGCAACGAAAAGTCCCGCAGCAACGCCAGCGCCGGCGGCACGCAAGCCAGCCCACGAACCGAATACGGCCTCGTGAATCCAAATTGTTGGAAGGAAAAGCGCAACCAAACCGATGAGGAACCAGGCGGGCAAACCTGCGCGCAATACTTGGAAGCCCGCGCGCGCATCAAGATGAAGGCCTTGTGTTGATGTTGTCATCAGGACAGACCCCCCGCGGCTACCAGTCGAGGCAGATCGTCAAGCGTAGGACAATCCGCCAAGGTTCCATGACTCAAGCGACGCATCTTCGGGTGTCCCGGGCGAACTCGGACAACCGCACTGCGCACGTCGATCGGAATCGCGTTGAGTAACTGCGACGCCTGATTGTCATCGACAGTCGGGGCGACAACGACGGTGACGACGGAAAGGCCCGGGCGCTTTGCGATGGCCTCGCGCAGGCGAGCCATCAGGTCTTCCTCACCGGAATCCTGAATCGCACACAGGGCATCGAGCATTCGGGTTGCGGCAGTCGTCGTCACCCAATCGGTGACGGTTGACAGTGACACATTTCGAGAAGCAGCCATATCTGCAACCGCAAGCGAAGCCGCAACCGACACCGCATTTTCGAAGGAATCTCGGTCACTCCACTGTCCAAGACGGGTATCCAAAATGATCAAGTGGTGAGAACGACGCGTTTCCTCGAATTGGCGGACAACCAAGCGGCCCGTGTGTGCGCTCATCGGCCAGTGCACATTACGCCGGTCATCACCGGGAACGTAATCGCGCAAGGCATGGAAGGCCACGTCCGACGAGGATAGTTTCGCGGTGGTCACGCCTTCGATGTCCGCGTGAATACCCGTGGCGTCGAAAGGAATACGGATCGTCTTGGGGTGAACGTACAAAATCACAGGCTTAGACCAAGTGCCAATACGACGAATCAAGCCCAAGGGATCGGCTCGAAGCGCGCGAGCGGGACCGACGGTAACAACGCCACGGCGGGGAGTAACGACCGAGAAAACCTCACTCCAGATCTCCCGACCGCCCAAAGGCGGGACCAAGAACTGCAAGGCCGAGGACGCAATAGGAAGCTCGATCAAGCCACTGCGCGCACGGCGATCCGAGGTGTTTTCTGCAGTAATTTCGCCGACGGCCGTCTGCCCGGCAACAATGCGCTGGCGCGGAAGACGAATCGAAACCTTGTGAGGGGAAGGAACAATCACCCAGATGATGGCAATAAGGAGAGCCCCCGCACCTGCGCAGGCGATAAAGAATGCTTCGACCCAACCCCACAGGTACGAGACGAGTGCAGCAAGGAGTACCGAGGCACCAACAGCCCAACCGACAGAAGTCACCGAACGCGCGCCATGGCGCAGGTACTTCATGCCAGGAGCCGAGGCAACAGAGTGCACAAAACGCGCAATACCCTGACGGAGTCCACTCAGAGATTCACGCAGATTTGCGCGCGCCGAGGCCAAGGATGAGCGCTTCTCAGCACGCTTACCAGAAGAGTGCCTAGCCACGATCACCCACCTTTACTCGATACTGCAGCAATACGCGCATTGTCAGGCGCTCACCGCCGGAGCGGGAACCGAGGACAGTGCGCGAGCAATCACGCCCTGCGCGGTCGCTCCCGAGAAGGCTGCATCCGGGTCGACAACAATACGGTGCGCCCACACGGGTGCAGCGAGCGCCTTGATGTCATCGGGAAGGACAAAGTGGCGTCCCTGCGCGGCGGCCCACACGCGTGCACAACGGACCATGCCGATGGCGCCACGGGTCGACACACCCAAGGTTGCGCTGTCGTCTTCGCGCGTGGCCTCGGCAAGGGCAGCAACGTACTCGAGCACGGCGCGCTCGGTGTAGGTCTGCGCGGCCAAATCCGCTAGGCGCACAACCTGGCCACTATCCAGCAGAGGCTTGAGGCGCTTGGAGCGGTCCGGGGCCGCCGAACCGTCGAGGATTTCCGCCATGGCTGCACGCGAGGGGTAGCCGACCGAGGCCTTCATCAAGAAACGGTCAAGCTGTGCTTCGGGGAGCGGGTACGTTCCCGCCTGCTCCACCGGGTTCTGCGTTGCGATCACCATGAAGGGTCGAGGCGCAGCGTGAGTGACGCCATCGACCGTGACCTGCGCTTCTTCCATGACTTCCAGGAGAGCGGACTGAGTCTTGGGCGAGGCGCGGTTGATTTCGTCAGCCAAGACGATGGAAGCGAAAATCGGGCCTGAGCGGAAATGCCACTCGTTGTTCTTCTGGTCGTAGACATTCACGCCGGTGATGTCGCTGGGGAGCATGTCGGGCGTGAACTGAATACGCGAATGAGTACCCGCAATGGTCGCAGCAATCGCGCGAGCAAGAGCGGTCTTTCCGGTACCCGGCGCATCTTCCAGAAGGAGGTGTCCCCCGGCGAACATAGTTGTCAGTGCCAGGCGGATCACTGGTTCTTTATCCAGAAGCGCCTGGGAAATACCGCCGACGAGGCCAGCGAAGGTTTCTGCGAAACGCTGGGCATCTTGCGTGCTAAGCGCCATGGGAGGGACTCCATTCATCTTTCAGTGTCGAGTGATGTGCATATTGATTGTGGGTGGCAGGGTTGGGTGCCCCGCGCGGGGCGGAGGGAGGTAGCGTCACGGCCTATCCCCCCAAGGAACAGGTGATACGACCGATCAAGATCCCAAGATTTCCGACGTTAGCTTTGCTCAAACGAACACCGGTTTCGAAGGACGAACCCGCACCGCCTCGAGGCGTGAAGGTCGCGTAGCTTTGCGAGAAGTCATCCCACATCGAGCACTTCATGGGGAGAGCATCGGCGGCCCACGTGGAAGGCAGAGTTAGGCTAACCATCTGGCACTGAGCAACTTCTGCACCTCGAGCATTTCCTTCAGTACATTGCGTCGCAGTTGCGGTAAATGCACCTGGAACGTTGATCTTGACCGTATCCTTGTTGGTTCCCGAGAGCGTGCCCCACGTGGTTCCCAAGGAATTACGTGACCCGATTCCGACTTCGATGACCTGGCCGGGGTTCACAGAGACGGTCTTGCTTCCCTGAAGAACCCTGCCCATGGAGGCCTCAGACTCAGCGCCATTTGTCCTCTGCCAGAAGACAACCTCATCGGGGGCCAAGTAGCCTCCGGGCGGGGTCGCATCCCAGTTGACGATGACAGAGCTTCCAGTCATGGTGACCGTGAAGGACGGAGCTGTGGGCTTCGAGTTCGCCTTCACCGTGACGGGAACAGCGTTACCCGGCACATCCTGGCCATTCACATTTCCGACCTGGCGGATGAAGATCTGGATATCACCATCGGCTCCGACATTAATGGTCTCGCCGCTGGTCACAGAATTCCACTGTCCATTTCCGCCAGCGCTTCGCGACCACTCCAAGTGCAGGTTGCGGTTATTGAAGCCCTGACCGGGTGCGACAGCGAGGCCGTTCACCTTGGTCATTCCGTGCTCGCCCGTTGCGGTCGAGGAGAAGGACGACACATTCGGGTTCAGAGGCGAGGTGTAGACCTGGAAGGCAACCTCAGATGAATCCGAGCTTTGATCGCGCCAGTTGAAGGCGCGGATCTTCACACGGTAGTTCTCACCGGTAGCGAGTTCCGCCGTGTACTCGTTCTTATCTCCACCAACTTCGCCAACGGAGCGGCCATTCACCTCGATGGTGTAGCGGGTGATTTCCGCACCATTCGCATTGGGGGTCGGCCATGTGAAGCGGACACGTCCACGGTCACCTGAACCACCAAGGTTCTCGACGCGAATACCATCGGTGCGCTCAGGCGGTCCGAAGGGAACGACCTTTTGCGAGTTCTGTGACGTCGGTGAAGGTTCTTCTGCACCGTTACGCGCCGAGATCGCAACCGAGTAGGTCTGACCGTTGCGCAGGCCATCAACTCGGTATTCGGTCACGTTTCCGGGGACCTCAATCTGGCGCGCACCACCGTTCTCATAGACGTAGAGCGTGTAGCTCCTGATTGCCGATCCCTGGTTCGTCGGGGGTCTCCAGCGCACGATAATTGCGCCGTTTTCGGCCTCGACAGTGGGAGGAAGCGGCGCTTCAGGACGCATATCAATGAGAACTTCAGCCGAGGCAGCCGAGGGATCGGAGGTACCAACCGCATTGTGTGCGACAACCGTGAAGGAGTGGCGAACACCGTTCTCGAGGCCGTTCAACTGGCACGAGCCAGACTCGCAGGAATAGCTGCGGCCAGTTGCACGGTCCGTAGCCGTGAATCCTGTAATAGTTGCACCGTTATCTGCTCCCGCCTGGAAGGTGACCAGAGCAGAACCGGGGCCGGTCGCCGTGACCGAGACATTCGTCGGAGCATCGGGACGGTCGCGGACAACGAGGCGTACCTTGCCTTCGACGATACGGTCCGGATCACCGGTCGCATCCATCAAACGGTACCTCACCGTCATCTGCCCGCGGAATCCAACAGCGGGGGTGATATTCAGGTTCGTGCCCTGAGGATCGACGGTTCCTTCACCGATCTGGATGGAGGCACCGATGACGCGGATGGGCGTTCCCGGGAAGGGATTGATCGTGTAGCGAGTCAGATCAACGACTTCGAGTCCGCCCGATCGCGCTGTCTCCAAGAGGGCATCGGAAACCTGGATGAGGGGGCGGGTCGATGCGACAACCGTAATGGGCAGCTGACCACTGACCGCGCCGGCGCCATCATCAACGCTGACGGTCACCATGCCAACCGGGCCCTTGGCGCGATCAACATCGGCGCGCACCAGCAAGGTGTGTCCGTCAAGGCTAATCGCAACGCCCTCGGGGAGGTTCGAAATCTCGTACTTGAAGCCCGCAGGATCCGCACCTTCTGGATCGCGCACCATCTGTGCCAGATCGACTGCGGTGGCTTCTTCACCTGCGGCGACCCGAACTCCGGTCGGAACGAAAGTGACAGGCTGGTTTTGAGTCGCCTCGACCTTCAAGGGAATAGTCAGTGTCGAGGTCAACGCCGAGTCATCCCCTGCCGCTCCATCGGAGACTTCGAAGGAGAAGGAGGACTTACCAGACCACTCTGAATTCACGTGGAAGTGAACGTGGCGATCATCGCTGAGCGTCATTCCCTCATCGATGCCAGCGGAGGGACGCAGCGTCGCCGCATTGGTAATGCGCGGGCTGCGACCGTCACGAACAATGACGTAGTCGGCGATATCCAAGGAGACATCTTCACCGGCTCTCACCTTGACGGGAACCTTAGTGGTGTCAATAGTCGGGTGATTGCGTTCCAGTCCGGGGACGGACACAACCGCCGAGGAACTTAAACCATCAGCGTCAGTGATCGTGTAGACGATCAGCATGCGCTCTTCCTTCGGAGTAATCACCAGGTCAGAGCCGGAAACCTCGACTCCTTCAGCCTTCGTCGTGACGCGGAGGTTATTGACATCGCCATCGGGGTCCTCGTCATTAGTCAAGACCGAGACCTTAACAGTTCCGCCCTTAGCGGGAAGCTGTGAGGTGGAAACGACGTCATCACGTGCGATCGGCGGTTGAAGTTGGGCATCATTGGCGACGTTGATGGTCAATGTGCCACGTGAAACACCACCGCGATTATCCGTGACTTGGTAGGACACCAAGTAGGAGCCATCCGCAGCAGGAGTCGTCAGGAAGATGGAATTACCGTGAATTTCGGGCTTGAGCTCTTCCGTCGTGGTCTGCAAAGAACCCGGAACGAGCGAAATCGTGTCACCATCGGGATCGATATCATTGGCAAGCACAGCGACACCAAGCTGCCTATTAGGACGGGTCAGAACCGTGTCCGGTACCGCCGTTGGCGGCTGGTTCAAGGTAGCCGGAGGCGCGATACCAACGCGGACTCGCGCCGAGGCCTGCTTGCCCTGACGGTCTTCAACGATGTAGGTGAAGATATCGGTTCCAATGGTATTCGGGGCAGGAGTGTATTCCAGCCAATCGACGCCAAGCTCAACAGTGCCCTTGGTCGGGGATTGCTCGATTCCAACAAGAGTCACCGAGTCACCGTCGGGATCGATGCCGTTCAAAGGCACGGAAATTCGCGTCGTTTCACCGCTGACCGCCCATGCAGTCAGTGCCTTGGGCTGAGGCTGAGCATTCGTTCCGTTCTTCTCCAGAACCTCGAAAGTAACCGTTGAGGTTGCCATATTTCCGGCGCTATCGCGAACCGTATAGGCCACGTGCATGACACCGGGCGTGTTGCCGGCCTCGAGGCGGACCAAGTTACCGGTCACGAAAGGCGTACCCACGGCCTCGTTCGGGGTGTACTGAAGACTCGGGTCAACCTTCAGAGTCAATCCTGAAGGAGAACGGTCGTTGGCAAGCACCGGAACCGAGGCGATATCTCCGACGCGCACGCGAGTGCGGTCAGGCTGAAGCTCGGGCGGGAGTTTCGTATCTTCGGCAGTCGTTGGAACGACGGTCACGCGTGCACGAGCCGTATTCGTTCCATTGGAGACCACGTAGTCAAAGGAGACTGACGAATCCAAACCAGCGGGCGCAGTGATGCGCAAGAGGTGACGGTCAACCAGGGTAACTTCCAGTCCGAGGCCGTCGGGAACCTCGACCTGCTGAACGACCAACACGCCACCGGCTGGATCGGAGTCATTATTCAGCGGAGCGACAAGGGCGGAACCACCCGCAGGAAGAACTGCCAAGTCGTCCTCGGCGACGGGGACTGCCTGTTCATCAACTTGGACAACATCGACTCGGACTACGCCCAAAGCGGTCGCGGGACCATCACTCACCGTGTAGGTGAACTGGTAAGAGCCCGGGGCCTGTGCGACGAAGTTGACGGTTCCCAGTTCAAGATCCGGAGTGATCTGGCTGCCAGCAGGAGCAACGGAAAGTGCAACCAATGAGAGGTTGTCACCGTTGGGATCGGTGTCATTTGCCAAGGGAGAAATCGTCGTAATTTCACCAGCACGCGCGACATAGAAGTCCGCGTTGGCGACCGGCGGAAGGTTACCGGGATTTTGGACATTGACGGTCAAAGTTCCCGAAGTGGTCGTACGGCCGTCAGAAACTTCCAAAGCGATAGTGTGGATTCCCACGCTGGCGCCCAGGTCACGAATCTGAAGAGTTCCTTCCTCACGGAACTGCAGCTCGATTCCTTCAGGGGCACGCGCATTAGACAAGAAGATCGGGTCACCGTCCGGGTCCTGCCAATCCGTCAAAACGTTGTATTCAATCTGCGCGCGGTGCCCCAAGGCAATACCCGGATCGCGCAGCTGCTTGGGACCAGAATTCATATCCCACGGGTGGACGGTCACCGTCACCTTCGCGGTGTCAACTGCCTGGCCATCTGAGGCCTCGTAGGTGAAGGACGTACTTCCTGTTTGGTTATCAGCGATATCTGTAATCTGCAGCGCTCGGCCACCGCGAGTGCGTGTGACCTTACCGAATTGAGGATCGGTCACTGGTCGAGCAGTAAGAACATCGCCGTCCGCGTCTGAATCATTGTTCAGAACGGGAAGAGTCGTTGTGCGTCCCGGGCGAATACCGAACTCATCATCGACTGCGTCGGGAGGCGTGTTGTGATCTTGTCTCTGGGGATCAGCAATCTGGTCCGTGATCTGAGGAGAATCTTCTTCCTTCTCCTTCTTATCAAGATTCGGGTCCTGCTTATCCCAGTCATCCATCAAGACCATATTGTGTTCGGGTAGCCATACGGATCCCGAAGTAGTGTCATTCAGGACGATTCGAGTGCGGTTTGTTCTAAAGACGATCGTCGTTGCTTTCTTCAGGGAATCAACGATCATCTGATTATTCAGGCTGGGATCCGTGCAGTTACGAACATATGCGCCCGATTTTGCCCACGCCCCATACGCGCATCCCTTATGAAAGACAGGACGCGCGGGAGTTCCTGAAGCCCCATCACTTGATGCCGGGATCTTCGTGACCGCACCGCCCTTGAGGGGGACCGAGATCAGTTCACGATCAGTTGCAAGAAGGACCGAAGAGGAATCCGGGCCGACATCCTGGAGGGTAACGGAAGCACTAATCCCATCATCTGCAAGATTGCGCAGGGAGCCATCGGGAAGAACCAGAACCCTGTTGCGAGTATCCAAGGCGACGGGCTGTTCACCAACAGCGGTCAGCACCAATTCGGCGTTAGCCGACAGCCCCTTGATGTCGGTGGACTTGAGACGGTCGAGCTGCCCCTCGCGAGTCACACTAATTCGACGTCCAGCACGCGGGGAGATCGCAAAAAGAGTGCCCTTTTGGGAAACAGTTGCAACACCTTGATCCATGTCGGTGGCAACTGCGCCCTCATCCGTGTAAGCGGTTGACGAAGGGCTGGATACCTCGGAAAGCCAGACCTGTCCCCCTGAAGCATCCATAACTGCCAAGCGCGAGCCGCCCTGAACAACGCGAGCGTTTTCGGGCAGAGACGTTGCAGCACCCAGTGACACCTGAGCAACATCAACCGGGGCAACCGAGTGAGCGGTCTTATCGGTAAAAGTCACATCGTTTCCGGACTGCCCGATATCAAATTCCGTCGTATTCGCTCGGAAAGCGCCGTCGAGGATTCGGGAATCGTAGTTCAGGTGGCCAACGAGTTTCTTCGAAGAATTCGTCACCCAAATGCCGCCGTCATCGACGTCGACTTCAGCGGTCGTAACGCCCTGGTGAAGAATGGCAAGAGTTGAAACAGTGACAGTGAAAGCCGCAACCAACGCAGCCGGGATCCGGCGTCGGTTCATGCGCTTTCGCTGAACACTATTCTTCTGCTTCATTTACTTCTCACCACTCTTGCACAGGATAGAGGTGTCGATTCTTAAAGTTGACCTCTTTTAGTGTCCCATGCACTGCCCTCATTTGAGGAACTGAAGTTCAATTTCACACAGGCCACTTCGAGCTTTTTCCCGGAATCTCGCGAAAAAATTCGCAGAAATTACATTCATGTACGTATTGAGTGCTGTGGATAAGACGCACACAAACCGGGCGGGGGCCTGCGCAACAATTCTCGCAG
>ERZ773050.2125-NODE-2125-length-10643-cov-5.858519_pt1 | contig 10643 bp, 8 predicted proteins | sample MGYA00580632_ERZ773050 | MGnify/ENA primary metagenome ERZ773050 (study PRJEB29015, sample SAMEA2738123) | human oral metagenome | biome: human oral; feature: human-associated habitat; material: saliva | place: China | collected 2166 ... | reverse complement strand
TATCGTCAAACATTGCCGCGCGATAAATCGCTCCGCCGCCAGTCGCGCCAAAAACTTCACCAGTTTTGTTGGGTGCATTTTTTATAGGCTCATCGCGGTTTCTTGGGCCAGGTAGACCCCAGGTAGTATAGAAATCGCCAGTTGTGTCGAGAGTTTTACTGTTGCGACGCTGTAAAATTCCAGTTGTAATGCCGCATTTTGGATGACTAGATAGTTCGTCAACGAGTGCTTGACACCATTCTTTATCGGCAATTGCGTCTGGATTCAGCACGCCAATATATTCAAAATCACGTCCCTTTGCATAGGCTAGTCCTGTATTAATGCCGCCAGCAAAACCAAGATTGGCAGAGTTTTTTATTAAAATGATATCCTTTTTTTTGCGTGTTGAAATATATTTTTCGAATACGGAAACAGAATTGTCGCTACTATTATTATCTACGATGATGATAGTAGGTTTTAAGGTCTGGTTAGTTAGAGATTTGATGCACTCTATGGCGTCATTAGACCCATTCCAGTTTAGTACAATAATTGCAAGTCTATTCATAATACTCCCCTTGTATTGTATAATAAGTGATATAGATTATGAAATGGTTGGAAGTTTTCGGCAGAAAAAATATAATTCTCCTAAGAGAATTAGTTGTTACGGATTTTAAATTACGATATCAAGGTTCTACTCTTGGATATATATGGAGTATTCTTAAGCCGCTATTTCTATTTTCTATATTATATGTTGTATTTGATAAGTTTCTTGGTGTTGGAAGAAATATTCAACATTTTCCCGTCTATTTGTTATTAGGTATAATATTGTGGAACTTTTTTGTAGAGGCGACAAATCAGGGTTTAAACTCTATAGTTGGTCGAGGTGACTTGCTTAGAAAAATTAATTTCCCAAAATATATAGTTGTTATCTCTGGTACAGTTTCCTCGCTAATAAATCTGTTGTTTAATATGGCGGTAGTGCTGTTATTCATAATAGTAAATGGAGTCCAGCTATCGTGGATGTCTTTATTGATAATACCACTGATAGTTGAGTTGTATATATTTGCTTTAGGGATAGCTTTCTTTTTGTCAGCCCTCAACGTTAAGTCTCGAGACACTGGCTATTTGTGGGAGGTATTTACTCAGGCTGCATTCTATGCGACGCCAGTTATATATCCATTACAAATGGTTTTACAAAAGAGTAGTATCGCTGTTGATGTATTATTACTTAACCCAGCTGCACAGGTTATTCAGGATAGTAGATATGTTCTTATTACTAAAGATTCGATGATTATGTGGAATAGGCTAAGTACATTAATGTTATCTATACCGTTTATAGTGATAATAATAGTCGTTGTAGTTGCAATATGGTATTTCAAGAGGCGATCAAAGACATTTGCGGAGGAGATTTAGTTATATGGGAAATGTAGCCATATCTGTTAATTCACTTACAAAAACTTTTAAAATACCAACAGAATCTAGCAATGGTATAAAGCAAAAGACAATAAATTACTTTAAAGGCAAAAAAGGCTATAGAGAATTTACGCCTCTAAGGGATATATCGTTTGAAATTAAAAAAGGTGAATTTTTCGGTATAGTCGGCAAAAACGGATCAGGTAAGAGCACCTTGTTGAAGTCTATAGCTCAAATTTATACACCAACAAAAGGTTCAGTACAGGTTAATGGATCTTTGGTTCCGTTTATAGAGTTAGGTGTCGGATTTAACCCAGAACTAACTGGTCGTGAAAATGTTTTTTTGAACGGTGCTTTACTCGGATTTAGTCATAAGGAAATGGAACTTATGTATGATGATATTGTTGAATTCTCCGAGTTAGAGGATTTTATGGAGGAGAAACTTAAAAATTATTCATCGGGAATGCAGGTTAGGCTGGCATTTTCAGTAGCAATTAAAGCCCGTGGTGATATTCTAATGCTTGATGAGGTTCTAGCTGTTGGTGATGCGGCTTTTCAGCAGAAATGCTTTGATTATTTTGAAAAGGTTAAACGTAGCGATCAGACTGTAGTTTTTGTTACTCATGATATGAATGCTGTTCGTAGGTTTTGCTCAAGAGCTATGTATATTGAGGATGGTCATATAAAGTATATTGGGTCACCTCAAGAAATAGCAGATCTATATACAGAAATTAATATGGAAGCCGTCACTAATGCCGAAGAAGAATCTCTTGACGATTCTGTACATATGACAGTTAGGGTGCCAGATAAAAAAACATTTACACAGGAAGACTCAATTGATATCGGAATTATTATTGATGGTATTACTGATGACCTTTTTGCAAACATTTCTTTTGTATATGGCGGTTTTGTGTTTGCTGATCGTAATTGTAGAGATACTCCTAATAATTTTATCCAAAATGGCAGGATGATTAATTTTAATCAGAGGTTAACTTATCTTAATCCCGGAAAATATGATATTCATATATCACTACACCGTCGAGTAGATGATGGTATGGTGAAACATCTACCACGAGCATTCTCGTTCATCATAAAAGGCCATGATACGTTTCGTGATGGTCCAATGAAAATGTTGGGAGAATGGAATATAAAGGAAGGTAAATAATTTAAAATGAAGAGAGTTATTATAAATAGTGCTAAATTTGCCGTTCGTGCAGCATTGCATCCATCATACGGTAGCGAACAGATAAAGCTATTTCGTGATCGTAGGCTGATTAATAAAAAAAGACATGATGATTATATTGAGTGGTTTGATAAACACAAAGTAACGGAAGAACAGCTTGATCGGCAGCGGAAAATCTCTAAAGATTTTAAATATCGTCCGTTGATTAGTATATTGTTACCAACATATAATACTAATCCGACCTATTTGCGCAGCTGTATTGATTCAGTTTTATCACAAAGCTATGACAACTGGGAGTTATGTATTTCTGATGATAACTCTACTAGCGAACAGACGAAAGGTGTTATAAAAGAATATGTAGAAAAGTACGGTAATATTATAGTAACTTTTCGTAAAGAAAACGGGCATATATCAAAATCATCCAATACAGCACTTTCAATGGCTAAGGGCGACTATATATCATTACTCGATCATGATGATATATTGCCGCCTAATGCGCTATTTGAAGTAGTTGACACTATAAATAAAAACCCTAAAGTAGATCTTATATATACAGACGAAGATAAGATTGATTGTGAAGGTAACCATATAGAGCCATTTTTTAAGCCCGATTGGAGTCCTGATTTCATGAATTCATGCAATATGATAACCCACTTCGCTACCATGAAGACTAATATAATTAGGGGAGTCAATGGTTTTACTGTGGGTACACATGGTGCGCAAGATTGGGATCTCTTTTTGAAAATTACCGCTAAGACAAACAATATTTATCATATTCCAAAAATTCTGTATCACTGGCGTAAATCTGAAACTTCTACAGCTATGAATGCCGACAGTAAGCCGTACGCCTATATAAATCAAAAAAATGTTCTTCGTAGTAGTGTGAGACAGAGAAAAGAGAATGCTTATATTGACTCTCATGTTGCTTTAGGGTTCTGGCGTAAAAAATATGTTATACCGACAAATCCGCTAGTATCAATTATTATTCCGACAAAGAATAACTTCAAATATATTAAAAAATGTATAGAATCAATAATTGAGAATACAACATATCCGTACTTTGAAATAATAATAGTGGATACGGGATCTACAGATTCTCAAGTGAATAATTTCTATGGTAAGTTGATTAATGATAATGAGAATATACAAATTGTTAAGTATAAGAAGAAATTTAATTTCTCAGACGCATGTAACTATGGAGCGGATAATTCTAATGGAGAATACTTACTATTTCTTAATAATGACACGGAAGTTATCACGCATGATTGGATACAGTCGTTATTAGAGCATGCTCAGCGTCCAGAAGTGGGTATGGTTGGCCCTAAGTTAATTTTTGAAGATAAGACCATACAACATGCTGGAATAGTTTTATCGGAGAGGGATATAGCATTTCACCCATTCTATGGTCAAGATGAGCGTGTTGATATATTCACATACATATATACAGCAAATATACGTAATGTTTCGGCGGTGACAGCTGCCTGTTGTATGGTTAGTCGCGATAAGTTTAATAAAGTTGGAGGGTTTGATACAAAGCTTCGTATTACCTACAATGATGTAGATCTAAACCTTAAGTTGCGCAAAGAAGGGTATCATAATGTCTACACTCCTTACGCGGAACTATTTCATTACGAGTCGAAGAGCGTAGGGCGCATAAATACGAGCGAAAGAGATGGTAGTGAGCTTAAAAGTGCTCAAGAAGAAATGCGTAAAAGATGGAGCGACTTCTTAAAGAGAGATCCATTCTATAATGATAATTTTGAGCAATTTGGACCGGGCTATCGCTTACCTAAATAAAACAGATACCACAGTAGACATCATCCCCGCCAGTAAGGCGGGGATATTTGAAGTACCTATACCGGAGAGGCTTAGTATGTGCCCGATGAAGTCGATATGTGACTGTCCCACGATTGCTGATTGTCTCCCCATCCATGAACCTCAATTTTATTATGAGGGGTGTTTCGGTATTTAATGTAATAGATTGTGTCTCTACCACTGCCAAACAGGTCAGCCGCCACTATATCATTTGTATCTACCACATAGCCGGCTTGCGGGTAATTACTGGCGGTATGACGTACCCAGTTCTTTAATGATGTGTCCCAAACATGAAACTCAACTCGTCCGCTTGAAGTATTGCCGTACTTAACGTAGATAAACTCGTCCTTCTTATCGCCATCAAGATCGGCAGCGATGACTCGACCTGTATTTATACTGGCGGCGGGGTGATTTGTCGCAGTATGTCTGAACCAGCTAGTACCGTTATTACTCCAGCCGTGCACCTCAATCATTCCAGTGTTGGTCTGCTCGTAGTTAATTAAATAGTATTCATCCACCCCATCGCCGTTAGTGTCAGCGGTAATAACTTCTGAGAGGAGCGGATCTATTGGTCCGGCGGTGGTTGCGGTGTGTGCCAACCAGCGCAACCCGTCTTGGGTCCAAACATGAAACTCAACTCGTCCGCTTGCCGTACCATTGTAGTCGACTTTCGTTAATACAGTATTCTTGTGATTTACTTTCTGTGAAATAACCTTGCTATACTGCTGATTAAAGGTGTATGAATTTGTTGCAACATGCTGTGACCATGTCTGCAAGTGGGCGTCCGCCCAAGTATGTATCTCAGAACACTTACTACTAGTATTATTTGGCACCGTGATAGTTAGCGTATCTCGACTACCATTTATTCTGGTCGGTGCTATTCGAGCACCAGTAGCAACACCCGGTAGGTTTTGGCCATCCCGACATGCGAAGGAGCTGCTTGAACGAGTGCTACCAAACCAGTCGTTGAAGTAGTTGTAGAAATTACGATTTCCATAAGCGCTACAGCCATCTCCCGTGCCATATCCAGCGGCCATGGCAGCAGCGTTTGGTTGATACGGTGTATAGCTGTATAGTGCGGCAGTTGTCCAATTTTGAATATTTACGTGTGATCCACCACAGGCTACGTTTGGACTCCAGCGAACAAAGTTAACCCCCGTTGTGTATGGTGAATACCAATTTGGATTACGGGTAATAATATAATGGAAGTGTTTTGCAGCCCATTCTAGTTGGTTTTCTAGACCAAAGTATTTACTATCACATACAGTTGTGTCTGGGCAGCCATAGCCTGTTGCGCTTTTAAATTGACCGCGCGTTGGCCAGACATCAGTAATTAAGGCCTGTTCTTTCTGAAGGAGGACTATCAGTAGCTGAGGGTTAACGTGATATTTTTGAGCAACATCAAATATGAGTTGAGCCGCACTTCTCCCGTTTTCTGTTCTGTAGTCACGAAGACATGTATACGGAGGACCATGCCATCCTCTTGATGCGGCATACTGAGCTCTGGTCATATTAGGTCTTCCAAAATCTCTTGCTGGCTGAGATCCGTTAGTGTCACACTGAGGAACTTTACTATTGAGAAAGGCCTGAATTTGTTGAGTGTTCATCGATCCGTAGTTGGTAGCAACCATATCATCCATGATATTACCTGGGTCAAAGTCATTTAAGGTGGCTGATACTGGGATGGAGGTACATAATACTCCTAAACAGATTGATATCGGTAGTCCTACTTTGAATAGAAATTTTTTCATATATTTACCTCGCCTTCAGTATTACCAGTAACGGAATCATCTTCATAATGAATAGTTATTTTCCATTTTCCGGGCGATAGCTTAGACAAAGGAATGTTAAATCCCTTACAACTAGAAGTACTTGGCCCAGGTTGAGATTCCGCACTACTCGAATAAACGCTTCCGCTGTCGTTATTCATCGATAATATACACTTTCCACTAGATGATACTGCTTGAATAAGGCTGCGTACGTAAAGAACATTGGCTGTTTTATCAATAGTTGTTGCAGTTATACTTACGCTAACTGTCGGCTTACCGCCATTTGATGATGGAGTTGGCTTAGGCGACGGATCGCTGCCTTGTGGAGTTTTAGTCTCTGAAGATGATTGATTTTCTTCTTTATTTGACTTATTGGGATTATCTAGTGATCTTTTCTTTATATCTTGACCTGCTGTTTTTTGTTCCTCGGTGGCTGCGTTAAATTGACTTTTTGTAAAAGGCCAGAGCTTGATTTTATGTGACAATAGACCATAGCCAACCACCAACAAAAGTATAGTAGTCAGGGCTAACATCATTATTTTACTATTATGTTTTTTTTGTATTTTCATAAATATTTCCCAATAGCTATTACTATATCAAATATTTATAAAACGGTAAAGCTTTAAAAATTTCTCTTATAGAATAGAATATTACCACCGCTTACAGTAATTTTATCAATTAGCTTATAGCAAGGTAGTTGTAGTGGCGTAGTTGCTAAAACGTGAGTTACTATTTTTCCAGCATAGTTATCACAACTCAAGTGTGCAATAAATACATCTGGTTGTACTAACTTTAATTCACTGGTGATTGTATCAGATAGTAGTATGTGAGCATACCTATTGTATATAACTTTTTCCTTGGATACTTTTGACCAGAAGTCTTTATCTGGGTAAGTATTAACTCCGGTGATTGATCTCCGATTTGCCATTTGAGGAAAATTCTCTAGTACTACAGTGCCAGATAGTCCCCATACATCATTAGGTGATGAAAGAGAACTGATTTTTTCTGTAATTGCATTACTGTTATATCCGCTACCGAGTCCTCTATATAGAGGCTGAATTGTTATAGTTGACATAACACACAGCGTCGATAATACTAACAGACCAATTTTTTCTCTTCCTATAAAAATGAGAGCTAAGCCTACAGAAAGACTCATTGCCGCTATAAATAATATACGTAAGTCTCCAGCAAAATTACGATTAAATTTTATAACGGCCACTATAGTGAGTATATATAATAAAATTACAATTGCTGAATATATATATACCCAATTACAATACTGAGATGAAACTTGTTTACTATTAGATATAATATATATTAATGATAGGATCCCTACAAATCCTAGCCCAAGCTGTAGTCTTGTTATTGGCACTAGATGCAGCATAAATGGTTTTGCTATAGAAGAAAATCCTGGAAGAAACAGATGACATATAAAAATCGTGCATGATACAAAAATAGCTACGCCTACCCAGTCTATTGTTTTACTTCTGCGCCATTTACGGTAAAGAATGAATATTATCGGAATAATGAAAGCGAATGGTGCAATGATAAATGCTGATAGTTCACTCTGATTAATAGATCCCTTGCTTGGATCTATTGAGGTAATTGATGAATTATCCATTAGACGGTATTGACTATAGCCGGTTAATCCAATTAAATCGGCTTGCGACGGAGTTCCTGAGTGCACGAATCGCGCTCCAGGATAATCCGTGTTAGAAATGGCGCGCACAGCGTCTAATCTAGTGGCTAAAAATATGCCCACAATACCAATTGCTATTAAGCTGGATCCGATTATAAATGCTGCATTTATATGTAGTAATCTACGTATTTTTTTGGGAGTTTTTTTCCAGGTATTTATGTAATATCCAATTGACGTGAGACTAACTGTAATAATAACAGGAATTTGAAAAGCCGGATATAGCAGCAGAGCAAAACTTACCATTGAGTAGGCTAATAGAGTAGCTATTAAAAGCTTTGATAAAGTATCACTATGCTTGTATTTTTTAAGAAACGACAAAGGTTTATTTTCTATCAACCGCATTAGCAATAATAGGATAATAACACCCCAAGTAATGCTCATAATTGTAATAGTTTGATACCACCAGAATATAAACGGGACAAAAGATCCAATTATTGCGATCATTCCTGCTATGGTGTATTTACGAGGAAGGAATTTTAACGCCAAAAAATACATACTTAATAACAGTGATGCTAGTAAGAACCACCACTTAAATGCAAAAGCAAATTCAAACGGAAGTATGAAAAAAGCAAGATTTTGGGGGCGGAATATAGTCGACCATTCTTTATAAGGTGCGTCAGAGACAAGACTCATATTTTTTCCAGAATCACCAAAATTCTTATTTACGAGAGGATAGCCAGCCTCCTTTTGCGCAATTGTGAACTGTGTAACGACTAACCATTCGTCGCTACGGATATGTCTAGTTTCGCCTGATATAAGGCTTGAAGATTTACCATTAAGAAACAAGTCATAATATGGACCAAATGATGATCCGGAGATTCTTAATCCTGATGCTAATAATAAGCAAATTATGATTGCCGATGGGAATAGCCATTTTTTATATGGTTCGTCCTTGAGTCTTGTAAGCATAGTGAGTAATGATTGCATGATACTTATTAGTATACTATTAAAAATGGTAAGGATAAAGTTGTACTACTTTGAGAATATGTCTAAAAAATGAAAAATGAAAAATGAGTAGTGTGCTATAATTTGTAATAGGTAGTAAGAATATAAGGAGGCTACAGGATGATAAGTATTGCATCACCGGTTATTGAAGATGAAGAACGCCGGGCAGTAAATGAAGTTATAGAATCTGGTATGTTGGCTCAGGGGCCAAAAGTTGCCGAACTAGAAGAGAGCTGGGCAGAATATTGTGGAGTAAAACATGCGTTAGCAGTAAATAGCGGTACAGCGGCTATTCACTGTGCTTTGTATGCCGCTGGCGTGAGAGAGGGTGATGAAGTCATTACTACACCTTACAGCTTTATTGCTACTATTAACCCAATACTAATGTTGGGGGCTCACCCAGTACTTGTCGATATTGATGAAGAAACATTCAATATTGATGCCTCTAAGATAGAATCTGCTATTACTGAAAAAACAAAAGCCATTGTTCCAGTTGATTTATATGGACAACCGTGCGATTGGACTGAATTACAGGAAATTGCCAAAAAGCATAACTTAAAAATTATTGAGGACGCGTGCCAGGCCATTGGAGCGGAGTATAAAGGCATAAAAACTGGCTCATTGGGCGATTTCGGCTGTTTCTCTCTGTATGCTACCAAGAACATTATGTGCGGCGAGGGTGGTGTCGTAACGACAAATAGTGATGAAGCTGCAACGGCGATTCGTTCATTTAGGCAACACGGTATGGTTGCGCCATACGAATACGCAGATTTGGGATATAACTATCGCATGTCAGATCTGCATGGTGCTATTGCCATTGAACAGTTGAAGAAGGTAGAAGACTTCACAAAGAAACGTCAAGAAAATGCTCGCAAATTAAATGATGCCTTAGCAGGCGTTGCAGGTATTAAAATACCGACCATTAGTGAGAATCGAAGCCATGTATATCACCAATACACTATTTTACTAGATAAGGAAATGCAGCGAGATCAGTTTATTGCTAGTCTAAGGGATAAGGGTGTTGGAGCTGGTATTTACTATCCAAAACCTTTGCACATATATCCACATATCGCAAAGCTTGGCTATAAGGTTGGTGACTTCCCGGTGGCTGAAGACTTGGCAGCACGAGTTGTATCTCTGCCAGTCCATCCAAAGGTTACAGACGAAGATATTGAGGTAATTGCTGTGGCGGTCAAGGAGTCTATCAATGGCTAATAAGCAGGAAGGAAAACTAAGAGTTGCCGTTATTGGTACTGGCAATATGGGCAGGAATCATGTTCGCAACTACTTCATGCTCCCAGAATCAGAATTAGTGGCAATTGCTGACGTAAACCCCGAGGCAAAGTCTCTGGCTGATGACTATAAGGTAAAGTTCTTTACCGACTATAAGGAGATGCTTGAAAAGGCGCGACCTGATGCAGTTTCTGTAGTTGTGCCAACGCCATTTCATCTTGAGGTGGCTACAGAGGTTATGTCACGAGGTATTCACTGTATGCTAGAGAAGCCAATAGCTTCGTCGGTAGAAGAAGCTGACAAGTTGATTGCTTGTGCTAAGAAGAATAACGTTACCTTTACGGTTGGTCATATTGAGCGGTTTAACCCAGTTATCAAGAAACTGAAGCAAATGGTTGATGATAATGCTATTGGCGATATTACTTCTGTGGTTTGTAAGCGCGTTGGTGGATTCCCAGTGGTAGAGCCAAAAACCGATGTTATTATTGACCTGGCGGTGCATGATGTTGATATTGTAAATTATCTTTTGGGCCAAAAGCCAAAATCTATTTTTAGTCACGGTTCACGCACTCGCCACAGTAAAAAGATTGACTCAGCAGAGATATTG
>ERZ773050.2116-NODE-2116-length-10673-cov-4.095027_pt1 | contig 10673 bp, 9 predicted proteins | sample MGYA00580632_ERZ773050 | MGnify/ENA primary metagenome ERZ773050 (study PRJEB29015, sample SAMEA2738123) | human oral metagenome | biome: human oral; feature: human-associated habitat; material: saliva | place: China | collected 2166 ... | reverse complement strand
CAGGTACACAAACACCCCGTTTTCGAGCCTGGCGATAGACCTATTTCTACGCAAAAGTTTGCACTAACGTTGTTCAAGGCCGCCACAAACGCCATGCTCTACCAAACTGCACGTTTAACCAGGAAAAAGCGGCGGTTTCATAGATCACAAGGAGCCAATACCCCGCCATGCTCTACCAAACTGCCCACCCCTGCAAAGTCTGTACATCATCAAGCCCGAAACACCCCTTTTCGGACCGGAGCGTATACAAACTACACAATCCTCTTCCCCACCTGCATAAACGCCTCCCGAATATGTGTGCCATCCAACCCAGGACAGTCCCCAGAGTCGGACTCAGACACCCCACCCAAAAGCCTCTCTACCTCTGCCCCGAACGCCTCACTAGCGGAATCAAGCAATTGCTGTCCCTTATCGGTGATCACAGCGAAGACGCCCCGGCCGTCGTGGGGGCAGGTGTCCCGCAGGGACAGTCCTTTTGCTTCCAGCCTCCCTAAAAGCCTGGTCACGGAGCTTTGGTTGAGTCCGATTTTCGCGGCGAGATCGTTAACACGCAGTTCGCGCGTTGGGGATTCCGCCAGGTACATCAGCGCCCAGTATTCAGTCAGGCCCACGCCGTGGTGCGTGGTGAGCCATTTGCCGAGGCGGGCGTCGATAAGCGAGGCAAATACCGACACCTCGGCCCATTTCTTCTCCATCACCGACTACTCGTGCGCCGGCTCGCCGGTCATTTGATGGTCGGCGTGGTTCAGTGATTCGAACACCAGTCGGTTGAGGTGGCCGTCGTCAACGCGGTAGATGACGCTACGCCCCACCCGGCGCGTCTGCACCAGGCCACCGAGCCGCAGCTTGGCCAGATGCTGGCTGACCACGGTGCGCGCCACACCAGTGACCTCCACCAGTTCGGTGACGTTGCGTTCCCGTTCCGACAGCAGCCACAGAATGTGCAGGCGCGTTGGCTCTGCCAGGAGTTTCAGCGTGCCGGTGGCGGAGTCGAAAATCCCAGATTCCGCATCAATATCATGGACGAACGATGGTTCGGTGGACTGGGGCTGGGCGCTCATAATGTAAAACTATACATCCTTATCTACATGCACCGACGGCCACACATTCGCCGCCGCGATGAGGGCGAACCCGGCGATCAGCGCCAGCAGCAACGACGTCCACCCCAACCCAAGCGCCGCGCCACACCATCCTGCCAGCGGATATGTGAGCATGTAGCACGCGTGTGAGAGGGAAAACTGCGCGGCGAACACTGACCCAAGTTCCTCGTCGGCCACGTTGCGGCGAATCACCTGTCCCATCGGGGTCGCGAGTGCGGACATCGACATCCCCAGCACAAACCACAGCGAGATGAACACGGGCCAGGTGGGCGCGGCGTCGATAAGCAGGAAAAACCCCAGCAAACCCGCAACGGCACCGCCCGCGCCGCCGAACAGCGTCACATGCAAACGCAGGTGCGGAATCAGTAGCGCCATCACAATCGACCCGGCCCCGCACGCACCGAGCAGCACCGCCACATCAGATTCGGAACGCCCCAGCTGCCCGCGCACCAGCACCACCGTGTTCACCAGCACCAGCGCCGTCGGCGCGGCCAGCGCAAGATTCAACGCCAGCACCCCACGCAGCTCTGGGAGGCGCAGCATCGTCACCATGCCTTCCCGCACACGCCGCGACACACTTTCCCGCTTATCGACGCCCAGACTTCCCGAGCCTGCGACCATCGTCGCCGACCCCACGAAGCCCACCGCCGCAACGGCAAATACCTGGCCACGGGACGCAAACGACAACAGCATCGCGGCCAGCACGGGACTCAAAATCTGCTCAAGATCATAAGCAATGCGCGACAAAGACAAAGCCGAGGTGTACTCGTTTTGGTTATTAATGATGCGCGGAATCAGCGCCTGGAACGTGGGAGTAAACGTCGCGGCAGCCATCTGCAGAACCGCCACCGCCACGTACACCTGCGCCTCCGAGGTGATAAACGGCAAACTACACCCCACCGCTATGCGAATGATGTCGCTGCCCACCAGCACAGCCTTCACCGGGAAGCGAGCAAAAAAGGCCGACAACCACGGGCCCGCGCACACATAAATCAGAATCTTGATCGTGAGCGCCATCGACACCACCGCGCCCGCGCGGTCGCCCGCTATATCGAAGGCGAGAAGCCCAAGGCCAACGTTTAATAGGCCCGTTGCCGTCAACGCCAGCACGTGGGCGGTGAAAAGGCGCCGGTAAATCGGGTTTTTCAGCGGGGTGAGAAGGGTAGTTTTTGTTTCCTGCGAGGTGTGCGTCTGGGTACTTGATGTGTGTGATTGTGGCGTGTGCGTGGTCATCTGCGCCTCGGTTTCACGGCTCGTGCGGTTCATGCGGTTTATATTGCTTATGTGCGTAAGTGTGCACGTATGTGATGATTGTAGGCTTACCTTCGATGTCACACAAGGGGCGAGCGTGTGGCGGAGGGGTGACGATCCCCCGAACTGCAAAGTTATGCCCGCGTTGCAAAGTGTGCTTATGTCCAGGCTCGAAAACACCCCGTTTTACGACCTGGACATAAGCAAACTTTTACCCTTGGGTTCTAGTGGTTGTGGAAACACCCCCTGATCAGTGATAGGCGGTGCTTTCCTCTGATGGGATCCTCCCAACCCCAACACCATGACCCGAATCGTGACCCGATCGAGCAGTTCATCGACCTGGTACGCGGTGGGACCACGATACAACTAGCTGCAGACACTGTCGGCATCCCCCACTACCTGGCCTACCGCGCCGCCCACAACCATGATCTCCCCTTCCAACGACATCGCACACCCCAACACATGCGCGACTACGTCGCCGAATGCTGGCAGGCAGGCTGGAAACCCATGGACATTGCCCGCCACACTCACGTCCGGGTCGCCACCGTCTACGACATCGGGGTGGAACTGGGACTCTGGCAACGCCCCCAACACGGACGCACCGCAGCACATACCACCCGACGCTGCGCATACCTCCGCCTACGCATCAACGCCTTGTCCCGCAAAGACGCCATCGCAGCCCTAGGCCTACACGAAAGCAGCGGCAGAGACTTCGACCGAGGAGTCACCAGAACCTCCCACGGCCCACGTCCCTTCATCCCCGACGGGCCGGATGCCTTCCTTTATAAAAGACTTATGCAGCTTATGCCCTACGTCGACGGCCGAACCTCAATACCTGTCCAGGTCATCCCACAACACCGGATCGACCAACGCATCCACACCAAGTTTCTGTCCATTTAAGGAACGCGAAATCATTGCGGATATGAAAAACCAAGGACACAGCATCCGGGCGATTGCCCGGCGATTGGGCCGCTCACCCGGCACTATCAGCAAGGAACTCACACGCCACGCCGATGACTTTGGATTGTATATGCCCCAGCACGCACAGCGGATGTCAGTGCTTAAACGCTTCCGCCCGAAGCAACGCAAAATCGACACCAACCCAGCACTGGGCGAGGCAATCTGGCAGATGCTGGGACAGCGGATGTCACCAGAGCTTTATTGCCGGGCGGTTGCGTAAGCTGCACCCTGATGACCAGACTATGTGGGTGTGTACTAAAAACCATTTATCAGGCACTGTTTGTTCAAGCGAAAGGCGAGTTGAAACAGCACATTAAAGCCTGTCTACGACAGGGGCGTGCGGTGCGTAAACCCCGCCGGCCCAAACAAAGTCGGCAGCGGTTTCATGACCCTATGGTGATGATTTCTGATCGCCCCGCCACCGTGGAAGACCGGGCTGTTCCGGGGCATTGGGAGGGGGATTTGATTATGGGGGCGGGTAATAAAACCGCTATCGGTACTCTGGTGGAACGCAGCACACGGTATGTGATGTTGCTGCACCTACCGAATGGGCATGATGCCCTCCAGGTGCGTGACGGGTTGGTTGCTGCCATTGGTGGGCTGCCGGAGCAAGTGCGCGGGTCGGTGACCTGGGATCAGGGCAGTGAGATGGCTGGTCACCGATGGTTTAGTGTTGCTACTGGCTGTCCGGTGTATTTCTGTGATCCGGGTTCCCCGTGGCAGCGGGGCAGTAATGAGAATACGAATGGGCTGCCTGGGGCAGTATTTCCCTAAAGGCACTGATTTGGGTGTGCATACAGCTGCGGATTTGGAGTTTGTGGCCGCGCAGTTAAATAGTCGTCCGCGTAAAACGTTGGGGTTTGATACTCCGGCTGAGCGTATGGCGCAGCTGTTAGGCTTGGACGGCAATGATATGTAAGTGAAGTGTTTCCACGACCACTAGAAACCACCACCCCTGTCATATAGGTCCACCGCCAGGTACACAAACACCCCGTTTTCGAGCCTGGCGATAGACCTATTTCTACGCAAACGTTTGCACTAACAGTGTTCAAGACCGCCACAAACGCTATGCTCTACCAAACTACACGTTTAACCAGTAAAAGCGGCAGTTTGATAGATCACGAGGAGTCAACACCCCGCGGCGCTCTACCAAACTGTCCGCCCTGCGAAATATGCTTATGTCCAAGCACAAAAACACCCCGTTTTGCGGCTTGAAGATAAGCATATTTCACGCAACCCCAGCAGAAGCCTCCCCCACCTACCCCAGCAGCAGGTCACCGCAGTCGCGGGCGAGCCGTTCGAGGCGGGATTCCGTCATGGAGGCGATTTGGTCGATGATCACGCGCTGGCGCTGCGCGTCGGTGTCGGCGGAGATGTACCAGTCGCTAAACATGGGGTCGAGCGAACCCGGCGCGCCGAGCGTGAGGTAGTCGTAGACTCGGTAAATGCGGTCGCGTTGCCGGTCTTGGCGTTTTTGGTGGAGCGGGTTGTCCATGACGTAGAGGACTGCGATTGTCTTGAGCAGTTGCACCTCGGCGGCGGCCTCAGTTGGAACAACCAAATCCCCCACACCAGCGGCTTTGGTTGCTGCGATGGTTCCGCCGACGTAGCGTCCAACAAGCTCGGACGTCATGGTTTTCAGCGCGGCGAGTGAACGGAAACTGCCGTCGTAGTCGGCGGCGGCCGCAACGACGGGGAGTTGGCGGAGTCGTCCTGCGGCTTCGACGAGCAGGTCGGCGGAGCCACCGAAGGCGCGTTGCCCTTTTTCGGCAAGTGCGGCGAGTTCGACAAGATCCCACAGCACACTGAGGCTGACGCGCCCGGAAAGTATGCCGTCCTCAACGTCGTGGACGGAGTAGGCGATGTCGTCGGAGGCGTCCATGACCTGGGCTTCCACGCTGACACCCGCAGGCATCGAAGAACCATCCAGTATCCAATCAAGTATGTGCTGGTCTTCAACATAAGCCCCGTATTTCGTGCGCTCCACCCCGTCGGAACCAACTTTCGGCCAGGGGTATTTGCTGGCTGCTCGGAGCGCGGCGCGGGTGAGGTTGAGCCCGAAGGATTCTCCCTCGTCGGAAATGATTTTGGGTTCAAGTCGGCTGAGTATTCGCAGGGTTTGGGCGTTGCCTTCGAAGCCACCGCATTGGTCGGCAAGCGTGTTCAGGGCTACTTCCCCGTTGTGCCCGTAGGGCGGGTGCCCGATGTCATGGCTGAGTGCCGCGAGTTCGGCGAGGTCGGGGTCAACGTCAATGCCGTTGCCGATGCCGCGCGCAATTTGGGCGACTTCGAGAGAGTGCGTGAGTCGTGTTCGGGGGGTGTCACCGTCGCGGGGGCCTACAACCTGGGTTTTGTCGGCGAGACGTCGTAGGGCGGCGGAGTGGAGGACGCGGGCGCGGTCGCGGTTGAAGGCTCCCCGGCCGTCGGGGTTGTCGTGTTGGCTTTGTTTGAGTGGTTCGGGGTAGCGTCGCTCCACGTCTTTGTCCGTGTAGTGGCGCATTTAGGTGTCCTTTCTGCGGAGCGCGTCGTGGCGGGCTTTGCGGGAGGGCCGGAGGGTTTCGGCGAGAGTTCGGAGCTTGTTTTCCGCCCATTCAGCCCACCGCACATTGATTCGTCTGAGGTCAAGGACGACCAGGCCGGAGCATTCGTGCAGGACTGTCCATAGCCATCGCTTGCCTATTTTACGGGTCGGCGCGTAGGGGGTCGGCGAGGGCCGCGCGTCCAGGCCCAGGCGACGGGCGATGCTGGTGGCGCGGAGACTGTGGTTGGGGTCGGTAATCACCAGCACCCGCCCCGGGTTGTGTTGGGCCACCGCGCTTATCGACGCCCAGCTGTCCGACCCCTCCTCCACCGCCACGATGGCATCCTGCCGCACGCCACGTTCTATGAGGTAGCGCTTCCCGACGGCCGCCTCAGTAAACGCATCACCAGGGAGTTTGCCGCCGCAGGTAAATACTCTCTGCCCTGGTTGCCAGATTTCTGCTGCGTGGTCGAGGCGCGCCGCAAATTGCCGCGATGGGACGCCGTTGTATTGTGCCGTGCCGAGGATGAGCAGAGCGTCGATAAGCGAGGGATCGTTGCGGACACGACGGGCGGAGTAGCCGAGGACGCGCGCGGGGTAGCTGAGCACCACGAGCAGGAGAATCTTCATGCTAACAACGATATAATGTGGCAGTTATGAACCGACTTCGTCTTGTCGCTGCCAGTGCCCTTATCGCGTGCGCGCCGCTTGCCGTTGGTCCGTGGATCGCTGAACCGGTGGCGGTCGCGCAGGCCCCCACCACCTACACGGACGTGGTGACCGACAACGCCGGGGTGCTGAGCGAAGCCGAACGCGGCGAGCTGGTCGAGGAAATCCAGGGCGTGCAACGGAGAGAACAGCGCAAAATCTACGTGGTATTCACCGAGGATTTCGGGGGCCTGAGCGGCGAGGAATGGGCCAAACAGGCGAAACAGCTCAACGACGGCAGTAACGTGCTGGTGTACGGCGTGGCCGTGAAGACCCGGGACTACGGGCTGGCCTACGGCGCGGACTGGAAAAGCGGCGACGTCGACGACATGAAGAAAGCCGCCTACAACAAGCTCGTGGAATCGGACTACTACGGGTCGGCAATGGCGCTGGTGAGGGAAGCGAATAGTTCTTCTGGGAATAATGCCGCGTGGCTCGGCGGCGGGGCTGCTGCCGTGGTGGCAACCAGTGCCGGGTTGGCGGCGTACTCCCGGCGCAAGCGCACCAAGCAAACCTCCTCAATGACAGCTGATGCGCGGGCAATCAACCCCAAAGACACTGGTAGTTTGATGGCGCTGCCGATTGACGTGCTGGAAAAGCTCTCGCAGGAGGAGCTGGTGTCCACGGATGAGTCGATACGCAAGGCCCGCGCCGAACTCGACATGGCCACCGCCGAATTCGGAGCGGAACGCACCCGCAGCTTCGTTCGCGCGCTCAACCACTCCACCACTACCCTGCAACGCGCCTTCGGCATCCGCGCGCAACTCGACGACACCATCCCCGAATCCGAGGCCGAGCGCCGCGCCATGCTGGTGGACATTGTGTCCAGCTGCGGGCAGGCCGACGACGCGCTAGACGCCGAGGCCGAGAACTTTGCCGCGCTCCGCGACGTGCTAATCAACGCCGACAGCAACCTGGCCAAGCTCACCCAGACCATGGTTGACCTGCGCGGACGACTCCCCCAGGCCGAGCAAACCTTGGATCGTCTGCGGGGCGAGCACCCGGCGAGCATGCTCACCAGCATCGCCGACAACACCCAGTTGGCTTCGGAGCATTTGGAGCATGCCGACACCGCGCTGAACGACGCCCGCGCACTCGCCGCCCAGCCCGCGGGCCAGCAAGGCGGACTGGTCGAAGCCCTCCAGGCCGCCGAAAAATCCACCCACGAAGCCGACAAGCTACTGGCGGGCATCGAACACGCGGAAGAAAATATCCGCATGGCGCAGTCCAACCTGTCCGCGCTGGTCACGGAGGTGGAGCAGGAAATTGCCGAGGCTGGGTCGTTGCGGGCGCGCGGGCAGCAGCAAGGAACCCAGGCTGACTGGGCCTCGCTCGACGATGCCGTGACCGCAGCCCAGGCCGCATTATCGACGGCGCGGGATAAAGGTGGGAACGATCCGCTTGGGGCCTACACTGCTCTTGCTGATGCGGATGCCGTGTTGGGCGCTCAGCTAGATAACGTGCGCGAATCCTCCGCCAGCCAAGAACGACGCCTGCAAATCCTGGACAACGCCATGGCCGCAGCGCAATCCCGTCTTACCGCTGCTGAGGACCTGATTTCCACGCGCGGGCGGGTTATCGGATCGGCGGCACGCACCCAGCTTGCCGAGGCACAACGACGCTTTGCTTCCGCGCAGAATCAGCGCACGCGTAATACTGGTGCAGCTGTGGCTGATGCCCAGGCAGCCTCCCAGGCTGCGCAAAACGCCCTGAACTATGCGGAAAACGACATTCGCGACTACCAAAACCGCCAACGCGGTAGTGGTTCCGGCTCCGGTGGCGCTGGGTCGTTTATAGCGGGCATGGTGGTGAACGAGATTCTGAACGGCGGCCACCGTGGCTACGGCGGCGGGTTCGGAGGGGGATTCGGTGGATTTGGGGGCGGTTTTGGCGGAGGATTCGGTGGGGGTGGCTTCTCTGGTGGAGGCGGCTTTGGTGGAAGTGGTGGTAGCGGAGGTGGGTTTACTGGGGGGAAGTTTTAGCCTTTTTAGCGCCATGGCTATGTGGTGTAGCAACAGCTGCGTTAGCGAAAAATTTGATGTCCTAAAAGTCGTTGAATTTTAAAAACTGGCACTTTTGAGGCAAACCCGAACCAAAGCCATTTTGAGCAAAATTCCCCTTTGAAATGCGGTTTGTCCGAAATGTCATCGTTTTCTAAAAATTGATGACATTTCGGACACTCCAAGAAAACCTCCAGGCCGAGCACTGTACCGCTAGGTTTATATCCCCCTACCCCCTCATCTCCCTCTGCGGCATATCCACCAATACACAGCACCAGGTCAAAAACACCACGTCAATCAGCGGCAACCTCTCCCCCTCAGGCAGCTGCACTAAAGAAACACATAGCTCCCGAGCCCCCGCCTCAACAACCCCCACCTCCACATCGCCACGCATAATCACCCTCCCCTTGCGCCACGGCGACACCCGCCGCAGCTCGTAGAGCCGCCCGGCACAGTCCCCCACCAGCGTGGATACCGTGAAACCGGGTTGTGTGAAGGTGAACACCTCCCCGCTGGAGGTGGTACCGCGGCAGCGGAAGCGCACGGTGCGGGTGAGGCGTTCGATGAGCAGGCTTTCCTCGTCGCCGATGTAGATCACGTCGGAAAGCACGTGCGCAAACTGCGCCCCGCTACCCCCTGCCCCGGCCTCACCAACAACATCGGCCTCAACATCCCCCACACCAGAATCACCACCGCAACCCTGTGCATATGCGGCGGCGGTCGCGGCGTCGAGAAGCGTGTTTTCGCGCCACACCAACTGCTGAGAGTCCATTTAGATGAAGAAGTACCAGATGATAAACGGGGTCATGGCGGCCAGGGTCATGGTGAGAACCCAGGTGGTGCTCACCAGTTTTTCCTCCAGCGTGAGGCGCGCGATCCAGGCGACAAAGGCGGCTTCGACGGGCGTGAGCTGGGCGTCGGGCTCCATTTCCACGATGACGTGCCGCACGCCGTGGTTGGCACCGCTGAACTGGCCGAGTTTGGTGCCGTCCTGGTCCTCAATAACCCAGTCGGATTTCGCCTCATTCACCATGCGCAGCGAGCGCTGCCCCAGGTCAAGCATGATTTCATCGGAGCGGCTGAAGCGCTGCTTGTTGGGGTGCGCGCTAAACGACGCCCCGTTCGGCCGGTCCGCTTTCGCCCCGCCCTTGCCGTTAAACACCAGGTCGATTTTCTCCGGCGAGTCGCCCTCAAGGGTGGCGAATTGCACGTCGGGTGAGGCGGAGGTGTCGTACACGAAGGTGGCGATGACCTGCCCCTCCGGGTCGCCCAGGTGCAGTTTCATGGACGTGACTTTGCCTTGGGAGTCACGGGCACCCCACACAAGGTTCTCCATTGCGACAATTCCCCTTCTTTTCTTGCAGCCGGTTCTTTAGCAGCCGATCAGGCGTTGCGCGAGGTAAGCCTGCAGCTCCGACAGCGAAATACGTTCCTGTGCCATAGTATCGCGCTCGCGTACGGTCACGGCATTGTCTTCGAGGGTGTCAAAGTCCACAGTCACACAGAATGGGGTGCCGATCTCATCCTGACGACGGTACCTACGCCCAATCGCCCCCGACGTGTCATAGTCAACACTCCAGAATTGCCGCAACTCCGCCGCCACTTTCTCCGCCACCGGCGTCAGCGTTTCCTTCTTGCTCAGCGGCAGCACCGCCACCTTCACCGGGGCCAGGCGGCGATCCAGCTTCAGCACCACACGCTTATCGACGCCCCCCTTCGCATTCGGCGCTTCATCCTCATGGTAGGCATCCACCAGGAACGCCATCAGGGAGCGGCCCAGGCCCGCAGCTGGTTCAATCACATACGGAATCCAGCGCTCGTTGGAATCCTGATCAAAATACGACAAATCCTCGCCCGAACCCTTCGCGTGGGTGGACAAATCAAAATCGGTGCGGTTAGCGATACCCTCCAGCTCACCCCACTGGCCATTAGCAAAATGGAAGGCATACTCAATATCCACGGTGCGCTTGGAGTAGTGCGAGAGCTTCTCCTGCGGGTGCTCGTACAAACGCAGATTATCCGGGTTAATCCCCAAATCCACGTACCAGTTGAAGCGCTGGTCAATCCAGTACTGGTGCCACTCCTCATCGGTGCCGGGCTTGACGAAGAACTCCATTTCCATCTGCTCAAACT
>ERZ773050.2115-NODE-2115-length-10676-cov-14.972790_pt1 | contig 10676 bp, 11 predicted proteins | sample MGYA00580632_ERZ773050 | MGnify/ENA primary metagenome ERZ773050 (study PRJEB29015, sample SAMEA2738123) | human oral metagenome | biome: human oral; feature: human-associated habitat; material: saliva | place: China | collected 2166 ... | reverse complement strand
TGATATTTTGGTCGGTTTATTTATATAGGAGCAACAAGTAGATGGGAATTATTAAAACAGCCATGGGGTTAAGAGGCGAGCGACGTGTGAGCGGCGTTGACCCTACTTTTCAAAGATTATCAATGTTTGATCATTACCGTGCCAGCAGTTACGCGACGGCTTATCCTAATATTCGCACGATTGCCAATAAATACATGACGGTGCGGCCGTTTGCTATCAATGGCAATGGAGAACAGATTGATCATTGTATTATTGACGCGCTATACCATCCGAACAAGTCCGACAGTTCCGTGGCGTTTGCTGAAAAGATAGCTGTCTCGACATTGTCCTTGCGGAAGACCTACATTTTGGTTTGGAGCAACTACGGTGGCGTGGCAAAGCCTGGCGGTGATTTTATGGGGCAGGGCGGTAGGAATATTGCCGGCTTTACGTTCCTGGAGTTTCCGCGAGTTGCACGAGTTGGCGGCAAGACAACATACACAGTCGGTACGCAGACATTCACCGAAGATGAGGTGCTGGTGTTGCCTGGCGGTGTTGATCCAAACGACCTGTACGCTGGATATTCGCCATCTGAGGCCTCACGCCGCTGGGCGACGCTCGACGACTACATTGCCGACTTTCAGGCTGGCTTTTTCGAGAACGGGGCAGTGCCAGCTGGGCAATTCATTATTACCGCACCAACACGGCAGGCGTTTCAAGAGAGTGTGGCGATGCTGCAAGATGCTCATCGTGGAGCAGGTAGTAATAACAATGTCACGTACACACACCGTCCAGTCAATATAAAGACTGGCGTCCCGTCGGGCAGTGCGGCCATTGAGTGGGTGCCATTCTCACAGCCAAACAAAGATATTGACTTCGAGAACTTATTTAAGCAGGTTGATAGACGGATCGATACGTCATTTGGCGTTTCGGCCATCATGAAAGGCATTGATGATACAGCTACATACGCCAACGCACAGGTGTCAAAACAGGTGTTTGCTGAGAATGTCGTTGATCCATTACTGTTACGCAACTACACACAGTTGACGCACGAACTAAATCGAATCACTGGCGGCATGGGCATAGCCATTACTTACGAATTCGCCATTCCTCAGGTTGTTGACGAGGTCAAAGTGCAGGCTGAAGCTGACGATATTCGTATCAATAGCATTCTGAAGCTGGAGGCGGCAGGCTATAGCACCGAGAGCATCATTGACGCGCTAAAGTTACCTAATAATTTCAAACTATTGCGTAAGGGTGACTATAAACCACCAGAGATTGAAAATGACAAGCCAGATGTTGACGAGGGTGACGAAGTAGCAGACGCGCCAGACCGCCGCAAGGTTGGCAATATGGGGGCTCGAGGAGAAGCGAATGGCATCAGCCCAAAAGCAGCAGCCGATAATCAGCCGCAGACGCTCGATGACTTTGAGCAGCTGATTTATGATGCAACGACAGAGTTCATGCAGAAACAGGTTGATCGAGCCATCTCTGATTCTCGTCAGGTGGCTGAAAACAGTACTGAGGAAGACGACGAGCAGAACGAGTTTGCCGAGGCACTACTGCTGATCATCGTGGCGTTGATGATAGTTCAAGGTGCAATTTACTTCGAGGACGGCAAGCAATTACTGATAGACAACGGCATATCCACTGCTGGATTAACTGGCTTTGTAGTGGCGGCATCGACGCAGGAAGCCTACCGAGCTTATCTGCTAAACGTGGCACGCTCATATGCTGACGATACGGCCGCCTCAATTCGCCGTGTGCTTGATCATGCGGCATCTCATGGCTGGGCACAGTCTGAACTGGAGGAGAAGCTGCGAGGCATTATGAAGACTGACGAATGGCGAGTGCAGCGAATGGCCCGCACTGAGATATCACGGGCTGATGCACTATCGAGTGTTGAAGCTATGAAGCAGGTGCAAAACCAAACGGGAACGCTAATCGAGAAAGCAATGGAGAGCGAGACCGGCAAGCCGTGTGAGTTTTGTGCAACGCTAATCGATAAGTGGGTGGCAGTTGATGAGCCGATCCTGAATCTAAATGAGGCAATCATTGGCAGGGACGGCGGCATATTCATCAATAATTTCGCACAGAATGACGGATATGATGTCCACCCAAACGGGCATTGCCACCCGAAGTACCGCGTCGTCAAGGCGTATCTCAACGCTGAGCGGCGAATTATCGATGACGAGATGGCTGATTTAGATTTGCGATGCGAGGAGTGCGGCCGCTACCTAAACATCAAGGGTGTGACGCAGATGATCGCACAGGTGCGTTGCAGCAATGCGAAGTGCAAGCACGTCAACAACATCAAGATCGTCAACGCTACCTCGACAGACGACCAGGTGCGTTATGAGTTCGATAAATCGTAATCTGTAGTCTTAGAAATAAGACGAGAGCAAAACGCTCAAATTGGACGGGCAAGCAGGAGTCGAGACACTAACTTTAACAAGGAAAAAAGCATGAAGTTCTGGAAGTGGAGCAATTCCGTTTCATCGAATAATCAAGAGCTTATACTTGACGGGCCTATCGCGAGCGATACCTGGTGGGGCGACGAAGTCACACCCGACCTCTTTCGCGAAGAACTCAAGCAGCATGCGGGCGATTTGACAGTTGTCATTAACAGCCCCGGCGGCGACGTGTTCGCAGGCTTGGCAATCTATAACGCGCTTGTGAATCATAACGGAAATGTCACTGTCAGAGTTGATGGTTTAGCGGCGTCGATTGCATCAGTGATTGCGATGGCAGGCGACAAGATTATCATGTCGCCAGGCTCAATGATCATGATTCACCGTCCGTCTGTTTGCGCGATGGGCACGGTTGATGACATGGAGAAAGCCAAAGATGTGCTGACGAAAATCGAGGAGGGTATCACGCCTATCTACGCCAAGCGAACAGGGCTGAGCGATGAAAAGATTGCTGAGCTGTTGGAAGCGGAAACGTGGATGCTTGCCGATAAGGCTGTCGAGCTCGGTTTTGCCGATGAGGTGTCTGAGGCACCAGAGAAGCAAAAGCAAGACGAGGGCGTACAGAATGCGATGGGTATGAACTTTGCATTCAGTATGTCGGCAGTCAAGCAGGCAGACGCCAAGCCGATGCAGAGCCTAGTTGAACAGATCAAGGCGAAAGCAGAGGCGGAGGCAGCTAAGGCGGCGGAGCCGACCGAAGATGCACCTGAACCTGAAACGAAGACTGACAAACCAGCGGCACCGGAAGCCGCGCCAGAGGCAGAGCCTACTGACGAAGCTGAGCAATCAGAGCCGGATGAACCAACTGATAACAATCCTGAGGAGGATACGGAAATGGATCCGAAAGATATTGCAAAGATGCAAGTTAAAGAACCAGCTGATCCAGCAGCTGTCGACAAAGGTACTGTCGTAAACTACCTGGACACGCCAAAGGCGTTAGAAGATTTTGCTGACGTGCTGGTAGCGCAAGCAGGTGCTGGCGCGGCCGCCGTTCGCGAAGCGTGGATGGACAAGCTTGAGGCTAACGGTGTACAGATGGCTGTCACTGGTGCCGACAAACTATTCCCAACACCAGTCGTTGAAGCGATTGAGAGTGCGTTCAAGGCGGGCGGCCCGATTTGGAATCTGGTCGACAAGACTGGACTGGATGCCTACAACACCGCTTGGGACACCAATACTGACGGTGCGTTGGGACACCAGGCTGGTAAAGACAAGAAAGAGGCTGCGATTGCTATCGAAAACCGCGTACTCGAAGGACAGTACATCTACAAGTACCTCACCCTGGACAAAGAGACTATCCGCAAGAACAAGAGTACTGGCGCGCTGTTGCGTTACGTCTTGCAGGAGTTGCCAAAGCGGATTATCGCAAGTATCGAGCGTGCGATTGTTATCGGTGACGGCCTAGTCGACACTAGCGACGACAAGATTAAATCGTTTGTGTCTGTCAAGGCTGACGCTAAGGCTGGCAACGTGTTTGCTAAAACCTACACACCGAAAGCCAAAGAAAGCCGTCGTACTTCAATTCTGAATGCGATGGACTTGATTGAATCCGAGGGTGATGTCTATATCGTCGCAAAACGCGGCTACATCACTTCATTGAAAGATGAACGTGGCAGCGATGGTCACATGCTGTATACGCCAGGCGTTAATATCCTAGAGGATTTGGAGCTGGCTGGAAAAATCACGCCGCAGTGGTTTAACGACACCAATGACGCTGACAACGACGCGTATCTGATTGTTCTCAATCGCTACAAGGTGGTTGGCGATCAATCAATCGAGAGCTACACCAACTTTGCGTTGAAGCAGAACAAGCACGAATACTTGCAGGAAATCTTTGCAGGTGGCGGCTTGAGCGGCATCGCGACAGCAGTGGCTATTAAGCACGTAGACTAACAGAGAGGGGCGTAGAGATGGCAGCATTGGTAACTAAAGAAGATATCGAGGGCGTACTTTTACGCCCCCTTTCTGATACTGAGAATAAGTACTTTGAGCAGTTATTGCAGCAGGTGACGGAGACATTGGAAACGCTGCTGGACGTCAAAATGCAGGGCGAGGCAAATACGCCGCGTCGATATGAGATAACTTGCGGCTCACGTTTCCTGATTGTCGATCCGTTCACCAGTCTATTGCCAGAGGTGACGACAGAAAGCGGTATGCCGCTGGTAGTCAAGTCAGTGAGTCAAGGCGACGAGCTGAACGCCAGCTGGTTCAATATCATTGAGATGGTCGATCCACTATCCGCTGATTACTACACCGTCAAGGCGGCGTGGGGGTACGGAACACCAGTGCCATATGGCTTGAGAATCCTCATTGCACGGCTATTTGACACGCTGTCAATAGCTAATCAAGGTAGTTTTTACAACAACGTAAAATCTGAAACAGTGCTGAGCCATTCAGTAACGTATGACAACACCAAGCAAGTTATCGACCAGTTCGCTGAGGCGAACGTTGATCTACTGGCAAAGTTTGTAAAGCCAATCAGAAACTGCGTGGTGTCTGGCTACACTAATACGCCGCTGAGCCAGCGTGGAGTTCATCGCTATGATATTCTGCGATAACATTACGCTGGTTGCACCTGTCAATGGCACATATCGCCAAACTGGCGGCGAGCGACACAACGTGAAGTGTGTTGTCGAGCAGACAAGCGGCTTGACTCGTGGCGGTAGCTACGATGCCATGACAGGCGATGCTAGAGCGTATCTGGACGGACGGGACGGCTGGCTGTCATCAATTGGCTATTCAATTGAAGGCTACTTTGCCGAGGTGACGCTGTTTGGTGTTAAGAGGGTATACCGCGTTGCCAATGTAGCAGTCGGCAGGGCAGTTATTACCAGCGGCACGGTGCAGCACGTCGAGATTGAGCTGGCAAGGCTCGATAGAGAGGTGTGATCATGCCGGTAATTGACAATACAGTGGCTGTCAAACGATTCTTCCAGAACCAGGCAGCGACAGGGTTGAACGCTATGGCGAATCATACTCTGACGGTAGCCAACCTCACCGCACCGTTCAGACGCAGGGGGTCGCTCAAGTCCCGCAATGTCGAGGTACGGAGAATTGGCAGAGATGCCATCAGGTTGACATGGAAGCCAGTCTACTCGCAGTACCAGAACCGCGGCAGGCGTGCGAATGGCACTCATGTGGTGCGTAAATACACCACAGCCGGCACTGGCAAGGGTTTCGTTGATGAAGGTTTGAGAAGCACCATGAAAGATTACAAGAGGTTTTTTAGATGAATGTAGCATTGGAGATCGCAAAGGTAGTGGCTACTGCCGTTGATGGAGAGCTTGGCAAAAATGTGTTTGTCGGGCGATTACCAGCAAACAAAAGCCAAGACGGTATGGCGGCAGTTGCGGCTAACGGCGGTGAATATGACGGTGGTAACTTAGGTAATACCAAGTTGACCACCGAGCTAACGATCACCGCAGTGAAAGCTGATGCGGCCGAGCTGTACGAGCTTGACGGCAAGCTGCGTACGGCGCTAATGCAATTACCATACGCTGACGCAAGATTCATTCGTGTGAGCGTATTTCCGATGCAAGACAGTGACTATGAAGCCTCTGAATTACGGATGGGGGTATGGAGTGCCCAATCTGTAACATTAGTTTTGAAAGATTAAGGCAAAGGAGCAATTAAAATGGCAGCAATCGATTACGCCGGTTTGAACCACGATCTATATTTCGGGGACAAGACTGGCAAGAATTTCAAGCAAGTCATAGGTGTGAACGACCTGGACTTTGACAACGACAAGGATGAGGTGACGCGAGATTTTATCGACGGAACAAACCTCAAACTTATCAAATCGTTCAAATCGACTATCAAGTTTAAGGTGACGGATATTGGACAGGACAACCTCAAGAATATCGTGCCTGGCTATGTTTATAACAGTGGCGAGACGATTGACGGCACTACTGGCATTACTGTCGGTACAAAAGGTGCTGTACAGGTTGGCTTGCAAAAAGGCAGCTCGACACAGGTGCCTGGTGTGTTCAAGCTAGTACCGAAATTAGCAGCTCAAGCAGGTCATACGTTGTTCATGCTTGATGCAACGGCAACCCTGAGCGACATCAGTCAAGAAGACGGTTTGACTGAGTTTGAAATCAGCGTAACCGGCAAATTGATCAAGGGCGACCTGACATTTGCGTAACAGGGGTGACACGGTGATAAAAACACCGTGTCAATACCTAAATTGATAAAAAAATAATGTAGTTTTTACAACTATGGAATGGAGGATGAGATGGCGTTTAAGTTTAATAAAACTCAAAGCCAGACTAATGCGCCACGTATTGTCATGGCGCTTGAAATGAACGACAACGGCAATGTGAGCACCTTGAAATATGTTGTTCCGCGCTTAAGCCGCACAAAGGTAGTCGCAGTTCAATACGACACTAGGCGTAGCGTCAAGGGGGTCGGTAATGCACAACTACAAGCAATCGTTTCTAACTCACTGGGTGGCGAGGTGTTATCCAGCTTAGAACCGCTAGATGGCGCACCAGAAGTAGATAAGCTTGTCGAGTTGATTGGAGATGAAAACCTCGAAGCATTCATGACAGAGCTATTCAGGCTCGCGACTGAGGATTACGCAACATTGCGCGCCGAGGGGGTCGAGGTATTGCAGTAATGGAAGACCACGAGCAGCAGTATGATCCAGAAAAACTAGCCTTGCTGATTGAAAAACAGACCAAGGATATTTTGAAAAACTCTAAAATCACTGCTGCTGCCCTGGCTTATTACTATCAGATACCTTTTGATGAAGCGGTAGACATGCCATATGGCGATGCACAATTGCTCGTGAGAGCCGCTCAAGTATTTAAGGCACAAGAGGCACTACAGCAAATTGCAATAATAACTGCTGCGCTTGGTGGCAAAAAGGCTAACAAGCTAATCAGCTTATTGGAGAAGCAGGCAAAATGGTAGGGTTATTTGGCAGAATGAGCACGCTTAATAGCAGCACGAAGATCATCAACAAGTTCGTCCATATGCTCAATACGGCTGAAGCTAATGTTGCTCTCCAGCTCATATCCAGTTTGCGATCCAATAAGAGCAATTTTGACAGTCTTCGCAAACCTATTGTACTCAATACTATTCACATTCTTCAGACTGATTGTCTTAACGCTTTTTGCAAAAGCCCCGCTTGTGACAGTTACGGAGTCTTCGCCTACAGAGATCCTGAGATTCCGAGTTATCAATATGCTGTAAACTATCCACCAGCCGAGAGTGAGTATCCCCAGCCACCACCATGTGGTGATCGCTATATAAAAATACCTACTCCAATGAGCTTTATATTCTTTTGCCATGTAAGTCCTTTCGCTAAGAAATTTTATATCCCAATAATATCACATTTTAAGGAGCGCCGTTGTGCAACAAGGTGAGATCGTAATTACATATCGTGTTGACTCGAGTGGTGCACTCGCCGCTATTAGCAATATTCAGAAAAAGATGCACGAGAGCGAGAGAGGCCTTAACTCGACTCAATCAAAATATGGCAAGTTTTTTGATGGACTGAATCAGGGCTTTGGCGGTGTTGCTAATACGATAAAAAAATTTGGTATCGTCGCTGCCGGTGTTATCGGTGGCGGTACATTTGGTGCAAAACAGTTTATCGACCTCGCCAGTGGCTTGCAAACAACACAAGCGCAGATGGCTTCGCTCACTGGGTCAACCGAGGCGGCCAACAAGGTTTTTGGTCAACTGTACAATCAGGTACTTGGTAAGCCAATCGCTTTTCCCGACGCCTCAAAAGCAGCCTCTACATTATTAGGCTATGGGCGCACGGCACAGCAGGTTATACCAGACATGGACACTCTGGGCAGACTGTCTATCGTTTCTGGTGCAAATTTGCAGAATTTGGCACTAGTTTTTGGACAGGTTACGAGCCGTGGTGCGTTGTTTGGACAAGATGCTTTACAGCTGATCAACAATAATATTCCGCTAACTACAATCTTGGCCAAGAAATTTGGTATTTCTATGGAGGAAGCTGCCGGTAGAATCAATGGTGGCAAGGTGAGCGCCGAGGAGTTTACTGCCGCCATGGCAGAATACGCACAGAGCCTAGATATCAGCAAATTCTCAAACACATTCCAAAACAGAATGATTAGCTTACAGGGCTCAATTCGATCGCTCGGATTAGAGATTATTGGCGTACGAGTGGATTCTGAGAAGGGGCTAATAGTTGACCAAAATGGACTATTTGCCAAGTTTAGCGATGGCGTCACAAAGCTTACTGCTTTTTTGAAAGAAAACAAGCAAACGATCGTGAGTTTTGCTAACTTCATTATGGATAATGCCGTCCCAGCCATTGCAGCATTGGGGGCGGCGTTTGCCACCGCAAAAATTGGTCAGTTTACAGCAAAAGTTGTGAATGTTGGAATGGGTGTTGGACAGGCAGTAAAGGCGCTCAAAAACGGCGGCAATGCAATGAGAGCATTTGCTGCCGCGACGTCTATAACTCCTTTTGGACTCATGGCTACCGCTATAGCCGCAGTTGTTGGTGCACTGGTATTTTTGCAGGTAAAGTTCAATATCTTTGGTCAAGCATGGAACGCTATCACAGCAGTGTGGGGCGCAGCGGCCGCCTGGTTTAGCGGAGTGTTCGCAGCCATCGGGCAGGTTGTTAGCGGGTTTGTTAGTGGTGTAGTCGGCTTTTTTAGTAGTATTTGGATAGGCGTCACAACCGTATTTAATAACGTTGTAGCTTTCTTGCAGCAATGGGGGCTTACAATTTTGGCGGTGATATTTGCGCCAGTGGCGCTGATCATCGGGCTGTTCTTCACGTTTAAGGATCAAATATTTGCCGTGTTCCAAGCCGTCTGGGATTTCATCGTAGCGACGTTCACCCCAGTGGTGCAGTTCTTCGGCGGAATATTTACTGGCGCCTGGAATCTTATTGCGGGCGTATGGGGAGCGGCTGTCGGATGGTTCGGCAGCATATGGGGCGGTATAGTCGGCGTGTTTAGCGTCGTAGCCGGTTGGTTTGGTGGAGTATTCAGAGGAGCTTGGAATGCTATAGTTAGTATATTTGGCGGACTGGCGGGATGGTTCCGTGGCATCTGGAATGGAATCGTGGGCATCTTCGGTAGTGTCGGCGTATCTATCGGTAACGCTATCGGCGGAGCATTTAGGGGAGCTATTAATGGCGTACTACGCTTTGTTTCTGGCATGATAAACGGCTTCATCAACTCAATTAACTGGGCCATTGGTATTATCAATGCTATTCCAGGCGTGAATATTCCAAAGTTAGGCACTATCAATATTCCGCAACTTGCAGAGGGCGGCATCGCCACAAAAGCAACTCTAGCCATGATTGGTGAGGGTAGCGAACCAGAGGCCGTCATTCCACTGAGTAAGCTGAGCCAGTTCCTGAAGAACTCTATGGACGAGAGAGGTGCTGGCAAGTCAAGCGGCGACATGCCGCAAATCAACCAAACCGTCAACCTGACAAACGGCATTGACGTTGATCAGTATAACCGCAGCTTGGTGCAGCAGATGAGGAGGGGCTAGATATGAGAACGTATGACGTACAGATCACTAATATGCGCACTAATGAAAGTGTGTTTCTGGCAGGCAGTAAACAAGGGCTATCACACCTAACACCGCCATTGAAAGGATTTGGCGACCCTGACGTACGCAACAGCCAGTATGTGTTTTCTGGTGCCGATGGAGGTAGTGTTGATGAGCAATTTTATGGTGTGCGACAAATACCGCTGAGCTTTTTCGTATTAGTGGAGCACGACGGAAGACTTGCCGAGATGCACGCCGAGATGGCAAAAATCGCTAGAACTATTAAAATCCGCGACAAGCTGCGAGTGCAGCTGTTCACGCCAACTGGACGCGTCTACCAGACTGTCGCCAAGCTGACACAACCTCTTGATCCGAAGATTGAATGGCTGCTCATTGCCGACTACGACATTGAACTGGTTGCTGGTGATCCGCGAATGTATGACTACACCGACGGTGCCGCACAAAGAGTTACGCTCGAGCGGCCGCGTGACGGCGGGCTGTTGTGGAGCCCGACAGGTTTACTTTGGGAGCGTGACGGCTTGCACTGGGTAGCTGGCGGGGGACTTAATCACGCAATAAATGATGGCAACACGTATGTTTGGCCGACAATCACAATTACCGGCAAGGTGACCAATCCGACCATATCCAATCAGACAACTGGCGAGGTTCTGGCGCTGAATATCAGCACAACAGACAGCGACACAATCGTATTTGATACATACAACCGAG